>Ga0209542_10001172_pt1 | contig 62411 bp, 64 predicted proteins | sample RifCSPhighO2_01_FD_184028 | JGI IMG/M metagenome (GOLD analysis project Ga0209542, IMG submission 184028) | Soil microbial communities from Rifle, Colorado - Rifle CSP2_plank highO2_0.1 (SPAdes) (version 2) | ecosystem: Environmental > Terrestrial > Deep subsurface > Rock core/Sediment ...
TACCAGAACTCACCCTAATTGTAGATGAATTCCTAAACCGGTATCATTATCATAGACCACACATTGGCTTAGGTATGAAGCCACCTTTAGAAAGAAGTTAGTGTCGGATATTTACGGGAACATACCGACTTATGTCCTAATTCAGTACTTCCAGTTAATCTACTTTTGAGCTAACTCTCTATTAGCAGCCTATTATATACTAATGCTCCACTCTACCTGTAAATCCTTAATTATTTAAGCAATCTTTGCCCTGTGGGTTAAAATATTTGCCCAGGTTAAAGCCTTTTCTGCCCAGAAACGTTTGTCTTGACTATTTAAAGTCTTTTTAAGATAAGGAAATTCTGTCTTTAACCTCTCCAGGGTAGGCTTAAAATCTCTTGATATCTTTTGTCTATCTAAGTCAGCTAGATAGTTTTCAGTTTGCTTCATGAATTTATTAATTAACTCACTCCTTTTATCATAACCTTCATAAACCCACTGACTTAATCTTGATAGATTAACTGAGATATTTAAAATCTGCAATTTGAGTGGTAAATCTATTTGGCTTAAAGAATGATCAACTAATTTCATAAAAGTATCTTTTCAACAATTTCCTTAAACCTTTTTCTTAAATTTTCTGAAAGTATGTCACGACTGGGATTATCATTGGGACGAATATTAATCATTGAGTTATAATCAATCTCTTTGGTAGTAAAATCAATACCACCTCCCCATAGATTTTTTTGCTCACAACCATACTCTAAGAGTAGTTGTTCTTCATCATAATGCATACCTCCCCCTCCAGCCAAAATTTCTTTTTCAACATCAACAACTACTTTTATATAATCGCCTAATTCATAACTCATTTTATCTAATTCTTTTTTAGTTGCTTTTCTATTCCTAATTATAATAATTGGCATTTGAGAAATTATATCATGCAAACTTAATTCCTAATTCCACATTCCACCCCGGGGGTGGAATTGTAGCTACACTGATACAAAGGATGTTAAATTTTTTTCTAAATTTTTGTTAGAAACAAAGAACGTTAAACGAGGAGGATTTTGATATCAGGGGGAACCGGAAACTGAAACGTAAGATTCATTCCCATCTTCACTACTTAACTCCAACTCCATCAATTGTTTAAAACCTTTTCTGGGTTTTAACCCTTTATAAACTATTTTATAAACCATCTCCATAATTGGTACTTCAATATTTTTTGCCTTTGCTAATTCATGCGCAGCCCTCACTGTAAATAGCCCTTCAATGGTTTCATCAGATTCGATAAGCTCCTTTGGGTTAACCCCTCTTCCGATTCTTAAACCAGCCTTATAATTTCTACTTTTACCGGAGGTACAAGTTAATATTAAATCCCCCATGCCTGAAAGCCCTGCAAATGTTAGCTCATCTGCCCCCATTTCTACCCCCAACTTTATCATTTCCGCAATACCTCTAGTGATTAAAGCTGCCCTACCATTTTCCCCATATCGCAGTCCATCCCCAATCCCCACCCCAATTGCAATTACATTTTTTAGCGCTCCGCCTAACTCTACTCCCACAACATCATCTTGTGTATAAATCCTGAAATTTTCACTGCTAAAAATTTTCTGTAGATCTTGAGCTATTTCCTTGTTCTTGGATGCTATAACAGTTAAGGTAGGCAGTCTTTTACCAACCTCAATGGCAAAATTTGGCCCGGATAAAACTGCCAGTTTTGAGGAAATTTGCGGATCCATTTGCTCTAAAACCTCTGACATACAAAGATTTGTATCCTCCTCAATTCCTTTCGAAACACAAAGAACCTTTGTATTGTTTTTTAAAAGTGGTTTTATTTGAGTAAAAAAGTTTCTAACATGAGCGCAATCACAAGCTAAAACTAATACATCGGCATCTTCTAACGCTTCTTCCAAGTTTGAGATAGCACAAACTCTACCATTAAATTTAATCTTTGGTAATCTTTTTGTGTTTTCCTTTTCTTGATTAAAGTGATCCGCATCTTCCTGATGTCTAAAATATAACTTAACATGGTGCCCATTATCGGAAAGGGGAACTGCCAAAGCAGTCCCCCAAGCACCAGCAGGCAGAATAGAAATATTTAACTTGCCCATTTTTGCATTATATCATTTGAAAATTTAACTTAGAAAAAGAGGTCTCAACTATTTTCATATTAAATCTTGCATTGACACAAAGGATGTTAATTTTTTTTCTAAATTTTTGTTAGAAACAAAGAGCGTTAAACGAGGAGGATTTTGATATCAGGGGGAACCGGAAACTGAATGATTAGTGAATTTCCGAGGGGGTGAACCCCCGATCAGCAAAATCCGACAAGTAGCTCGACTTTCAACAAAAAGAGTTTTGTGATACTTTTGCTCCCAAAAGTATCAATAGAAAATATATACAAAGCAGGGATTGGTAATTCAAAAAGTGTAAGTATCATCTAGCCGTTTGCCTTAGAGAGTCAGATGCTATTGAGCCTTTCAAAATTGCTACTCTGTGCTCATCTCTAGCTTTTACAAACACCTCTTGTGCTTCAGAGAGAGGACGGTTTTGACAAATCAATCGCCAGAATTTACCCCAAAGACCATCATGTTCCCCACTACTTATTAGGTGATTGTAAACAAGAGGGCTGATTTCAAGAATCCGGGGACTTTGCTCTTGTCTTAACTTACGCATTACTTGTGCACTCACAGGTTCATGTTCTGACATATTTAATGCTCAACCCTTCCTGTAAATCCGGAGGATTCAACTATTTCTCAACTATTTATAAACTCCTTGTCTTTGACCTATTGCTTTTATGGTAATTGTTTTATTTTCAAGGCTAACACTATAAATAATTCTAACTGGAGGAATTTTGATTCTATAAGATCCTTTATATTCACCTGCCATTTTCTCACCTAAGAAAGGATTTTCTGATAAACTATTAATTGATTGAGTAATTTTGGGCAAATAAATTCTATCAATCTTTTTAAGATCTTTTTTTGCGTGGTTTGATAGTTTTATTTGAAACATTTTCTTCTAAACCAAGTTCCTTTTTTACATCTTCCCAATCAACAAGTCTACCAGCTTTAATATCTTCCTCGCCTTTTTTAATTGCTCTTACTAGTTCTGGATCTGACATAACATCTAAAGTTGCTTCCCAGGAAGCTAATTCTTCTGGGGAAATTAAAACTGCCTTAGTTTCACCTTTGTTGGTAATTCCTATCATTTTCCCTGAAGCTGCCACTTCATTGATAAGATCATATAAATTAGACCTAGCTTGAGTCACTGAAACTGTATTCATAAGGATAAGTGTACGCTATTCCGTACGCTTTGTCAATCCTTCAATTTCATAAATGCACAAGGTAGGAATTGGTAATTCATTGGTCCAGTCTTAATCTGGTAAAGTCACGGGGTGAATAATAAATAAAAGGTCTCCCGAGAATCTTAACTTCCCATCCATTCTTAAGATATGCTACGTGTCCAACCACATCATCTTTTCTGTGTACAAATAATGCGTTTCTTCTGCCAGAATCTAGGGTAAAAGCAAGATATACATGGAAATCAACTACCACATCATCAACCTCCAACCAAGAATGCCTAAGTTTTCTTCCGTGTATATCTATTAATGTATCTGAGGTTGGCCAAGATTTTCGTAAGAAAGAAGCTTGGTATACCACTGTACCATCATTTACAGTTAAATTTGTATAACCTGGGGCTATTTTTAAAAAATCTCCAATTCTTCTTGCATACTCATGACATCGGTAGTTTCCTCTGACTCCTTCTACCTGAAGTAATCCAAGTATTATACGGACATTCTTTTCTAAATGTTCAGTCTCAATCTTTTGCATAAAAACTTAATTAGCAGATATGTTAATGTTCAACACGGCCGGTAAAGCCAGAAGATTCGACAATTTTATCCGTAATATTTTTTGGCACTGGTTCATAGTGGTCTGCTTCCATGTAATAGGTGGCACGACCTTGAGACATACTTCTGATGGCTGTGGCATATCCATGCATTTCTGCCAAAGGTACTAAAGCAATTACCACCCTGGCATTACCACGGGATTCTGAAGATAAAATCTGGGCTCTTTTGGAAGATAAATCACCGATAATCTCTCCCAAAAACTCCTCCGGGGTAGTCACCTCCACCTTCATGATCGGCTCTAAAAGAATCGTGTCAGCTCTCTTGCAAGCATCAGACAGCCCTAATGATCCAGCGATTTTGAAAGCTATCTCAGATGAATCAACATCATGATATGATCCATCATAAACAGTCACTTTTATATCCGTTAAGGGATATCCTGCCAAAACTCCGGTATCTTCTTTCTCAATAACGCCTTTTTCAATAGGTGGAATAAACTCTCTGGGAATGGCACCACCCACCACCTCTGATACAAATTCCCGTCCTTGACCACGGGGGAGCGGTTCTATTTTTAAAAGACAGTGCCCGTATTGACCACGTCCACCTGTTTGTCTGATATATTTTCCTTCACCTTCAGCCGGCTTAGTAATAGTCTCCTTATAGGCCACCTGTGGCTGGCCAACACTAGCATCCACTTTAAATTCCCGCTTCATCCGATCAACCAAAATCTCCAGCTGCAGCTCACCCATGCCAGCAATAATTGTCTGCCCTGTCTCAGGATCTGATTTCACCCTAAATGTGGGATCTTCCTCTGCTAACCTGTTTAAGGCATAGCCCAGTTTTTCCTGATCAGACTTTGTTTTTGGCTCAATTGCCAAAGAAATAACCGGATCCGGAAAGTTGATAGATTCCAAAATTATGGGGGCACTCTCTATACAAAGTGTATCTCCGGTGACAGTATCTTTCAAACCTACTGCAGCCACAATTTCACCTGCATATGCTTCCTCAATTTCCTCCCGATCATTGGCATACATTAAAAGCAACCTGCCCACTCTTTCTTTAATTTGCTTGGTGGCATTATAAACATATGTGCCGGATTTCAAAGTTCCTGAGTAAACCCTGATATAAGTTAGCTTTCCCACATGCGGATCAACCTGAATTTTAAATGCTAAGGCAGACAAAGGAACTCCGGGATCTGCTTTTCTCTCTGAAACCTCACCGCTTTTTGGATCCAGTCCGGAAACAGAGGCAATATCTTGAGGGGATGGCAAATATTCCACCACACAGTCTAACATTGGCTGAACACCTTTATTTCTTAAAGATGAGCCAGCTAAAACAGGCACAATTTTGTTTTCAATCACAGCTTTTCTTAAAGCCTTTTTCAACTCTTCCACACTGATTTGCTGTCCACCTAAATATTTCTCCATTAACACATCATCTGTTCCGGAAATTTCCTCCACCAATTTCTCTCTGTATTTTTCTACATCTGAGGCCATATCTTGAGGAATTTCCACTTCGTCAAATTTTGCTCCTGTATCGCTTGTCCCGAGCGTAGTCGAGGGATCGCCTTCCCATATATAGGCCTTTTTGGTCAAAAGATCTACCACTCCTTTAAATTCATTTTCCTTCCCTATTGGCAAATTATAAGCAATAGCATTGGCACCAAGCTTATCTCTGGCCGATTGGATAGTGCCATGAAAGTCTGCTCCCACCACATCCATTTTATTGGAAAATGCAATCAGAGGAACTTGATATTTGTTGGCCTGTCTCCACACAGTCTCTGTTTGAGACTGCACTCCGGAGGAAGAATCCAGCACAATTACTCCTCCATCCAAGACCCTTAAGGATCTCTCTACCTCTGCGGTAAAATCCACATGACCCGGAGTATCTATCAGATTAATCCTGGTGTCTTTCCAAAGAGTGGTGATGGCAGCAGAGACAATGGTGATGCCACGTTCCCGCTCTTGCTCCATCCAGTCAGTCACAGTGGTTCCCTCATCAATATCACCAATTTTATAAGTTTTGCCTGTATAAAAAAGAATTCTTTCGGTAGTGGTAGTTTTGCCGGCATCTATATGGGCAATAATGCCGATATTTCTGATTCTATCTAATGGAAAATCACGTTTGGTCTTTTGTATAGCCATAGTTAGCCTTCCAGATCTTGAATAATCTTTTTCACTTGTTCAATCTGCACCCTTAAAGTATCCGCATCCTCGCCTGCCATAATATAGGCGGCATTTTCAGACAAATCTCCATCCTGGGCAGCCTGGCCTTTTTTGAGCATGATTTCGGACAGCTGCTCTTCCAGCTGCTTCAAATTCTCTTTCCACATTTTCAGTTTTTGTTGTCTTACGTTTTTATTCATGTTGGTCTTAATTTAAAAAACCTCCCTCGTTTTTTGGGAGGCCACAACTACATATTATATATTCCCCATCCTAAAAGTCAACTTAATTGATAAACCCAACCTGGCTGCCATTTAAAGGGGGTAGTGACCAAAGTTTTTAAATCTACTCCATTAATCCAAACTTGTCCCATGCGCTTCGAAGATTATGGTTACCATCTAAAGTGGGCAAAAGCCCTATTGGCCTGAGCTTGTTTTTGCACATCATCTTTTTTCTTGATGGCTGCTCCTACTCCCTGCGAAGCATCTATCAACTCTTGTGCTAACTTTCGATCAAAACTATGAAACTCTTTATTAGATCGGGTACTGGCTGAAGCTAAAATCCATCTAATGGCTAATGCTTCCTTTCGATCGCCGCGCACTTCCACCGGCACCTGGTATGAGGCACCTCCAACGCGACGTGGTCTTACCTCCATCTTGGGAGCTACATTTTGGATGGCTTTTTCCAAAACAGCCACCGGCTCTTGCTTAGTGTTAGCTTTAATTTGATCCAAGGCTTTATAAACCAAACTCTGGGCGATGCTTTTTTTGCCATCCTGCATGAGCTTGTTGATAAATCTTGTCAAAAGTCTGGATCCGTAGATAGGATCTGGCGGGAGTAATCTGGTCGGGGCCTTCCTGCTACGCATTGACTGCTCCTCCTTCAGGGATCGGTGCAGCTGCTACCGGAGCAGTCTTGGGAACTGAACCTCCGCCTCCAGCCTTAGTTCCATATCTTGACCTCCCTTTCTTCCGCCCCACCACTCCTGCCAGATCATACTTTCCTCTAACCAGATGATATTTAACTCCTGGCAAATCTTTAACTCGACCCCCTCTGACTAAAACAATACCGTGTTCAGCCAGCGAATGACCTTCACCTTGAATATAGGCTGTCACCTCAGTCCTGTTGGACAATCTGACTCTGGCCACTTTTCTCAAGGCTGAATTGGGTTTTTTGGGTGTCATGGTTTTGACCAAAGTGACCACCCCCCGCTTTTGCGGATTAAACAAACTTTTATATCTTCTATCTTTGGCATTAAAGCTTCTTCTTAAAGCAGTCGCTTTGATCTTTCTGGTGATCTTTCTTCTGCCTTTTCTGATAAGTTGATTAATTGTAGGCATCTCATACCTCCACTTTCGCCCTATCTGGACTTGTTGGTATTAAACGACCAATTAGCGCTTCGCTGAGTAATTGGTCGTGTAAGCTTCAACTTTTGCCCTGTCAGGACTTGTTGGTATTAAACGACCAATTATAACATTTTCTTTAAGCCCTAGCAATTTATCGATCTTGCCCTGGATGGCCGCATCCGATAAAACTGAGGTGGTTTCCTGAAATGAAGCTGCAGACAAAAAGCTCTCAGTCTGAAGAGAAGCCCTGGTAATCCCCAGTATGACCACTTCTGCTGTGGAGGGCTCTCCGCCCGATGCCAAAATCCGCAAGTTCTCCTCTTCAAAACGAATTTTGTCAACAATCTCACCCGGCAAAAGATTAGTATCCCCTTGAGTTTCAATCCTGACCTTATCGGACATTTTTCTGACAATTACTTCAAAATGTTTCTCGTTTATTGGCACACCCTGGGATTCATAAACTGATCTAACCTGATCTACAATATACCTTTGAGCGGCTTTCAAACCTTGCACCCGTAAAATCTCTTTGACATCAATATGGCCTGAGGCTAAAACTGTTCCCGCGTCAATTAACTGACCATCTTCTACCAAAAGTGTTGAGGTGGCTGGAATAATATATTCTCTTTCATCGTGAGGCTTGCTGGTAGTTCTGACTCTCACTCTAATGCCCATTTCAGTCTCCTCAATTGTCACTTTACCGGCAATTTCAGACATGGGAGCAATAATCTTAGGTGTCCTAGCCTCAAAAAGCTCCTCTACCCTAGGCAGTCCCTGAGTAATGTCCAATCCGACTATTCCGCCGGTATGGAAAGTTCTCATGGTCAACTGTGTGCCCGGCTCGCCGATGGCTTGAGCTGCCACCACTCCCACAGGCGTACCGATGGCAACTTGAGTTCTGGTGGTCAAATCATAACCATAACATAAACTACATATACCGAAGGTAGCCTGACAAGTTAGGGGGGAGCGGGCATTCACTTTGGAGGCTTCCACTTTTAGTAAAGTTTCAATCTCCTTTTCAGTGATAATTTGTCCCTTTTTAATAATTACTTTTCTACTCTTCGGATCAGTGACATTATCTAAAACCATCCTGCCTAAAAGTTTCTCCCTGGCGCTGGTGAAGTTTAATTTTGATATGTCGTATTCCAAACCTTCCTCAGTCTCACAATCTTCCTTTCTGACAATCACATCATGAGCCACATCAACTAGTCTTCTGGTTAAATATCCGGCATCTGCTGTTTTTAAGGCTTTGTCAGCCACCCCTTTTCTGGCACCTCTGGCTGAGGTAAAGTATTCAAAAACTGATAAGCCCTGCCGGTAATTTGACTTAGTAGGCAACTCCACAATCTTACCAGTTGGGTCTGTTGACAAACCCCTCATAGCAGATAACTGTTTGGCCTGATCTCTTGAACCCCTGGCGCCCGCCTCCACCATCATCCTGATCGGATTATCTCTTCCTAAAAACTCCCAGGTAGCGATTGCCAAATCTTCGGTGGTTTTTATCCAGACCATTTGTGATAGTTGTGATTTTTCCTGCGGTGTGATTAACCCTTTATTCATATTCTTCTCAATTTTTTCAATCTCCTCCTCCGCCTTTTCTAAATACTCCTGTTTATCTGGCAAAATCTTGGCGTCAAAAATAGAAATTGACACTCCCGCCAGGGTCGCTCCCATAAAACCGAGTGTTTTGATATTGTCAATCAGCTCTATTACTTCCTCTTTAGGTAAAATCTCTGTTGCATTTAGGATAATATCTCTGATGGTTAATCCCTTGACCTCTTTATTGAAAAACCTCATCTGTGACGGTAAAACCTGATTAAACATGATCCTGCCAACTGAAGTTTCCAAAATCTCTCCATTTACTCTGACTTTTAATTTTTCCTGAATATTAATTTTTTCCAACCTGAAAGCCAGCATGGCTTCTTCCTCAGACACAAAAAATTTCATCTGAGTATCCTCCTTTTGCAAAGTGGTCATATAATAACAACCCAAGGCCATTTCCCGATTTGGCACAGTAATTGGCTGGGCATTAGCTGGGCCAAAAATATTCTCCTTAGCCATCATCAATGTTTTGGCCTCCTCTTGAGCTTTGGCAGATAAGGGAACATGGACTGCCATTTGATCTCCGTCAAAATCTGCGTTAAAACCTGCACAAATGCAGGGATGAATTTGAATAGCATTGCCATCAACCAGAACCGGATAAAATGCCTGGATTCCCAGTCTGTGTAAGGTAGGTGCACGGTTAATTAGGATGGGATGGCCAGTGACAATCTCTTCTAAAATATCCCAGACTTCATTGGGACGGGCCTCCAAAACATTTTTGGCGCCTTTAACATTGGCAGCCAAACCTCTTTGGATCATCTCCCTTAAAACAAAAGGTTTAAACATCTCCAAAGCCATCTCTTTAGGTAAGCCTACCTGATCAAGTTTTAATTTAGGTCCGACCACAATCACTGATCTGCCTGAATAATCTACTCTTTTACCTAGAAGGTTTTGCCTGAATCTGCCTTGTTTGCCCCGCAACATATCTGATAAAGATCTGAGAATGTGGGTAGCCACCGGACCTGTTCTTCTGGAGGTTCTACCTGATGAATCAATCAAGGCATCCACCGCTTCTTGCAACATTCTTTTTTCATTTCTTAAAATTATCTCCGGCGCGCCTAAGTGAATCAATCTGTTTAAGCGGTTATTGCGATTGATTACTCTTCTGTATAAATCATTTAAATCAGAGGTGGCAAATCTGCCTCCGGGCAGTTGAACCATCGGACGTAGATCCGGTGGCAAAACAGGTAAAATTCTGGTAATTAACCACTCAGGCAAAATAGCTGCAGCTCTCATTCCTTCAACCACTCTCAGTCTTTTTGTGGCTTTGATATGTTTTTGGCCGGTGGATTTTCTGACTTCCTCTCTTAAATGGGCAGACAATTTATCCAGCTCCAGTTTTTGTAAAACTTCCAAAATTGCCTCTGCCCCCATCCCCAAGCTCACAAAGTTGGAAACACCATATTCAATCAGTTTTGAATACTCTTCCTCTGATAAGAGTTTCAGAGGCGAAACACCCTTGACTAAATCAGACACCGCCTTAAAAATCCCCTCCAGTTGACCTAATTCCACCACATGATTATCTCTCAATTTTTGGATATCTGATCTTTTTTTAAGCTCCGCCTCCTGTGATTCCAGTTCAAATTTCTCCTTATCCATCTTTTTCTTTAGCTGAGCTAAATCCTTTTTCAGAGTAGTCTCCAGCTCTTTAATGACTTTTTCCAAATCCTCTTTGAGTTGATCCTGTTTTTTGACCAGATCCTTTTCCAGTTTTTCCAAGCTGGCAGTTTTTTGGGAAGAATCAATCGCTGTTACCAGATATGAGGCAAAATAAACGACTGCTTCTAAGTTTTTAGGAGATATGTCCAAAAGCAGTGACAGTTTAGAGGGAGCCCCTTTAATAAACCAGTTGTGAGCCACCGGTGATGCCAAACTGATATGGCCCATTCTTTCTCTTCTGACCTTTGATTGAGTTACCTCAACTCCACATTTATCACATATCACACCACGATACCTGATCCTTTTGTATTTACCACAGTAACATTCATAATCTTTGGTGGGACCAAAGATATTTTCGGAAAACAGTCCGTCTTTTTCCGCCTTTAAAGTTCTGTAATTGATAGTTTCCGGTTTGGTGACCTCCCCAAAAGACCAGGAGCGGATCTGTTCAGGTGAGGCTATAGTCAATTTTAAGCTTTCAAAATCCAAAAGATCGTTCATCCTTCCTCCTTTACTGTTTCATTGGTTGTATCGAGTACTTCAAACGGACTGCTTTCCGCCTTAAGCTCTACCTCAGAAGCTTGAGGCGTAGCTTCCAAAACCTGTTCAAGTTGCGCCACTTCCTCCACCACAGCTGGTTTCTCTTCCACCTCAGGTGCCTGAACTATTTTTGCTCCGATTGTTTCAACAGACAAAGATAGAGCCTGTAATTCTTTAACCAATACCTTAAATGATTCAGGGATTAAAGCTTGGGGAATATCTATACCTTTAACAATTGCTTCGAAGGCCTTGGCCCTGCCCACCACATCATCACTTTTTATAGTCAGCATTTCCTGCAAAATATAAGCTGCGCCATAGGCCTCCAGGGCCCAAACCTCCATCTCTCCCAGCCTTTGTCCACCCATTTGGGCTTTACCACCCAGGGGTTGTTGTGTCACTAAAGAATATGGACCGGTTGATCTGGCATGAATCTTTTCCTCAACCATATGGATCAGCTTTAAGATATAGTTTCTGCCTACCACGATGGTATTTTGAAAAGGTTGACCACTTCTCCCGTCTATCAGCTTCATCTTTCCGTCAGCCGGATAGCCGGCTTTTTTTAGCTCCGAAGTCAAAATTTCCTCCGGTATCTTTTCGAAAACCGGAGCGGCTATTTGATAGCCTAATTTGGTGGCAACCAAACCCCAGTGGGTTTCCAAAAGCTGTCCCAAATTCATTCTTGATAAGACTGACAGGGGAGAAATGATAATGTCAATGGGTGTACCGTCCTCAAGATGAGGCATATCTGAGGTCGGCACAATTTTAGAGATGACCCCTTTGTTACCATGCCTACCAGCCAGCTTGTCTCCCTCAGTCACCTTTCTCATCTGAGCCACTTTAACCTTGATTCTCATCAAAGTACCTGTATCCAACTCATCACCCTCATCGCGGGATAAAATCTGCACACCAATAACCGTACCTCGCTCCCCATGCGGAACACGTAATGATGTATCTCTAACTTCTTTGGCTTTCTCTCCAAAGATGGCTCGCAGTAACCTTTCTTCGGCAGTCAGCTCAGTCTCACCTTTTGGTTGCACTTTTCCCACCAAAATATCATTTGGTCTCACCTCAGCCCCAATCCTGACAATGCCTTTTTCATCCAAGTTAGCCAAAGCCTGCTCTGCCACATTGGGAATATCCGGTGTCAACTCCTCCGGTCCCAGCTTGGTTTCCACCACATCAACTTCATACTCCTCAATGTGAATAGATGTTAAAACATCATCCTTCACCAATCTATCTGAAACCACGATGGCATCCTCATAACCTAACCCGTCAAAGCTCATATAAGCTATCAACAGATTGCTGCCCAAAGCCAGCTCGCCGTTTTGGGTGGCTGCCCCGTCTATCAAAAGGTCTCCTTTTTTCACTTTCTGATTTAAAGACACCACCGCTTTTTGGGAATAACAGGTGCCTTGCGGAGAATGAACAAATTTTTTAATCTCATATTTGATTTCCCCTCTCCTGGCTTTGAGAATTAATTTGTCACCATCTACATAGGTCACAGTGCCATCCTCAGAAGAGCGCACCACCCTGCCCATATTATCTGCCACCACTCTTTCCATGCCTGTTCCCACAATCGGGGCTTGCGGCAAAAGTAGCGGTACAGCCTGACACTGCATTTGGGTTCCCATCAAAGCCCTGTTAGCATCGTCATTGGCTAAAAAGGGAATCAGTGAGGCAGAGGTGCCAAAAATCTGTTGTGGAGAAATATCAATCAAAGTCACATCTTTAACCAAACCTTCGAAAAAACTACCCTGAAATCTGATGGGCACTCTCTCATCTGTTATATAGCCTTTTCCGTCAATGGTCACTGTGGCTTCCGTAATACGAAAAGCCTCCTCGTCATCAGCTGTTAAATACACAGTTTCATTGCTTACTTTAGGCTTACCTTTTTCCATGATCACTTTTCGATATGGTGTTTCCAAAAATCCATATTCGTTGATCCTGGCAAACAAAGCCAGGTAAGTCACCAGCCCGATATTTTGTCCTTCAGGTGATCTGATCGGATCGATTCTGCCGTATTGAGAGTGATTAATATCCCTGACGGAAAATGAAGCCCGATCTCTGGTAATACCTCCTACACCCATTACCGATAACCTCCTTAAATGATCCAGCTCTGATAAAGGATTGACCTGATCTAAGATGGATGATAGTTGAGAAGAACGGAAAAATTCATTGACTGATGCAATCACCGGCTTAGCATTAATGAGCCCACCCGGTGTAACCTCCTGGTCTGCGGCTGCCAAAGACATCCTTTCCTTAATAATTCTTTCCAGTCTTAATATGCCAATCCTGAAGGCATTTTGCTGAACAAGTTCTCCTGCACATCTGACACGCCTGTTGGCCAAATGGTCAATATCATCCAACCTTCCCTCCCCATTAGTCAGTTTGATCAAATATTTTAAAGCGGCAATGATGTCGTCTTTGGTTAAAATCCAATTTTCTTCTGTATTTGGTAGCTTCAACCCCAGTCTTTTATTAATCTTGAATCTACCCACTTTAGTTAAGTTGTAGCGTCTTGAGTTAAAAAACATCCCATCCAGCAAAGCTTTGGCATTATCCAAAACAATCGGATCTCCCGGTCTCATCTTGCGGAAAATCTCCAGCAGCGCTTCGTCAGTATTGGTGGTGGGATCTTTGGCCAAAGATACATCAATTAGTCTGTCCTCTACTGTATCTACATCTTTAAACAGCTCGATTATCTCTTGCGTCTCAGAAAACCCCAAAGCTCTTAAAAAAGTAGTCACCACAAACTTCCTTCTTCTGTCAATTTTGGCAGTCAAAACTCCTGTTCTAGAAACAGAAAACTCCAGCCATGACCCCCGATAAGGTCTGATTTCTGCAGAATAGAGTCTTCTGCCTGTAATTGGATCCTCAATTGCAGAAAAGAATACACCGGGAGAACGAACCAGCTGATTAATGATGACTCTTTCCACACCATTGATAATAAAGGTGCCTTTTTCCGTCATTTGGGGAATATCACCTAAAAAGACCTCTTGCTTGGATTTTTGACCGGTCTGTTTGTTGGTTAAAACTGCTCCAATCTTTAAAGGAGCATCATAGGTGACACCTTTTTCTTTGGCTTTCTCTGCATTATATTTTGTTTTACCAAAGGAAAAATCTTCCAACTGAAGCAGCCAGTTTTTACCTGTAAAATCTTCTACAGGAGAGATCTCATCCAAAACTTCTCTGATGCCAGTTGTTAAAAACCAGAAGTATGAATCAAGCTGAAGCTGGATTAGGTTTAATTGCGGTAGCGAAGCTGATGTTTGCCCCCAGTATTTCCGTTGACTTTCTGATTTCTTTTTATCTTGAGACATTAGTAGATGGTCAAAAATTTTATCCTATAGATTCACAAAAATTAAGGCACGCAATGCACGCCCTAACGTAACTTATATTAAACTCCCCTTAAAATACCATATACTGCGAGGCTTTGTCAATAGCTTTCTTGGCAAAAACTTCCACTTCTTTCTCAAGACCAAATTTAAGTTGATGACGGGAAAACCAAGCATATTCTTCATCCATTTTTATCTTTTGGGGATTTTTGCAAAAAGCAAAATAGATGTTATCAACATGGAAATGTACTGGTTCATCTTTATATGATGGAATCTTCTCTTGAATGATGGCTCGTGGAGTTATTAATTGCTCCACATCTTTTGTTTTTAAAAGTCTATCTTCAGATATCAACTTAATAGTAAGGTTCGTTTCTTCTCTAACCTCTCTTAAAACTGTCTCCATGGGGTTCTCATCTCTCTCAACATGTCCGCCAATCCCAATCCAAATATTGAGCTTTTTATGCCTATGAAGTAAAACTTTTAATTCACCATTAATCTTGGAGATAATATAAGCCGTAGCTGTAAAATGCTTTAACATTTACTTCTTAAACTGCAATTTATACATTTCAATCAACTCTTTTACAGTAGTTGCATCCTCTGCTTGTTTGTCAGATCCGCGGAATTTAACCAGACGGGGAAATCTTAAGGCATACCCTGGTTCTGAATCTGTTTTACCTGCTGTATGAACAGGGGATCTGGTAATCTCATCTGCCAAAACTTCTATCACAATTTCCGGTGCTATCCAAACAGATGGTACCAAAATTGAGTTTACTCTGGCCGGTCTTTTATCCACTTTTATTTTATCCGCTCTTTTGTGGATCTCTCTCCACTCTTCATCTGTCAAACCTGTCCCAATCTTTGATACTGTCACAAATTCATCATTTTTATTATCATAAACTCCCACCAAAAGTGCTCCTGCACCAAAAGAAACCCTCTTTCCCCTCCCATAAACATAACCCAAAATCACACAATCAATGGTATCTTTTAACTCACCGTTGGAATGTCTTTTTAATTTAACCCAGTTAAAATTCCTGGCTCCAGCCTCATATTTACTATCAGGACGTTTTACAATTAATCCTTCAAGTCCCTTGGTCAGCGCATCATCAAAAAGTTCCTGAATTCTTTCCGGCGAATCTGTAATCTCGCCTGGTTGTGGAATTAAAACATCATCACCTTTTATCGTCTGCTCTAGACTCTTAATTCTTGACTCTAGCGACTTTTCCATTAGGGATTTTCCGTTTAAATACATAATGTCAAAAACAAAAGCCTTCAGTGGAAGCTTAATTGCCATTTCTTCAATCCCATACTTTCGGCGGCGTTTTGTGGTCTCCTGAAAAGGTAAAAATTCCTCTGATTGCGGATTATAAGCCAAAGCTTCCGAATCCAAAATTGCTGATTTTGCCTTAACTTGAGCCAAAACACCTTTAATAATGTCTGGAAACATTGGGGTAGTTTCTTCTAAATTCCTGGAGAAAAGTCTTATACTATCTCCATTTTTATGAATCTGAACTCTAAATCCATCATATTTGTACTGGACATGCACCTCACCACCATATTTTTCCAAAATAGTCTTAGGATCTGTAATTCTTTCGCAGAGCTGAGAACGGATGGGCCTCCCTACTGTCACTTCTAAACCCTCTACGGCTTTCAATCCACCTTTCCATAAGGTTTCACCTATCAAGCCTAAATCAGAAACTTTGTTATATGCTCCTTCTAGCAGTTTTCTTTTAGATTTATCTCCCAATTTAAGTTTGGCAAAAGCATCCAAGATTGTGGGATCCCCAATCCCTAAACGGCTGGTACCAAGAGGTACCCTAACTAAATGTTTGGCAGATACCCCATCTACTTTTCCCAAGAGTCCTGCTAGAGTGGATACTTTTTTCTCCACAGTTCCTTCACCGGTAGTTTGAGCAATCCCTCTTAATGTTTCAAAAACCTCATCAACAGGGAGCTTATTTTTGGGTAGTTTACCCTGAGCGATCGAAGTGAGTCGAAGGGCCACTACTCCCAAATCCCCCACACTCCCATACTCTTTAAGCACTTGCTCACGTTTCACCCCAAATGCTCTGGCTAAAGCGGCAGCAACTAATTTTTCACTCATGCCTATCTCTAATGGTTCATAAAAAGGGGCCACTCTACCTTGAAGTAAATAACAAACTTGGGCTATTTCGTCAGACTTGACCTCATCAAAAAGTTTGGATAAAATATCAATTAAAGCCAATCTTGAGGAGGTTTCCTCCAGTTTTTCAAAATACTCAGCTAGCTTTGCAAAAGTCATACCTGGATTGTAATAGATTCCTAAACTATTGTAAACGGAGTTTTCAATAAGTTTCGCATGTTGTAAAATACGCATCTTATGAGTTATCCTGAAAGAAGAGTATGGGAGAAAACGTAACAGGGTCAGAATTCCAACCATTATCCCTCAATAAAAAAGAACAATTTATTCGAAGAAAGTTAGCACAGTTTGGGACAGACACTTCAGAAAGAGGTTGGAAAGAACTAAATGTTAGGCTGCTGCATCCAGAAGTATTAACTTGGGAAACATCATCTACACCTTCAAAATTACCTCCCCAGCAGGGTAAAATTATTGATGTTTCACCTGATATTTCAGGTGGCAAAAGAATCAGAAATAAATTTGTCAGAGTCGATTTTACCAGTTCAACTCCCATCACCGGCATCTCATATGCTCAATTTGGTTTGGGAGCTGTGGAAATAACAACCGGAGGCGAGATTGTTATAGACTGCTCTAGGTTAGAATCTCTACATGGAGGAATTCAAGTTATATTTCCTCAGAACACTTTTTTTGAAAAAACAAATGTTCCTACTTTAAAACATAAATAGCTTTTTTGGTGCCGCCGGACTTTTTTACCAAACCTTTTTGTCTTAAAAATTTAAGCTCTCTTAAGACCGTATCATCAGAATAATCAGGAAAGATCTTTCTAAAATCTTTATTGGATAAACCTTTATGACGGTGAATATACTCCATGATCATCATCTGTCTTTCATTTAACATCACCTGTTCCCCTAATTTATCCTTAATCCTGGCATCAACAGAAATTCTTTGCACCTTTTCCTTAACCCGATTTAGCTCAATTGACACCCCCTCCGTAAAATATTCCAGCCAGGGAGTTAAATCCCGCTCATGAGTATCTAAAACCAGCTGGTTTGATACAGCCTGCAAAGTTAAATAATACTGCATGGGATTTTCATCAAAATATTCCTCAAAAGAAAAAAACTTTCTGATATCATAGTTATCTAAAAACATCACCAGAGTAGCCACAGCTCTGGCCACTCTACCATTCCCATCAGTAAATGGATGAATTCTGGCCAGCTCGTAATGAATAATGCCGGCTTTAATCACCGGATGAGTCTGCTTGGCTTCATCCGAGTTAATCCAGCTGACCAAATCTTCCACCAGATAAGGCACCTCAACAGCCGGCGGGGGGCTGTAAGATATTTGGCCGGTTTTGGTATTTTTGACAACCACCTGTCTGGTTCTAAATTGACCACCAGATTGGGCAGGTAAAATTTTTTCTGTGGTTAATCTGTGCATTTCCAAAATTGTTTCCAAGGTAAAATTATAGTTTCCTGATGAACCAATCTGGGCTTGGATTTCATCAATGAATTTTAAAACATTTCTATAATTGATAATTTCCAAAACATCTCTGTCTCTGGCCACCACCTCCTGACCTTCCAAGACATCTCTAACTTCCTCAAGCTCTAACGGGTTGCCTTCCAGATGGGTGCCGTGATGCACAGTTCGCTCCATGGCCTCTTTTCTAAATTTGGCCTCCCAAGCAGGTACTAAAGGAGCATTAATAATGACTTCTCTGGCAGCGTCGATTCTGCCGACATCTCTTAGAATCTTATTGGTGATGGTATATTTAGGTATAAACATTACTAGCTTTTTTTACTACCATAGATACTAAAGAGTAGCCAGATTGCACCAACCAACAAGAATATCATGAAAGTATATCTGGTGAGAACTGTGAGAAATATATTCCCCATGGCAAAAATTAACAGCCCCCAGAGAATATACCAAACTAAAGTAGACAAAAATGACAGCAGAAAAAATTTTTTAAAATCCATCCTCAGAGTGCCCGCGGTTAAGGCAATTAAAGCACCTAAATTAGGATGCATAAATCCCAAACTGAATGTTTGAAAACCAAATTTTTCAATCCTGTGTTTAGTTTCATCAATTACCTTCCCGTACCCCATTCTGTCAACCAGCTCCCGAAAGCCAAATCTGCCCAGCAAAAAATCCAGCATATATCCCACCAGAGATCCCAAGACCGCAAAAATAATTACCAGAGTCAAATCTAACTGCCCGCTTCTTGCAAAAATTGCCCCCAAACCTACTGCAGCCACCCCCGGAGTAAAAAAATTAACTAATACCAAGGCTTCCATTAAAGACCCTAAAGTCACAATTTCATATCCAAACCTGCCATAAATTGAGGCCAACTGCTCTACTAAAGCCTGACCGGAGGGAAAGATACTTCTTAAAACAAAAGTAAAAACCAAATAAATGCTAATTAAAACAAACGGAATCAACACAGATCTGTGGTGAATTCTAACCATTACGTTCAATTATCGCACATTTCCCGCAAAAAATCTAATTTATGAGGTTGGCGGAACTATAGTAAGAATTGGACCTGAGGCCGAAGTTTTTGCTTCTTGTATTTTCTTCCAAGTCATCGCTGCCTCCACTTTAGCTTTTGGATCCAAGGTTTGTACTTTTTCTGTAATCTCTATTTGAAGTGATTGCCCAATATATTGATCATCCAACCATCCTCCTTTATCTAAAATAACTAATGCAGTATTAATATCCCTAGCCTCAAGCGCGGCATTTCCAAAACCATAAAGAAATTGCTTACCCATTCGCGCACCTATCTCTAATTCATCCTTCTTCATAAAGACCTCAGCATGTCCAAGAATCTGTTCTAAGTAACGTTCTTTATACTTTTCAGGTAATAAACCTGTTTCTTTGTTTGGTTTATATATAGCAGTTGCAGATCCTAATCCCCCTGCAATACTTTTAAGATCATCCGGCAATACATCATCTGGGTGTGATAGCATAGCAAAATATGCACTCCCAATTCTTCTTATAGGCTTACCCCATTCTGCTTCCTGTTCTCTTGCTTGTTGTTCCTGAGCCTGTTTTACTTGAACTTGTAAAGATTCATCATTTAAAATCCCACCGAAAACCTCATCTAGTGGGGATGGTTCTGGCATAATCCAATTAAACTCTCTCTCTCTCTACCTTTGTCAAGTTTATCAAGCCTCTACATTCATTTATACCATTTGCTTATACGATCGCATCATGAAATGGTACGGGTTAATTTATTGGATTCAATAATTACTACCCACTTCTCTATTCCTAAATCTTTAATGTAGGAATTTAATTTATCAAAAACATTTCTTTTAGAAATCCAAACACTTTTTTGTAAATGTTTAAAGCCCCATTTTTTTAAATTTCTTCTAAAAAGATTTCTGATAATTCTCTTTTGCTCTGGAATATCAAAAATTACAATTCGCCATTTCCCGTCCCATTTACTCTCATCAAATCCATCGCTAATTAGCTCTTTCCCAGCCAGAGTTAACTTGATTATTACATCATTTTTTAGCTTTACTTGCTCAATTAAACCACCTTCTCTTAATCTTTTAAGAGCTTGCGCTAAAGAAGATTTTTTCAGCTCAGGAGCACCATAATGGTATCTATAATGATGATAAGCAAAATCCTCTACTCTAACATATCCATCAACTGCTTTTTCCAATACTAAAAGTATCGCTTTAGTCAAACTCTTTTTGTAAACTCTCATACCAATTGATTGTACGATCGTACACTAAAATGTCAATTGTCAAGAAGATTTTTATTTATCTAAACTTACATACTCATCCCAACTCTTTATCTCTAAATCTTCCATTTCTTTAGAGGTTAAGGCTGAGATCAACAGTTCGGCTGATTGTAGATTAGTCATCAGGGGAATGCCTAAATCTATACAATTTCTCCTGATTAAATATCCGTCTGTCTCAACCTTAGTTAATCCACTCTCGGAAATGTTGATAGCTAGATCAATTTTACCTTCCCTCAAAAGATCAACTACTGTTGGATATTTTCTCTCAGAAATTTTGCGCACTTTGGTATTATTAATGCCGGCACTTTGTAAAAGTTTTGAGGTTCCCTCTGTAGCAAAAATCCTCAAACCCATTCCGTAAAGGTGGATGGCTGATGGTAAGAAATCCAATTTATTTTTCTCACCACCAATTGATAAAAAAACACTTTTTTCCGGTAGTTTAAATCCGGTGGCAAGTAAGGCTTTAAGATATCCTTCTTCTAAATCATCACCAAAACAGGCCACCTCACCGGTAGAGGACATTTCCACTCTCAACCTGGGATCTGCCCCTTTAATTCTATTGAAAGAAAACTGAGGTGCTTTTACTCCCACATAATCTAAATCTATAGTTTTAAAATCTCCTGATAAGTGCTCCCCTAATATGACTCTTGTAGCCATCTCTACGAAATTATATCCTGTCACTTTGGACACAAACGGAAATGATCTGGAGGCTCTCAAGTTTAACTCAATCACCAAAATTTTATTATCTTTTGCCAAAAACTGAATATTAAATGGCCCATTTATTTTAAGCTCCTTTAAAATTTTTCTGGTAGCATCCTTAATTTTTCTGACAGTTTCTAAATAGAGTCTTTGGGGTGGTAAAACCATGGTGGCATCCCCTGAGTGTACCCCGGCATTTTCTATATGTTCTGATATAGCATAAATTAATAAGTTCCCATTTTGCCCTACCCCATCAATTTCAATCTCTTTGGCACCTTCCACAAATTTGGAAATTACTACCGGATGTTCACTGGAAACATCAATTGCCTGTTTGAGATATTTTTTAAGCTCGTTAGTTGAGTAAGCCACATTCATGGCTGCTCCTGATAACACGTACGAAGGTCTAATTAAGGCCGGGTAACCAATCATTTTGGCAAATATGACTGCTTCATCAAAAGTTTTAAGTAAACTCCACTGGGGCTGTTCAATTCTTAACTTATCCAAAAGAGCTGAAAATTTGTTTCTGTCTTCTGCTCTATCAATATTTTGCGGGGAGGTACCTAAGATTTTATAACCTGCCTTAAAGCAACTTAGGGCCAGATTATTTGGAACCTGCCCACCAAAACCTAAAACCAGTGAGGCATTTTTTTCTATATCATAAATATCAGAGACTCTCTCATATGTTAATTCCTCAAAATATAGCTTATCTGCTATATCATAATCTGTGGAGACTGTCTCTGGATTGCAGTTTATCACGATAGTTTCTATTGTCTTTGCTCTCAAAGTTTTTGCGCAAGTGACAGAACACCAGTCAAACTCCACAGATGACCCAATCCTATACGGCCCGGAGCCCAGGACAATTGCTTTTCCCCTCTCCCTTTTCCCTTTTCCCCTTTCCCTTTCCTCAGATTCTTCTCCGTGGTATGTCAGATATAAGTAGTTTGTCTTGGCCGGATATTCTGCTGCCAAAGTATCAATGTGTTTAACTTTAGGGGTGATGCCATGCTCTTTTCTGAAATCTCTGACCTTTTCTTCGGTTGTTTTAAAAGCTTGAGCTAAAACCTTATCTGAAAATCCCAGTCTCTTCGCATTTAGAATATTTTCTGCATTAAGTCTTAAGTTTTCAGCTTTAAGTTTTTTTTCAAATTCCACCATCTGCTTAATCTGATATAAAAACCAGGGATCAATCCCCGTGGCCGTATATATTTCTTCCACACTCTCTCCTCTTTTAAACCTTTGGGCAATCACAAAAATTCTCTGGGTTGAAGGTAGCAGTTTTGTCTCATCTATGCTGTTTGACAAAAGTCCATCCTGTTGTGTTTCCAACATTCTGATAGCTTTTTGTAAAGCTTCTGGGAATGATCTACCAATAGCCATTACCTCGCCCACTGATTTCATCTCTGAACCAATTACTTGATGCGCTCCCACAAACTTCTGTAGATCCCATCTGGGGATTTTAACCACAATATAATCCAGGGCCGGTTCAAAAAAAGCAGAGGTGGAAAGAGTGACAGAGTTTTTAAGCTCAGGCAGGTTATAGCCCAAACCAATTTTGGCGGCAATATATGCCAGAGGGTATCCTGTTGCTTTCGATGCCAGGGCTGAGGAACGCGACAATCTGGCGTTAACCTCAATCACCCGATAATCGTTATTTTTTGGATTTAGGGCAAACTGAATATTGCACTCTCCCACAATCCCCAAATGCTCAATCACTTTTAAAGACAGCCTTCGCAAGAAATGATACTGATAATTATTTAACGTCTGAGAAGGTGCCACCACAATACTTTCCCCTGTATGAATTCCTAAAGGATCCAAATTTTCCATATTACAAACAGTGATTTTGTTCCCAATGTTATCTCTGACCACCTCATACTCAACTTCTTTCCAATGTTTCAAATATTCCTCAATAGCAACTTGAGGTACGTGTCTTAAGGTAGTGGAGACCGTCTTAATCAGCTCATCTTGATTATTAACAACACCGGATCCCAAACCTCCTAAAGAAAATGCAGATCTAATAAGAAGTGGAAAGCCCAACTTTTTGGCAATTCTTTCTGTCTCTTTGATGCTTCTAGCAAAACCGCCTTTGGGCACATTTATTCCAATTTCAGCTAAGGTATTTGCGAAAAGTTCTCTATCCTCAGTAACTTCAATACTTTTAACAGGGGTTCCTAAAACTTTTACCCCGTATTTTTTAAATACCCCGCTTTTGCTTAATGCCAAACCACAATTTAGGGCTGTTTGTCCGCCGAAGCCTAAGAATATTCCATCCACTTTTTCTTTTTTTATCACCTGTTCCACAAAATATGGGGTTACTGGAAGAAAATAAATTTTTGAAGATAATTCTTTCGAGGTTTGAATTGTGGCAATATTAGGATTTATTAAAACACTCTCAATACCCTCTTCTTTCAAAGCTTTCAAGGCTTGAGATCCAGAGTAATCAAATTCCCCAGCCTCACCAATTTTTAATGCACCTGAGCCAAGAACTAAAACTTTTTTCATAAATAATCCAAAAATTCATCAAATAAATATCCTGCATCTACTGGTCCAGGAGAAGCTTCCGGATGAAATTGCACTGCCATAAATGGTTTGCTTTTATGTCTGATTCCTTCATTAGTTCCGTCATTTAAATTAATGAACCATTCTTTCCAGTCTGATTCCAAAGATTGCATCTCTACGGCAAAACCATGATTTTGAGCAGTGATGACACACTTTTTAATCACCGCATCTTGAACCGGTTGATTCTGACCTCTGTGGCCAAACTTTAATTTATAGGTATTTCCTCCTGCAGCCAAAGCCAAAATTTGTGATCCCAGACAAATTCCAAAAGTGGGAATGCCTTTTTTTAAAATTTCACTGACATTTTTGATGGTTTCCTTTGCTTGTTTGGGATCTCCCGGGCCATTGGATATTAATACTCCATCAAAATCTATACTCTCCTTAATTGGATTAAAATTCCAAGGCACCCGAGTTACCTTAACTTTTCTTTTTATCAGGGAACGCACTATATTCTCCTTAGCCCCACAGTCAATTAGCACTATATTCTTTCTACCATTGCCATATACTTCCATCTTATCTACACTCACATAAGGCAGGATATTCTCTTTATTGGGATCATAGATGTCTTTTTCATCTTCCATCTTCCAATTTTCAACATCCAGTTTTCCCAGCATCACCCCATGTTCTCTCAACTTTCTAATCAGCTCTCTAGTATCTATCCTACACAAAGCTGGAATTCCCTCCTCCTTTAACCACTGTCCCAGCGTTTTTTCAGACTCAAAATGAGATGGCTGATCAATGTAGTTTTGCACAATCAATCCCTTAATCTGAATTTTTTTAGATTCCCAGAAATCTTTTTTAGGCACTCCGTAATTGCCAACCAGTGGATAAGTTAAAACCAAAATCTGACCGTAATATGAAGGGTCTGTTAAAGATTCCGGATATCCCACCATGCCGGTATTAAAAACCACCTCACCTGAGGTGGAATTTTCTGAGCCAAAGGACTCACCTATCATGGTGGTTCCGTCGGATAAAATTAGTTTACCTCTCATGTTATTCTTCCTAATACCAAACCCAATAATGCTTCTCTGATATACAACCCATTTCTGGCTTGTTTAAAGTAAATAGCATTGGGATGTGAATCTAAAGCAGGATCAATCTCATTCACTCTGGGTAAAGGATGCATCAATCTCACCCCTCTATCCAAATATTTTTTAAAAGAGTCATCTAAAATAAACTTGTCTTTAATCTTTTTATATTCTTTTAAACTACTGAATCTTTCTTTTTGAACTCTGGTCTGATATAGAAAATCTGCTTTCAGGTCATCAGGTAGACTCTCCAGCTGTTCATACACTACTCCCCTTTTATCCAGCACCTCTAAAAACTCATCCGGCATTTTTAAGCTCTTGTGAGAAATAAAAATTTGTTTGACTTTAAATAAAGACAATGCCAAAGAAAGCGCATGGACAGTCCTGCCATATTTTAAATCCCCCATAAAAGCAACTGTAATTCCACTTAACTTTCCTGCTTCTTTCATCATGGTATAAAGATCTAACATTGTTTGAGTAGGATGTTGATTTGGACCATCTCCTGCATTAATAACTGGAATATTGGCTAAGTCTGCTGCCTCTTTGGCAGAATAAGCTGCCGGATGTCTGATGATTAAAACATCAGCATAGGATTCCATAATTCTGATCGTGTCTGAAAAACTTTCACCTTTAGCAGTAGAGGTAACAGTTAAATCATTAAACCCGATAATGCCCATGCCTATTTTTTGGGCTGCAGATTTAAAGGATTGTTCAGTTCTGGTTGAAGGTTCAAAAAATAAAAGAGCGGCAATTTTACCTTGGGCAATTGTATAATTCGATCTGTCTCTTTTAATAAATGTCGGGTCAAATTTTTTGGCTGTTTTTAGAATAAATAGCAATTCCTCTTTTGAGAAATCATTTATATCTATTATGTCTCTTCCTTTAAATTTAAGTTTATTCATCAATAGATCCTTCGACTCGCTTACGCTCGCTCAGGATGACCAAGTTTGACTTGGTCAAAAAAAATCCGCCCATTGGCGGATCAACTAATATATTAAAAATAATCTAAAAAAGTATCTTTTGGGCATATAATCTTTGCACAGTTTAACCATATTAAGTTATGATGTCAATATGGGGACAAGATCGAAAAAAGAGCGTTCATTCCATAAGGAATTACTACAACAGTTAATCACACTTTCTACCTCTGGTTTTGGACTGGTAGCAGCTTTGGCTTGGAATGAAGCCATCCAAAGTTTTGTTAAGGAATACATTCAAAGGTTTTATCCGGGTCAAGCAGGCGTAATCTCCAAATTCCTCTACGCCATCCTTATTACAGGCTTTGCAGTTTTAATTACCTATCAACTTTCCCGTTTAGCCTCCAGATGGGGAGTAAAAAAATGAATCAAAAAGGATTTACCCCAATTTTAATAGTAATTATTTTAGCTGCAGTTTTGGTGGGTGGATATTTGGTTTATCAAAACCAACCCAGACCTACTTCTTCTCCCCAACCCTTCGACTTCATTCAGGGCAAGCCCACCACTCAACCTTCCCCCAGTCCATCCCCAACGATATCTCTTTCTACAAATAAATCCCCTACTCCTAAACCGAAGAGTTCAGCATCATCTCCCACTCCTTCTCCCACTCCTTTTGGGGCAAATGACCCTATAACTGAGAAGGCAGCATGTGGCGAAGTTCCCCCATCTAATTCTCCAGCTTTTGGAGGAACCCCTTTAAGGGTATCCTTTTCCCCTAGTGGTAGCGTAAATTATACATACGGCACAATGGAAGGCTATCAATGGGATTTTGACAGTAATGGTGTTTGGGATACAGGTGTTGTTCAAAGCAACGACTCCTACTACATTTATACAAAACCGGGAACTTATACCGCCACCTATAGAGTAAGAACAAGTCAAAACACCTGGTCAAAAAATTGTATATACCCGTATAAAATAACAATTAGTGAGTCCTCTTCCGAAGGAATTAGCGTGGATAAAAACGAGTTTGAAATAACAGTTAAGAAATCTGATTATCCAGGTAAAAGTTTTAATACATTTGATGCTTTTAAGGTTAGCACACAAGGAAACACATTTGTGAGTATAAATGCAGTAAAACAATACTCAGGAGGATTTATATACGATCAAGCTGGAGCTAATTTAAATGCTGGTCAATCATTTCAATTTCATTTAACTGTGGAATTTAATAATCCTCCGGGTGAATATCTGAATGAGGTTAAAATAATTTATACAAAAAACGGTAATGAAACTGTTGAAGGACCAACTGTCAAATATAAAATAATTCTTAAGGAATAACTTTCCCATCCTCTACTCTTAAAATTCTGGAGGAATCTAAAAATATTACTTTTTAACTGGGGTAATCTCAACTATTCCGTGATCTTTCTCGAATCTAATTCTGAAAGCATCAAAAAAGCCATCTTGTCCGAGTATTACAGCCACTCCGGGACTGTTAACAAAACCTACCGTAACTGTAATTTCTTCATTCATTCCAATTATCTGTAATTTTACCTTCTGTAAATTTGCTTTCAGGGATCCTCCTTCAATACCAGCAAAATTCTCATTATTTTCCTCATTTAAATCTAAACCAATATCTTTTGCTATTTTATTGTTAAACAAACAGCGGTCAGCTCCCGAATCTATCAATCCATAACCCTCCCAAAATCTTTTGGGGCCAATTATTCTGATGGGAATATAAGGACGTGCAATCCATTTTAGATTAGGATTATATGAAGGTAATTTAGAATAGGGAAACTTCATCTAGTAGATGGCACATATGAAACATCAAAAGGTGGCACTTTTATAAAAAGGAATCTTTTTTTAGTTTTTTCTGCCTGTTTTCTTGCCTGCTCTAAAGTATCACCTACCCCTAAAACCTTTTTATTATCCTCAGATAAAGCCACCCACTTATCCTCATAAGGTAACAATATTTTAGATAAATCAATTGGTTTCATGTTGTTATTATACCATGCTATACTAAATTTAATGTCCACTTCAAAAAGTTTCAGTGTAAACCAAAAAGGCTTTGCTCCAATATTAATAATTATTTTAATAGCTGCTTTAGCAATTGGTGGATATTTGGTTTACTCCGATAAAATCGGAGTTTACCAAAACCAACCTAAACCTATTCCTTCTCCTCAACCAATGACTCAACCTTCTCCCAGTCCAGCTACTATCTATGAATCCACAAATTCTGCAGAAACTGCCAACTGGAAAACATATACACACTATGAACTTGGTTATACTGTTAAATATCCTGAAACTTGGTTATTTGATGAACCAAACTACCAACTAACCTATTCAGAATTTACAATTAAAACTCCGGATCTAAAACGCGAAGGTGATTCTTATTACAGTATCGTAAAAGGATCGCAAATTTCTATCTCTGTAGGTAAATACGCAACAAAGCTTAATTCAATAGATGATTACTTTGATAAAAATAAGTTTATGCAACAGATAACGGCAAATAGAAAACATATTATAATTGATGGACAACCAGCTATAAGATTTGATCAAGCTTATGAAGGAATAAATAGTACTAACATTATTTTTCTTTATAATGGTTTGCTTTACACTATTGGTATTCATTTCCCCATAACTGATAACTCAAGAACTACCAATTTAGATGTATATGAAAAACTAGTAAATTCATTTAGGCTGGCTAAATGAATTTTTCATCTTCCACCTTCAAATTCCTTCCTTAATAACCAATAACTTGTACGATCGCACACTATATTGTTATCTATGCACGTAAGGTTGAACCTTGCGAGGCTAAATGATATTTCCATCCTCCACTTTTAAAATCCTGGATGAATCCAGAAAATTTTAATGGTATAATATTATTTATGGATATACAAATTCCCTTAACTATAAAGTTAACAGAAGATAAACAGTCCAAATCTGCTCCTTGGGTAGCTTACACTCCGGAATTGGATGTAGCCTCCTGCGGTCCAAGCCCGGGAAAAGCCAAGAAAAATCTTATGGAAGCAGTGGAAATTATCCTAAAAGGGGCAGCTGATGATGGTAACTTAAAAGATTTATTACTGGAGACTGGTTTTGAAATTAACGCTTCAAGGCTGACTCCTCCTAAAGTTAGTCTGGATAAATTTACTTTTAATCTTAATCCAGATCTTACCCGCCAGATATGGCCCGCATAACACCAATCCATTGGCGAAAACTTTTAAAAATTTTCCAGGCTGAAGCCTGCATATTAGTTGGCCAAACAGGAGATCATCTGGAACTTAAGAAAGCAGGCGCCAAGAGAAGAATTGTTATCCCAAAATATAGAGACATCCCAGTTTTTATCATTGAAAATAATTTGAAAACTGCCGGAATCTCCAGAAAAAGATACTTTGAACTTCAACAAAAAGTTTAATTCTAAATGATCTGGTATACTAAATTTAATGAACCAAAAAGGATTAATCCCAATATTAATCGTTTTAATCATTGCTGCCTTAGTTGGTGGATATTTGATTTATCAAAAACAAACTAAATCTACATCTACGCCTTCGTCTCAACAAACCATTCAAATATCTCCTAGTCCAGTTGATTCCACTGCTAATTGGAAAACATATACGAATACAAAATATAATTTCCAATTGAAATACCCTCTAGATTGGAATGTAGAATCAATTCCATCTATAAACTCACCAAATAATGAACTAGGTGAATCTGATTATTTAAGATTTTATAATGAGGCTAAAAATTTGGAAAATAAAAAATTTGTGGAAGAATGTACCAAAAATCCTACGCTCACTAAATGTGGTACAGAAAGATATGCAAATGGTATTTTTGTTAATATTCATGAAAATAAGGATAAGACAAATTTTGAAACTTATTTTCAAAAAGATCTTGCTAAAAATCTTACTATTACTGGAGATATTAATGAAATTATTAGTAAATCCAAAAAAGATCAAATTGGATCTCTTAATATTATAAAGGGGAACAAGGTTGACGTTACTGGATGGCCTTATTATTACTTTCAGAACCCTTCTGGTAATATTGCGTTTATTATAGACGGAAGTGAATCAGAAAAAACTGTATATCAAATCCTTTCCACCTTTAAATCCCTGCCGTAATTTTTCCATCCTCTACTTTTAAAATTCTGGCCAAATCTAAAAAGGTTTTAGGAATATTTTCTAACTCTACTGTGGCAATGATGGTTTGCTGCTTGCCCACTATTTCCACCACATGAGCTCTATGATCTGCATCAAGTTCGGAGAATACATCATCCAAAAGTAATATTGGCCTTTTGCCTAAAATTTTGGCCATATATTCTAACTGGACCAATTTAAAAACCAGGGTGGCTGTTCTTTGTTCGCCCCTGGAACCATAATGTGATAGGTGTCTACCATCTAGCATCACCACATAATCATCTCTATGTGGTCCTATCAGCGTAGCAGCAGCAGCTACTTCCCGACCATTTGTTTCAGCCAGTTTTTCCACTGATATTTCAGATGGGATATATTCAAAAATAAACTCACCCAAGGGTTTTTCTAATCCATTGATGAAATTAAAAAACTCTTTTCTCTTTTCACTTATCACTTTTCCCTTGCTCACTAATTCCTCTGTCCAATACTCCAGCTCATTCACCCTGGCGTGTCCTTCTCTGATTCTTTTTAGCACCCTATTTCTGGCTGTTAAAAACTGTTCGTATTGAGTGAGTGATTTCTTGTAATCAGAATCAATCTGAGCCAGGGCCAAATCCAGATGCCATCTTCGAAGACTGGGTGGACCAGTTACCATATTAATATCCGAGGGATAAAAAATCACTGCCGGTAAATTACCAATAAAATCTATGGTTCTTCTGGAAATCCCATTAACTAAAACTTTTTTCCTGAAAGAGACTTCATCAGAAGGCTTGTTAATAATCACCAAAAGTCCAGTTTCAGGATCATCCAGAATGCCTTCTACTTTGGTAAAACTCTCTCCGGTCCTGATTAATTCATCTTCAGTATCTACTCTTTGGGATTTAGTGGTGGAAAGTAAATAGATGCTTTCCAAAAGATTAGATTTTCCCACCGCATTATTACCAACAAAAACTGCCGGGCGACTGTCAAAATCTAAATTGAGGACAGAATAGTTCCTAAAATTTGTCAGATTAAGTTGCTTAAGAAACATCCTTACCTTTCCCAGTGTCCCAATCCCAAAAATTCCCTCAAAGAATACGCCAGTTCGCCTTTTTTAAAAAACAGAGCTGGTTTTAAACCAAACAATCCAATCAAGAAAATAATCACGCCCAGCCCTAAAAATATCGGATTGGTCCCGAAAATATCAGCCAGCACTCCTGCCAAAAGAACCGGTATTAAAGATAGTCCAGCCATGGCCACCCCCAATACCGCAAACACTTTCCCTCTATCCTGATTGGAAGTATTTTCCTGTAAAACTGTTTGGGAAGGAACCAATATTGATACCATAGCCAACCCTAATAAAAATGAACCGACAATCAGTACTGCTGACAAAGGCGGTTGGGTAATAAAAGATAAGGGTCTGGCATGAGGTAAATACTTAACAGCAGGAGAGACAATAGGTGCAATCCCCACCAGAATAAACAGCAGTCCGCTAAAAACAATGGCCTTGGATACCACCACTCTTCTGATGATATTGTGGCCGAACTTACCTAAGATAAATCCACCCAAAATAATTCCCATCCCGACAGGGAAAACCATCACATATGAGGCATCAGTAGCCTGGATGTGTAAGACTCTTTCCAAAAAAGCGGGTATCAAGACTGCCAAAACCCCCACCACCATCTGGACCCCTCCCAAAATTAATATAGAAGTCATTACTGGTAATTTGCCTTTAATCATCCTAATGGTTTGTAAAATTTCCCATAAACCCACCTCTTTAATCTGAAGATAGTTCTTATTTAAAATGGCAAAAATCAGCTTCTTACCTGCCCTTGTTGGTCTGGCATAAATAGTAGGGAAGAGAAAAGATAAACCAAAAGCAATAAAAAGAATAAGAGCGCCCATCAAAAAAACAAAGTTAATCCCAAAGTGATTAATTAAAAAGCCAGATAAACCAAAACCAACCAAAAATGTAGTGTAGAGAGTAGCTGAAATTATGGAATTGGCAGCAATCAGTTGTTTTCTCTTGACAATCATGGGAATAGCAGAGGCCTCAGTGGGAGCATAAAATTGGCTCAATGCATTAATCAAAAAAGCTATTACTAAAATTGCCGGATAAAATACTTTTAAAAATATCAAACTTAAAAATAGTAAACAAAGCAAAATATCAATAGTCATGATAATCTTTTTTTTGTTGATTAAATCAACCAAAACTCCGGTAAATAAACCTAAAATAACTGCCGGCAAATAGATGAAAAAAAGCAGAGTAGCCACAGCAGTATTTGAACCTGTTAACTTAAATACCCAAATAATTAAGGCAAAATTTAGGGCATTATAGGAAAGCTGGACTAAAATTTGATTTATCCATAAATTTAAAAATCCCCGGTTTTGAATAACAGAAGTAAAAGTCACCCTCTCGGCCATAGACCCAATTATAAAGCCTTTTGACAATTTGGGCAAAATTGTGTATAAACTAACAGCTTATGGCTGAATTTATTAATAAACCTCCTCCTGAAGAGGCTACTCATGGGCTTACCGGAGAGGAAAAATATATATCAGTACTGATTGCCAGATTACCTGCTTTCTATTCTATGGCAGAGGGTAAGTCACCGCTGGAAAGCACTAATTTGCTGAATGGTTGTTTTAAAAAAGTAGTACCACCTATCTTAAGTCACAAGGGCAGAGTTGACCAATATGTAGTTTCTGTAGTCCCCGCTGTTGTGGCCAGATTTGGTGCTCCAATACCAATAGTAGAACGCAGAATTGTTGAGGCTGTAGCCGCTGCGCTGGAAATCGGGCAGATCATGAAAGAGGCAAGTCTACCTGTTACTCTGACCGTGAACAGAGGTCTGGCTTATGTAGGTAATATCGGCACCGAAGACAGAATACAATATACAATTGTAGGTCCAATGGTTAATGAGGCGTTTAGTATGTCTGCCAGGCAAAAACCTGATACCATTATTGTCATGGGCCGGAAAATTGAAGAAGATACGGAAGTCTTAAGTCTGATACAAAAAAGTGCTCTTGCTATAAATTTGAGGCCGTTGTGGGATGAGCCTGGGCCTGCTTATCAATTAACTATTTAACTTTGGCATCTTGGGCAAAAATAGGTGCCGCGACCACCCAGAGTAATCTTTTTAATTTCTGTTTTGCAGACTTTACAGGGATGTTTATCTCTCCAATAAACCTTGGCATAATCTAAAAAATAACCTTTGTGGCCTTCGGGATCTACAAAATGGGCTCTGGTAGAACCTCCATGCTTTATGCCATTTTTGATCACCTTGATCACCCCTTTATGGATGGCTTTAAATTCCCCATCTCCCAAATCTCCCACTTTGGTTCTTGGATCCAGCTTAGCATCAAAACAGGCCTCGTTGGAGTAAATATTCCCCACTCCAGAAACCACAGACTGATCCATGATGGCTACTTTTATTGGCATAGACTTATGTTTTAAAAGATTTTGTTTCAGAATCTGCCAGGTGAAACTTTTCTCCAAGGGTTCGGGGCCTAGTTTCTCAAATAACTTGTTACTTGTTACTTGTGCCTTGTTACTTACTCGTATCCAGCCAAACTTCCGCTGATCATTAAAATATAAATGTGACCCATCGGAAAAAGAAAAAATCACTCTGGTATGGGAATTCGGCATTTTCCCTAACATATCTTCTGTGGGATGTCCGCCTATGAAACGCCCACCATCCTCATAAATTAGCTGACCACTCATCTTTAAATGAAAAAGTAAAATTGTCTGATCTTCTGACAACTCAACTCCCAACATCTTGGCTTTTCTCCAAATATCCACCACTTTTTTACCTTCCACCTGATTAGGATTCCCTATAAAAGATTTAGGCGAATTAACTTGCACCTTGGTAATCCTTAACCCTAAAATTTTCTTTTGTAAACCTAACTTGATAGTTTCTACCTCAGGAAGCTCAGGCATATCAGTATTTTATCATGGGCTATTGGCCACATTTTGGTTGTGTTCTTCTAGAGTTTTAGCATAATAAGAATTACCTTTTGAATCATGATAATAATATAGATAAGGGGTAGACGGATCGGCATTTGCAACAGCTGTAATTGATGCCAAGCCCGGATTACTAATTGGGGTAGGTGGTAAACCTTTATATAGATAAGTATTATACGGCGATACTATTTTTAAATCTTCACGAGTTAGATGTCTTTTCCACCAGGATTTTTCTGCCGCCTGATATCCCAAAGCATACTGGATAGTAGCATCGGCATTTAAACCCATATCAATTTTTAATCTTCTTAAAAGTATTGACGCCACTTCTGTTCTTGCTTTATCAGACCTGGCCTCTCTTTCCACAATGGATGCCAAAATTATCCCCTCATCATCAGTTAAACCCTGCAGTCTAATCTTTGCCCGCAATTCTTCTGAGTATTTTAGATTGAAGGTATCTCTTAATTTCTTAACAACTTGTTCGGCTGTAACTTCTTCCGGAAAAAGATAAGTGTCAGGAAACATATAACCTTCTTTTGCTAACTGTAAAAATTCTGAATTCTGCTCGCTTCGCGAAGCGAGAATTCTGAACTGCGAATTTAATTTTTCTGCCATTTCCTCTACTCTTAATCCTTCAACTAAAGTAATCCATTGTTCAGCTGGCTTGGAGCTGAGGATATTAACAATTTCATCAGCGGTCATATCAGGGGATAGTTTAAATCTGCCTGCTGAAATTTTAGATGATAAACCTTTTATCCTGATGTACCAGGAAAAAGCAAAAGCTGAGCGGATTAATTTTTCCTCCTCTAATTGTTTTGCTATCTGGGAAACACTTTTACCCTTTTCTATTGTGACGGCTCTTGCTACTTTTTCAGAAGAAACTGATTTTAGTTGACTACCCCACCAACCGATACATATAATCGTTATAATAATTATAACTGTTATAATAGTTATACTTTTTTTCACCTTTGGTCCAACCAGTTTTGTAAGATTATGGCAGCTGCCATATCATCACTAATTTTTCTTTTTTGTTTGGGAATATTTAACTCGATCATCTTTTGGATGGCTTGATAGGAAGACAGTGTCTCGTCAACACCGACTACTTCAAATCCTTTCTTTCTTAAAGTATTTATAAATCCTACCACTGTTTGTCCTATTTTACCTTCCGGTAATCCCACTACCACTTTATCAAAATCCCCATCTCTGATTATTTTTTCAATCTTTTCAGAAGCATCTTTTAGGGATTGCACCTCAACCACTTTCCAGGCAGATGCCAAACTTCCTTCGGATATTGCCAGCCCCACTCTTTTTAACCCAAAATCTATCCCTAAGTATTTCATCAAACCATTTTACCTAAAACCACCAATCTTTTAAAATTTAATCCGGGTGGGACACAGGTCATCAAGGATATGTATCTGCCTACTGTATCCGGAGGATTTATGACAGATAGATCTGAAGGCTTAACTACTTTCAGCTCAATCACTTCATAGACAAATTCACTCCCGCCTGCCTCAACTAAAATCTTGTCTCCTTTTTTTAAATCCTGTAACTTGGCAAATGGAGCATCTTTGATATCTTTAAAAAAATTTATGGCAGAATGACCCGAGATAAAAACATTGCCTTTTTCTCCTGGTAGGGCTGTTCCGGGAAGATGAGCCAAGCCCCTTGTTAAATCATTACTGTCAACCAAAACTTCCTTTTTATTAAGCTTAAGTTTGGGGATTGTCAGCTTAAACTCCACATAATTGGGCGGATTTTTTCTTTGGGCAGAAGATACAAAATAGGAAAAATTATCACTATTGGTAATGGTCACTCCTAAGACATTACTGCTTCTTGAGGTGGTAGGGCTAATCAGCTGGTTTTGATACTTAATGCCTGTTTCCCATATCTGGAAAGAGATAAAAGGCAAAATAATCTGCATCAGAAAAAATACTCCCAAGAAAAGAAAGCCTAAAGAAACAATCTTTAAGGAACTCACTTAAAACCGACCTCCAAGTTAATATTTTTCTCAAAAAAGGGTACTATCTGTAGAATTTGCGGCAGTGGCGGAGAAATAGTAATCTCAGCATCTAAAATATTGTCTAGCTCTTTTAAAATCTCTACTGCTTGCCTTACTTGCCTGCCACGGATTCCCTTTTTAATTTTCTCTGTATCTAATTTAGGAATTAGTTTTGCCTTAAAACGCGCCAGAAATATTAACCTACCATCATCCTCCAGTTTCGACACATCTGATTGAGTTTCGCTGTCTTGTAAACTAAATTCATATCCCTGGGGTACTTCCGTTGTGACCAACTGGGAAACGATCTGTTTTAAATCCTTGTCATCAAAGGCAGTTCCTTTAAAATTGACAGTCAGATTTAAAGAAAATTCAGTAGCTTGATCGTTGATATTTTTGGAAAAGCTTTTTTTGACAACTTGCTCCGATAAAGCCTCCTCCAAAACCTTTTTATCCGGTAATTTTCCCTGCAATTTTTGCTGGGCCTGTTTTCTCAAATTTGAAACCACCTGAGCCAACAATTTTTTCTGATCAGTATCAGATACAACCGTCACTTTTTTGGATGTCCCTCCGGAAAAATTACCTTCTGATTTTGCGCTTAGCTGATCTGAAGATAAGTTGGCAAAGTTTAAGTCTGTACCAGAGGGTAAATTACCTTCAGCCCCAATATTTTGAGCCACCACCTCGGCAGTAGCTTTGCCATAGGTGCCATCTTCCGCTGAACGGGAGGCAATACTGACAGTTGTATCAAGGATAAACTTTAATCCGGAGGGTGCTGTCAGGATAGTGCCTTTTGATAATTTTTTCTCCTGGTCAGTTTTATTTCTGATGGCTACCACTCCTTTGGCCGGATCTCCTATTTCCTTTGTACCTGAAGCTGAGCCCTTATCACTACCTGATATTTCTGTCTCGACAATTTGGCCGGGGATAATCTTTTTATCCTGATCGGCAGTTTTTTGTTTAGGATCAGCCGTAATTTCAGAGTGTTTTTCTAAAATCTTTGGTTCAACAAACACTTTAATTTGTGCTTTCGGCACAAAAAGATATGCTACCACTCCCCCTAAAATGATCAGCATGACGATTGTTAAAAAGAAAATTTTCCTACCGCCTCTTGGTATAAATTTGGTTGATAATAAACTTGCCCAGATCTTAATGGGATAACGGCGTTCATCTTTCTGCGGCATTATTGCTTTCTGTTCATGACCTATATCATCTACTTCCTCATCTTCCTTCAGCTCCTCAGCCACTGTGATCTCCTTTTCTCCTGCTGACACATCACCTACCACAAATCCAATATTGGGGGTTTCCTCTTTCTCATGGTCAACAGTTTGGTCCTCTGCCACTTCCTCCAAAGATCTGGTCATGGTGGCTGCTTTAGGTTTGGAGGTAAAAATTACATTATTGTTTATTTCAAAACCGCCGGCAAAACAAATGCTGTTAATTTCAATATCCTCATCCAAAATCTCAATTTTTGGAAAATGTAAAAATGATAACTTGGACATCCACTGATAGGCCAGTAGTTCCCCTTTAATCTTTTCCAGCTTGCCAAAATCTATCCCTGAAGCATAAATAAGTATCTTTGAAGGAAGAGTTTCAACCTGTGTAAAGGCCAGCAATGCTTTCTCAATATCTACGCCAATATTTGAGGTACGGGCCAACATTTTTGTTCCATCCAACTTACCTGCTCTCGTCACTGTAACTGCCAGATGATTGCTTTCAATCCCGACTAAAATTGCGGTTGTTGGTACATTTTCCTGCTTCTCTAAAAAATGGACTAAAGCATGAGAGGTAGCTACATAAGCCATTGGCTGAAGTTCCAATTCCTTAACAGCACTTCTTAACAGGTTCAAATATTCCTCTTTTAAATCATCATCCAAAAGCCAGGATTCTGGTACACCAAAAAGTATTTTTTCAACTACCAGTTGCCTGATTCCCAAAACTTTATCTAAAAGAGCATCTGTGGCGCTTACTAAATCTTCGGACTTATACTCGGCAGAGGCTGATTCTAAAACCTGCAGTTTCGTTCCCTCAAGATCCCATAGGGCAGCAGTTAGATGATCAGTCCCTATCTTTAAGGCAAAATAATATTGAGGCAACTCTTTTTTTTTGCCGAAAGGCAAATGGTTAGTTAATTTAGACAGAAGATCCATAAAAGATGTTGGTCCCATAAAATATCTTAGCACAATAGAAGAACTTAAGTAAGCTGTGCTCTGATACGTCTTACTCCAAAAGACACTGCTTCCTCTTTGGTAATTTTGATCTTACCAATCATTCCAGTATGTTCTATATGGGGCCCGCCACAAAATTCTAATGAATAGTACCCACCTCTGTCTCTTTGATCCAAGGCTTTAGGATCCAGTTGATAATCGGGACCTACTCCATAAATTGAAACTTTATCTGCATATTTTTCATTAAATAAACCAATTGCATTCATTGCTTTGGCTTCCTCAAGTGGAATAATCATATGGTCCACCCTTAGGTCCTGCTTTATTCTTTCATTCACCAAATCTTCCACCGCTTTTATTTCTTCACCAGTCATTTTTCTATCAAAAGAAAAATCAAACCTTAACCTGTCTGCCGTAATGTTGGAACCTTTCTGGAAAACTTGCGGCCCTAAAACATCCCTTAAGGCCTGATGCAAAAGATGGGTTGCTGTGTGATATTTGGTTACAACTTCAGAATGATCTACCAACCCTCCTTTAAACATTCCGGCAGATGCAGTTCTGGATAATTCCCTGTGTTTCTCCATTGCCTCCTTCATAGTTTCTTCGTCAAACTCTAAACCCCATTCTTTCATGATCTCCTGTGAAATCTCAGGAGGCAAACCATATGTTTCATAAATTTTGAATACTTCATCTCCACTTATTCTAAGTTTATTACCTTCTATTATGTTTCCCTGTAGATTATCAGGATCTATTCCACCAAAAACTTTGGTATAAATTCTTTTCAGAGCTTTTCTTCCTTCATCTATAGTTTTTCTAAACTTATCCACTTCTTGAGTAATGATTTCATTAATTTGTGGGACATTTTTATCTATATGAGGGTATTGTTTTATATAAGGGGTTACTAAATCTGCAAAGATATTTGATAACCATTCATCTCCTATCATTCCAAGTTTTCGTGATTGAACCATTGATCTACGAATCAAACGACGCAAAACATAACCTTGTTCCTTATTAGAAGGTTTTACTCCATCTCCTACCATGAAAATAGCTGCTCTTAAATGTTCAACAATAATTCTATACGGTCGCGGGTTAGTTTTATAATCAGGCGCGCTACTTTTTCTAATTGCCTCCAAAGATTTAATTGCATCAGCAAAAAAATCTGTTTGAAAGATATCTGGGTTGTTATTAGAGACAGCAGTTAATCTCTCAAGACCCCCTCCAAAATCTACATTGTTTTCAGTCAATTCTCTTAGCAATCCATCTGTCCGTTTTAGATATTGGATAAAAACAGAGTTGCCGATTTCTAAAAACCTGCCGCATTCACAATTGGGGTGGCACTCTTTACCATATTTTTCATCATGGGGGGTGCCAAAATCATAAAAAACCTCGCAGTCAGGTCCGCCAATTTCTCCTTCCGGCATTTTATCCGGTGGTCCTGATCTGGACCACCAGTTTTTATCTACTCCATAAAAGAAAATATGGTCATCATCAACTCCTAAACTTTTCCAAATTTCATATGATTCCATATCCTTTGGAACATCTCCGTCACCTTCAAAAACAGATACATATAATTTTTCTTTTGGCAGTCTCAATTCTTTTGTTAAAAACTCAAAAAACCAGGGGATCTGTTCTTTTTTAGAATAATCTCCAAGTGACCAATTACCTAGCATCTCAAAAAAGGTGGTGTGTCTATTATCCCCAACTTCCTCAATATCTTCTGCCCGAAAACAGGGTTGAGAATTAACCAACCTTTTTCCTTCCGGATGCTCTTGGCCTAAAAGGTATGGAACCAAAGGTTGCATACCTGAGGAGGTAAAAAGAGTTGTGGGATCATTTTCAGGGACTAACTTTGCCGGAGCAATTTCCTTATGCCCCCTACCAACAAAAAACTTAATATATTTTTCTCTAATTTGTTTAGAATCCATGAAGCTATTGTAACAGGAAAGGAGAAAGCTGTCAGCCTATTTTTTGATACATTTTCCACCTGCATCTGGATAATCTCCATCTAACTTACATCTATAACCTTCTGGACATTGATTTTCTGGCAAATTAGCCCCAATCCCTCCACAAAACCTACCTTCAGGATTTGTTGTATCTAAAAATTTAAAAGTAGAAAGCATTTGGTCAGTAGTTAATTCATAATAACCTTCTAATTGATTACCCTCATCATCCATACATTTTGTATTAATTATTTCTATTAAATAACCAGAATTATTTTTAGGTATTAACAATGACTCACTATTACATTTAGAATCTCCACTTTTGTATAAATATGCTTCTACTAAACTTTCTATTTTTTGTGGAGCAAATTCACTGACTTCCTTTGTTTTATCATGAACCCACTTTTTATTAGTAGAATCATAAATAAAAATAAATCCTCCAGAATTATCTATCAATTTATATTTATTTAACTGATAAACATTGACTGTGACTATATTTGCCTTATTAATATGGAAGCTCTCTGCTGTTAAAGGGGTTACATCACCTTTAGGAGTATTAAATGTATTTTGGACAAATACATTTGGATATTTAAACTCAAATCCATATTCTTTATTTGTATATGTTTTCCAATTTGATGTTTCATCAGAAACTTGGGGACAGGCTGCAAATTCACAGTTTGGTCCCATTCTTCCAACAACTGATCCATCAGGACAAATTTTAGCATCAGCTGTACAGGCAATTTGCTTTGGCTGATTTAAATTTATTTTTCCAGAATATACTAAATATCCTCCAATTGCTGCGGCTATTATTAGAACTATTAATATAGGAGCAAATCCTTTGTAGTTCACAAGTTTTGGTATACTACTTTTCTAGTAATCTAATATCTAAATTCCATTTATATCTTTCAAAAGTAATCCTTGCTTTAGAAAAGAAATCTTCTTGTCCTAAAATACATGGGAAGGCTTTACTCAACTGATTACTAAATTGGACTGGAATATTTAAGTGGTGTCCTCCTAATTCAATAGTTATCTCAGAAGGATAACATAAAAAGGGTGTACCATTTATCCCAAATGACGTATGTGGCTTAACTCCACTAAGATCAATATCCAGCAGTTTTGCAATCTCCATAGTTAGATATGAATAATCAGCTCCTGAATCAATTAAACTAAGAATCGGAAGAGTAGATTTATCTTTATGAATAAATTTTATTGGTACTAGAGGTCTTTTTGTATCTTTAGGAACTCCAGGAAGAGTAGTATATGGAAAATTCATTAAACGCTGGTAACAAAACCTCGGTAATTTTTAGAGGCAGGTATCAAGATAACATCATCTCGTTTTTGTTGCAAAACTTTCTGGGTAACCTCTTTTAACGTTTTTCCGGAAGCCACTACCTTTTTATAATCAGAGGTGATGGCTACCCATCCAGATGAGAAATTTTTCAAGATTTTAGATAAATTTATTGTCTGCATGGTAATTATTATATCATAAAGTCTTTTTGTAGAAGCGGCGGGATTGGGGGCTTTGGAGTTTGGAGGTAACTATTTTTGATGCAGCTGCAATAGGTTTTTTACTATCTTTGGTAATTACTTCTCCATCTTGGATTACCTTATTAAATCTATCTAAAGCTTTCTTTAAGTCTCTCAAAATTAGAAAAACTTGAAATCCGGTGACAGTTAAAAAAACCGTCAACAGAACTATTAAAAAAAGCAGCGCTATCTGTAAAAAATCAATATTCATTTGGAATTTAATATAACATAGTTATTTTCTCAAATACACAGTTCTTTCTATTTTTGTTGACTTACCATTTTTGGTAGTTGCAATGACTGTAATGGTATTAACCTCATTTTTCAGATTAATTTTTTGGGAAAATTTGCCTGAAAAATCCACTCCTATCTCCTGATTGTTAATGCTAACTTTTGATTCAGGATCAGTTCTGCCTAAGACTTCAATAGACTCAATTGTGGCATTTAACTCATCTGGTGGTTGACTTACTTCTAAAAATGGTTCTCCCACCAAAAATCTATATTCAAACCAAAGGTAGCCAAAAAAAATAGCAATTAGTATTAGTACCATCGAGGTAATTATTTTGGCAGGAGTTAATCTAAATCTTTTTCTATCCAAAGGGTTGGTAAAAGTTTCCAAAATTCTGGGAGGATTTTTCCCTTCGGAAAATTCCCTTCTGTAGATTGCCAAAAGCCTTTGGGTATCCAACCCCAAAAACTTGCCATAACTTTTAATAAATCCCCCGACAAAAGTGGGCGGCGGCAGTTTGGCATAATCGTCTTTCTCCAAGGCTTGCAGCAGTTCAATTCTTATCTTTGTTATCTTTTCTATTTCCTCAAGAGGATAAAATTTTTTCTCCCTCTCCTCTTTTAAGATCTGTCCAACAGTTCGCATAGAGACAATTATACTAATTTGTAGTCACCTTGTCTTAACAGCTTAAAAGACCCATCTTTTGCTAACTCTATCAGTGTGGATGGTTTTTGTTTGATTATTCCACCATCAATATAAAATGTCACATTATCTCTAAAATATCTTTTTGCCTCATCAATTGTCTCTGATGGCTTTTCACCTTCAAAATTTGCAGATGGAGCAACTAAAGAACCTACTTGTTTTAACAAATCCAAAAGTTTTTCATCTTTAGGCATCCTAAATGCTAAAGAATTTTTCCCTCTGTGTAGATACTTAAATTTCTCATCATTGATGGGCAAAACTACAGACAAAGGATTAGGCCAGTGGTTTTGGAGAAAATCCATTTGTTGTTGTGTTAACTTAATTCCAAACTTTCCCAAATCTTTAATAGATCCAACTAAAATAATCATGGGTTTATCTAAAATTCTTTTTCTTAACTTGTAAATTTTTTCCACTACCTCAAGATTCAATGCAGATCCCACAATTCCATAGATAGTATCTGTGGGCATTACTACTACTCCACCATTTTTTAATATACTCACTGCATCCATGGAAAAATTAACCTCTTGATTGTTTTCTGGCCAGAGGAAAATGAATTAAAAATAAAACAGCTCCAACCAACGTAAAAGTAATTGCATTTTTCATATCATCTATTTTATGCTGTTTTCTATCTAACTCATCTTGTTTTATACAAGCCCGCTTTTGTTTTTCCAGCTCTTCAGCCGAAGGTGTAGCAGGTATTCCTCTTAAATCCACAGTAGCAGCCGGGACAGGACCACCGTATTTATAAGGTACACCTTCACAATCACCTGGCATACTGTATCTGGTAGGATATTTATCATACTGGGTGGAGTTAATAATAAAATTAACAATATTAAAAATACCAATCACAATTAAAATCAAAGACCCTGCAGAAATTACATAAAAATATACGGTGGCAATTAACTTCCCTGACATATTCTAAATTATAGCATAGACAAATACTGCACGATCGTGATATGTCTATCTAAAATTTTGCTCTAATGATTCGTAACATGTAAAAAAATCATTATTTTCCTGAGCGAGATTATTTTGTCTCAATTATCTTACGCAATTAAGGAAAGTGCATACGGATTCTGCTTATATTTAAGATATAACTCTATGGATTCTCCATGGTCAAAAGCAAATTCATTAAATGGGGGAAGATCATCTATTGAAATCCATTCTATTTCAGTTGATTCTTTATCCGGTTTGTTTACTTGTTCAAGCGGTTTAATAATAAATTCAATTGCGATGTTTTGTCTATCTTCATGAGGTCTATCTGGTTTAGTATTAATTCTGAACAGAGATACTATTTCTCCGGTCCATCCAGTCTCTTCTTTTAATTCTCTTAATACCCCCTTACCTGCAGTTTCATCTCTACCAAGAAAGCCACTGGGCAAAGACCATTTTTCACCTTCTAAAAGTTCTGGGGCTCTTTTTTCAAGAAGTAATTTACCGTCTTTTTCCACTATTGCATGAACAACAACATGTCTAAGGCTTGTTTTACTGCCATTTTCAAAGATGCAATTTATCATTCTAAAAGTTGTTAACTTTCAGCTACCTCAGTTGATTGGGCAAAGTATTCTTCAGCATTTCTGACTAGAACATCTCTGGGTTTTGATCCTTCACCTACTCCTACAATTCCAGCTTCTTCCAATTCATCTAAAATCCTGGCAGCCCTGGCATAACCCACTTTCAGCCTTCTTTGTAAAAGTGATGCAGATGCCCGATCATATTGACAAACAGTCCTGACTGCCTCCTCAAACAATTCGTCTTTCTCAGAACCGTTTCCTCCTCTGCCTCTCCATCTGCCCAAAGGCATTTCTGTCACCTCGGTTGTATACTGCGGAGCAATACCCGTTTCTTTTAAGTATTTAATCAGATTACTAATCTCCGAATCCTGCACTAAAACCCCCTGAATCCTGACCGGCTTGGAAGCATCCGGAGGCAAAAACAACATGTCTCCCCGTCCTAACAATTTCTCAGCCCCCGGCCCATCCAAAATCACCCGGGAGTCAACCATCGAAGAAACATTAAAAGCAATTCTACAAGGAATATTAGCCTTAATAAGGCCGGTAATTACATCAACAGAGGGTCTTTGTGTGGCCACCACCAAATGAATTCCGGTAGCCCTGGCCAGCTGAGCAATTCTGGTAATGGCATCCTCAATTTCAACCGGGGCAAACATCATCAAATCTGCCAGTTCATCAATGATAATCACAATATACGGCAGGGCCTGAAATCCGGACATCTCATTATAGCCTGAGATATTCCTTACTCCCACAGACTGAAATAATTTATATCTTCTGTCCATTTCTGCCATGGCCCACTTTAGCGCTGATAAAATCTTTTCCGGCTCAGTGATAACCGGGGTTAATAGGTGAGGAATACCATTATAATTAGTCAACTCCACTCTTTTCGGATCTATTAAAATTAACTTCAACTCATCAGGCGAGTTCCTAAATACTAAAGAACCAATAAAGGCATTTATCAACACCGATTTTCCGGAACCGGTGGTCCCGGCAATTAATATATGGGGCATTTTGTCCAGATCCACCACCATTGGCTTAGATGAGGTGTCTCTGCCTAAAGCCACGGCCAACTTTGATTTATGCTTGACTATCTCATCTGATGCCAATACTTGTTTTAATCCCACAATCTCCAAAGACCGATTCGGCACTTCAATCCCCACTAAAGACTTCCCGGGGATGGGCGCCTCGATCCTGACTGTACCTGTCGGTGTGGCCAAAGCCAAAGCTAAATCGTGTTGCAGGTTGGCAATTTTGGAAATTTTGGTGCCTGCCGCAATTTCCAAAGCATACTGAGTGACGGCCGGACCACCATTAACCTCAGCCACCCTGGCCTGAATACCAAACGAGTCTAAAGTTTTTTCTATCACTGATGCATTTCTTTTGACATCTCCTCTTTCTGCTTGAGCTCCCACTTTATCGGACAAAAGCGACAGAGGAGGATATTTCCAGACTCTTGCTTGCCCTGCCACATTTTGTACCAAAGTTTCCGCAATAACCGGTTCTTTTTGCAAAGTCAGTGATTTGGTAACTGATCGCTCTTCCACGCCTGAAACCTTGATGGGGATATTTTTGGCCTCAAAAGTTTTGGGTCGTAAAAAGATCGATTTCCAAACTTTATTTTTCACCAACCCAAATATCCAGATAAATATTTTAAATATCTGACCCAGTGAGGTATTGAAAAAAACCACCACTCCCACCAAAAAAGTAAGCAGCAAAACAGACACTGTGCCCAAAGGTGTGATAAAAGCAGACAACTGCTCCCATAAAGTTGCGCCTATCATGCCTGCTTTTTCAAAAGAAATGGGTGCCGTCAAACTAACCAAGGTCAGAATCATCAGCAAAGCGCCCAACAAAACATTGGCTTGGGCAAAACGCCATCTGGCCTTTGTTAGACTCAGCCCGATCAGTATAAAAATTATCGGCGCAAAGATGTTGGTCCAACCCATCAAAGAATACAAAAAGTCACGCCAAAAATTTAAAATCTCAGATTTAGTCACCAGCGAAACAGTAGACAGGATAGCCAGACCAAAAGCTATCAAAGTGGCCACCGCCGTAATAGTACGATGTCTTAGTCTAAGTTTGGGTAATTTATAAATAGATCTCCTTCGGGCCATAATTTTATACCATTATACCATACTATGGGACATCAAACTTCCACTACCACGGGTAGTATCAATGGTCTCCTTTCAGTAATCTGATAAAAAAACTTCTCCAAACTTTCTTCAATAATTCTCTTGATAAATCTCCAGTCAGACATCTTGTGGGAATGTTTCTGCAAAGCCTCAGCCACAATTTTTTTAGCCTCATCTAGTAACTCTGTCGCCATATCCTCAAACACAAAACCTCTGGAATAAACATCAGGCTCGCTGATTACCTGACCTGTTTGCCGATTGATGGAAACTATCACCACCACAATTCCTTCCTCGCTTAATCTTTGTCTGTCTCTTAAAACAATACTGCCCACATCACCAATACCCAAGCCATCCACAAACACATTTTGTACTTCTACCCTTCCAGAGAGTTTTACACTTTCAGATTTTACCTCTAAAATATCTCCATCTTCACAATCTATTATGCTTTTTTTGTCATACCCCATATCTTGGGCCATATTGGAAAAACTCCTCATGTGTTTATAAGTTCCACCGATAGGCAGCATAAATTTTGGCTTAATTAAATTAACCATCAATCTCAACTCCTCTAAAGCTGCGTGTCCAGAAACATGCAAGTCAGAAGTTATAGCAGAATAATAAACATTAACTCCCAGTCTGGTTAAGGAATCAATCAAAGCATTTTGGGCCGATTCAGTAGAGGGGATAGGATCTGCTGAAAAAATGACACTATCCCCTTCTTTTAATTTGACCAGTTTATGCTCCTCATTTGCTGCTCTGACCAAAGAGGAATCAGACTGGCCTTGAGCTCCGGCAATTAGAATCAGTAATTTATTTGCAGCAAAAGATGCGATGGCGTCTGAAGCAACCATCAGATGGGACGGCACATCCAGATAACCCAAATCTCTGGCCACTTGGAAGTTTCTCTCAAAGGAGCGGCCCACCACTGCTATTTTTCTGCCTAATTTTTGAGCTACATTGATAGCCTGCTGCATCCTAGAAACATTTGATGAAGTCATGGTGATTAATACTTTGCCGGGAGTTTCCAAACTGGCATGTTCAAAAGTATCCGCAATAGATTTTTCTGACTTGTTGAAACCGGGTTTGTCTACCCTTAAACAATCTATCAAAAGCAGTAAAACACCTGCTTGCCCAAGTTGGGCAACTGTCCCCACATCTGTCACCTGGCCGGATACAGGCGTCCAGTCAATTTTGAAATCAGCTTGATGGATGATAGTGCCAATTGGAGTTTTTATGACTATTCCCATAGAATCAGGCACCGAATGAGACACTTGATAAAAAGATATGCCGAATGCTCCAAGCTGCAGTTTTTGATCTAAGGTAACCTCAACTATTTTATTTTTTGGTAAGTTGTGTTCGGAGAACTTTTCTTTGATAAATCCGGCTGTCAGTTTTCGGGTATAAATGGGAACCTGCAGCTGCGGCCAAATATAGGGCAGGCCGCCAATATGATCTTCGTGTCCATGGGTAATGAGAATACCTCTGATCTGCTGCTTTTTATCCCTGAGGTAGTTTATATCCGGTATGACCAGATCTACTCCCGGAGCAGCCTCGTCAGGAAATCCCACTCCGCAATCAACAATTAAGATATCATTGCCCATCTCGTAAACATACATATTTTTGGTCACATCACCAACTCCACCAAGGGGGATTATTTTCAATGTTTGCTCATGTTTAGATCCAAATTGTTTCATCCTACATATCCTCCCACATTTTCTGTTGTGATCCTAAATGGTCCTGCACCCTTTTCCACAATCTGTCTGGCCACTTTTCTACACAGGGATTGTAAACTTCTCTGAAGCGATCTTATACCCGCATCAAAACCTAAGGGTCTGATAATTTGCGGCCAGACATTCTCATCTATCACCAGCATATTGTTATCCACCCCGGCCTCATCCAAGGCTTTTAGTAAAAGATAGTTTCTGCCGATCACCATCTTTTCTTCATCTGAGTAGGCAGGCATTTGTATTGGTTCTATCCGATCCATCACGGCTGTGGCTATATTGGCAGTATTATTGGCCGTGGCTATAAATAAAACCTGAGATAAATTATAGGGAAAATCTAGATAATGATCCACAAAGGATTGGTTTTGAGCCGGGTCCAAAAGCTCTACCAAAACTCCCATAATATCGATCCTGGCTTCTTGAGCCACTCTGTCTATTTCATCAAGCAGAATAACCGGGTTGGAAACTTTGGTATTTTTGACAGCTTTGATAATTAAACCAGGCTCAGCATCCACCCTGACTCGTGATTGTCCTCGTAAGGCCTCTGGATCGCCCAATCCTCCAAAAGGAATTCTGACAATCGGTCTGCCCAAGGATTCTGCAATGGAGTAGGCAATGGAGGTTTTACCAGTTCCCACCAGACCGATAAATGCCAAAATCGGGGCATGAAATAATCCGTGAACATTTTTTGTTTTATGTAGAATTAACACTGATAAATATTCTAAAATCCTATCTTTGACCACCCCTAAACCGTAATGATTTTTATCTAAAATCTGTTTGGCCCGGTTTAAATCTAAGATATCCTCACTGAATTTATTAAAAGGAAGAGATATCGCAAATTCTATATAAGCAACTATTCTTGCTAAATCTACACCTGAGGGGGTATATGCCAAAAGAGTCAGCAGTCTCTCTCTAATCTCGTCTGGCAACTCACTCTTGTTAATTTTTTCTTTTATTGCCTCAATACCACTTAGTGGGGCAGCATCCATAACTTTATTTTACCCTAATCTGATTATCTATTGAAGCCACCGCGACCACCACGGCCCCTATCAAACCTGTCTCTTCCACCAAGGGATCCACCTCTCCCGCCATATCCACTTGAGCTTCTTCCGCCGCTATAACCTCTGCCTCCACTACCATACCTTGGTCTTCCCGCTTCGCCCGCGCCCGCTCCGCCGCGAGGCGAGAAGCGAGGCGAGGCTCCAAATGCAGGACGAGGCCTATCACTAAAGGGTCTTCTTCCTGCTTCGCCTCCGAAGCGAGGCGAGCCCGCTCCGCCTTCTCCTCTATTCCTGAACCCGCCAGCTCTTTGAGGCCTATCCGCTCCGCCTCTTGCAAAACGAGGCGAGCCTTCACTTGCTGGTTTAATATCAGATCCAAAAAGCATTGATAATCCAATCTTCCCCTCAGGAGAAACCTCAGTCACTCTCACCTTAACTTCCTGTCCTTCCGACACCACATCTTCCACTCTGTCAACATGATCAGGAGCCATCTGGGAGATATGGACCAAACCTTCTTTGCCCGGAGCAATCTCCACAAAAGCCCCAAAAGGCATCAGCTTAACCACTTTCCCCATAAATTCTTCTCCAACTTCAACAGTTCTAAACATACCCTCAATTGAGGCAATGGCTTTATCAACTCCTTCAGAAGATACCCCTGAAACCATCACTGTACCATCATCCTCGATATCAATTTGAGCTCCTGTTTTGGAAATAATTGAGTTAATGGTTTTCCCGCCTGTTCCAATCAAAAGTCCAATCTCTTCCGGTTTAATATGCAAAATCTCCACCCTGGGGGCATGAGGAGACAGGGGACCGACAGTAGGTATTACTTTACTCATTTGTGCTAAGATATCAATTCTTCCCTTTTTACCCATTTCCAAAGCTTGTTCTATAATCTCAAAAGTTAACCCTTCAAGCTTTGTATCCATCTGAATTGCAGTAATTCCATTTTTTGTTCCGGAAATCTTAAAATCCATTTCTCCGTAAAAATCTTCAACTGCCCTCATGTCTGTGACTACCTGAAATTTCTTATCATTAGAAAAAAGTCCTAAAGCAATACCGGCAACAGGTTCTAAAAGAGGCACGCCAGCATTAAGTAAAGCCAAAGTTGTTGCGCAAACTGAAGCTTTTGAAGTTGAAGCGTTGGCTGCTAACACCTCTGATACAACCCTTATCGCATAGGGAAATTGATCTTCAGATGGGATAACCGGAATAAGTGCTTTCTCAACCAAAGCCCCATGCCCTACATCACGCCTGTTCGGAGCACCAATTCTTTTAACCTCACCAACCGAGAAAGGATTAATACTCATATTGTAATGATGCATAAATCTCTTTTGCCTTTCCCCTTCCATTCCATCTAAAGTTTGTTTCAAAGAGGGAGCTCCTAAAGTTACAACAGATAAAACTTGTGTATCTCCTCTTTGGAATAAAGCACTTCCATGAGTTCTTGGTAAAACTCCAACTTCCATATTTAAAGGCCTGATCTCATCCATAGCTCTTCCATCAACTCTTTTGCTTTTTTCTAAAACTTCTCTCTTAACAATCTCTTTTGCAACTTTATCAAAAATTCCTGAAATTACTTGTGGAGTTAATGTTTCAGAATATTTGACAGCTAACTCTTTTTTAATTAAATCCCCTGTTGCCTCATGCCAAGGATGAACTGTATCAAAAAGTGCTGCTTCAATTCTTTCTTTGGTAATCTTAGTAACTTCTTTAAGTAAAGCTTGTTCTATTTCTTCTTCCAAATGTGAAAAGGTTTGTTTCTCTTTTCCAGCCTCTTTTGCAAACTCTTCAATTAGCTGAATTATGGGCAGTGATTGTTTTTGAGCTTCTTTAATCCCGTTAATAACTACTTTTTCCTCAATTTGTTTCGCGCCTGTTTCTATCATTACAACTTTATCTTTACCCACTGCAACCATTAGATCCATATTAAGGTGCTCTATCTGATCCATGGTTGGATTTATAATTAGTGATCCTTCCCTCTCTCCAACTCTTACTCCAGCCAAAGGTCCATTCCAAGGAACAGATGAGATAGATAAAGCAGCTGATGCACCTATAAGACCAACAATGTCTGGATCGTTCATCTGATCAATTGATAGAACAGTTAACATTACTTGAACTTCATGACCTTTAAAGTCTTTAGGAAAAAGTGGTCTTATTGATCGATCAATTAGTCTGCCGGTTAAAACAGCCTCATCGGTTGGCCTGGTTTCTCTTTTGATAAATCTGGAAGAGGAAATTCTCCCTCCGGCATAATGCTTTTCCACATACTCAACAGATAAGGGGAAATAGCCAATATCCTCAGTTAGTGGTTGAGTAGCAACAGTTGCCAAAATAACTGTCTCTCCCCAGGAAACCACCACTGAAGCATCAGCCTGCAGGGCTAATTTACCTGTTTCTAATTTAAGTTTTCGACCATTTAAGTCAATTTCTTTTGTGATTACTTTATTCATAATTAAGATTGCGGATGGTAGAGGATAGTTATTTTGCTAATCCTAACTTTTCAATTACCATTGTATATCTTTCAGTGTCCTTTTTAAATAGATATTGCAAAAGCCTTCTCCTTTTATTCACCATTGATAACAACCCTCTTCTGGAATGAATATCGTGGGGATGTTCCTTAAGATGAGCGGTTAAGTGTTTAATCTGTTCTGTTAAAAGAGCAACTTGTACTTCCGGAGATCCTGTATCCCCGCTCTTTTGAGCAAACTCTTTAATTATCTTCTGCTTTATTTTCGGATCAAGTGGCATCTAAAAATTCCTTTCATAGGAAGCAACTTTGATGCCAAAGTCGTCCTAATTCAGTTGTTTGGGGTATTCTAACAGAAACTTTTAAAATATGCAACAGCTATCCTAAAGATGTGCCTTTAAAGATTTTGGGGGTTAACCAGTCCGGTTCCGGGGTTTCACCCACTACCCCTTCTCCTGCCGGTTTTTCCTCAGGAGAAGGTATATTAGCAGCAGGAGGAGCGGCTAATTCATTAATGATTGGGGGGGCTGGTTGAGGTGGCTGGGAAATAGCCTCCTGTTTAGGAATCAGGAAACTGAGATCCTGTTGAGGAGTAGTTTGTACCTTTAAAGCTTCTGGCTTTTTACCACCGACCCGCAGCAAATTGGCAATTACCATAAAGGTATCAGCAGTTGCTTTATTGTTACTTAAGATATTGGTGGCATCAAAAATTCCGGCCAGTAAATTGCTGGCGCAATCTTGATCTAAAGACAGACCTAAATCTGATAGCAAATTAACCATTATTTCTGAAACTGATGAACTATTGGTATCTAAAACATTAGTTTGACCAAACCCTAAATTGCCAGAGGAGATGTCTATGTTGACTATATGAGTGCCGGAAAATGCCTGTTGGTTTAGCTGATACAGATTACCCAGCGTATTCAAATTGTCAGCTCCAATTGTAAAGATCAGATCAAAACCAGCACCTGAGTATCTGGGGACAATCTTGACAGGTTGAAAAATTTGACCAGGCAGAACATGGAAAACTAAATTTAAATTATTATTTTGGGCATACCAGTCTAAGTTTTTTAAAGCAGGTACAGTATTATCTGAGGCGGCTACTCCTTCCAGAGTTAAAGTTAAATTTCCTCCCTCAGTAGAAGGAATGTTTTTTTGGATGTGATCTACTCCAAAAAGATGAGATTGTCCCACAGTGATAGTATCATCAGAAACAATAGTTACTTCTTTACCTTGGCCTTGAAGAATTAAAAATAAGGCCAATCCTGAAGCCAGCTTATCAATATCAGCACCCACTGGCAGGGCAATCAAGATATTTTTGGCAGTAGGCAGAAGGTTTTTTAGTTCAACAATTTGTGAATCGTATTTCATGTGCCTGGATTCTATCACTCTATAGGATTGAAGTCAAATTACCCTAAATGATTCCACTATATCTCCTATTTGGAAATCAACTGGGGGGTCAAATAACATGCCGCAATCATTGCCTTTTTCCGCCTTTTGTACCTCCTCTTTAACTTTTCTTAAGGATTTTACTTTAGTTTCACCTATAGCCTGTCCATCACGCACCACTCTGATCCTTTGCCCTTTGGCAATCACTCCCTCCTCCATCCTGCAGCCTGCTACTCTCTCGTTTTTCCCATAGGGAAACTCGGCAATAATTTCCGCTTTTCCCAAAACCTCCTCCAGCTGTCCAACCTCAAGCAAAGTCTTGACCACTTCCTCTACATCCTCCAGCAGCTCGTATATAATATTGTAAGTTCTTATTAAGACATGTTCATTTTCAGCCATTTTTTGGGCAGTGGTAGCCGCTTTGACATTAAATCCAATAATGATTGCTCCCACAGATGAGGCTAACTTAACATTTTCCTCGCCAATATCACCTGTACCAGTAAATATAAAATCCACCACTTTAGATTCTTCATTGAATTTCTCAAGCGAAGCTTGAATTGCCTCTAAAGATCCTTGCTTATCAGCTTTAATAATTACTTTTAAAGTTTTAGTTTCACCAGCTCTTAATTTATCTATTAGACTGGCAGCCGCTTCTTTGATGGACTGCTCACCAATTTCCTGACCCAAGGTTGCTCCTACTGCTGGCACAGTTTCCAAGCCCAATATCTCAACAGGAGTTGAGGGACCAGCTTCATCCGCACTCTTTCCATCGAAGTCAAACATCCCTCTCACCTTCCCTTTTACTCCACCAAGTAAGATCTGGTCTCCTTTTCTTAATGTGCCATTTCTAACAAGCAGTGTGGCCACTGCTCCTTTAAACTTATCCAAGTTGGCTTCAATCACTACCCCGACTGGAGCTGCTGTTGGGTCACCTTTCAGCTCATGCAGTTCTGCCACCAAAAGTATTATTTCCAACAGTTTATCCACTCCTTCACCTGATTTGGCAGACAAAGGTACCAATGGCACATCCCCTCCGTATTCCTCCAATTTTACCTCTCTATCTGATAACTGTTTTTTAATTTTCTCCAAAGAAACCTTAATATTTATGCCGAGTAGGTCAATTTTGTTCACAGCCACAACCATAGAAACCTTAGCATCCTGAATATGCTTAATGGCCTCCACAGTTTGAGGCATAATCCCATCATCAACAGCTACCACCAACACAGCAATGTCTGCCACTTTGGCACCCCTCCCTCTCATCTTCTCAAAAGCAGCATGCCCGGGAGTATCAATGAAAGTGATTAATTTTCCATCGTGTTGAACCTGATAAGCGCCAATATGCTGGGTAATACCGCCATGTTCTTTAGAGGCTACAGATGACTTTCTTATAAAATCTAAAAGTGTGGTTTTCCCATGGTCTACATGGCCTAATATTGTGACAATTGGTGGTCGTGTTTGTTCCATAATAACTTTCAAGGCGAAAAGTGTTCATATTACTTTGGCTTTTCACCAGAGTTTACAGCTTTATCAGCTTTCTTGGGAAGGGTTTTTGTATCATCAGCTGGTGTAGCTTGCGAAGGAGCTGTACCAGCTTCCTCTTTCTTCTCACCAGTTCCTTCACCAGCTGCCTCTGCAGCTTCTTTTGCTTCTTCAGCCTCGGGTTCTTCTGCTCCTTTAATATCAATTTTCCAACCAGTCAGTTTCACAGCCAGCCTGACATTTTGACCTTTCTTCCCAATTGCCAAAGACAACTGAGAAGCGGGTACAGTCACTGTGGCCACCTTGTCGACCTCATTCAATGCCACCTGGATATCTTTGGCAGGTGAAAGGGAAGCGGCAATAAATCTGGCCGGATCTTCCGAATAAGAAATGATGTCAATTTTCTCCTCACCCAGCTCGCTCATCACCGCCTGCACTCTGACTCCTTTTTGACCAACCAAAGCACCGACCGGATCAACACCTTCCTGAGTTGAAATCGCAGCAATTTTTGTTCTGGAACCAGCCTCCCGGGCAATAACTTTGACCTCAACGGCTTTGGATTGGATTTCAGGCACCTCTAAGGTAAAAAGGGCTTTGACCAACTCAGGATCTGATCTGGATACCACCACCTCAGAACCTCTGCTGCCTTCTCTGATCTCTTTCACTAAGAATTTCATTCGCTGGTTTTGATGATACAACTCAGTGGAAACTTGTTCCAGGGGAGGCAGCACACCTTCTGCTCTACCTAAATCCACAAAGTATGTATTTCCATCCTGTCTTTGGATGGCTCCGGAAATGACAGCGCCTACTTTATTTTCATATTCAGACAAGATGGCATTTCTTTCTGCTTCATTAAGCCTTTGCATGATTACTTGTTTAGCAATGGAGGCGGCAATTCTGGCAAAGCCAGGAGGAGTGACATTATCTTTTCCATGAAAAATAGAAATTTCACCAGATGCAGGGTTAACCTCAGATGTAAACTGCTCGAAATCCTCAGGCACAACTTCTCCTCTGAGCATTAAATCCTTTTTATAGGCAGCCAAGGCAGCCTGTCTAATGGCATCTAAAACCACAGTGGGATCCACCCCCTTCTCAGAGGCAATTTGATTTAAAGCAGCCGCAAATTCTGTACGTGCCTGAGCCATAATAGTAAAAAGGGTGGGAACTAGTCCCACCCAAAGGTTAAATTTGAGTATTAACAGCAAATATTTTAACTTTTTATCCGGTTGAAGTCAAGCAAACTATAAAATCATTCTAACTGTGAAAGAAATTGTCTTAAATAGAATGTTCTTTTTTCTGCAGCATGAAACTTAAACCTGCTCCGATTACTGACCCAGTCAGCGCTATAAAGAATTGAATTTGCTTATAGCGTGTCAAATCAATTTGCGGCGATGTACCAAATAAAGATATTGTAGTGCTGTCTGAGTAATAGCTGGCCAGACCTGGACCGGAAACTAACATTATAAAACTTCCAAATAGCAAGCTGACTGATAAAAAGTAGGAATAACTAAAAAGTAAAGCTCCTACCAAAAGCATCACTGCTCCGGCAATCAGAGAAATAATCAAGGTGTTCTGGCCCCAAATTTTCCTTTGATTTTCAACATCTTTGTTTTTCTCCTGATAATTTTTCAAATCATCTTGATATTTTTTTTGCTGCTCCTGATAATCAGGAGAATTATAATCTGTGGATAATCCGGTGGGATATTGTGGATAATCAAACCGTTTGGGTGCTGGATAAAAGGCCGCAATTGCTAAAATGACAGTCAGTACAAAAAGAGCAATCATCGCCAATGTATAACCCACCTTCAAAGACTTCATAATTTCATGATGATATAAACCCCACTATTTGTCAACTTGGATTACCACAGTTTGGGCCAGTTTGTCATGCCAGGTTTGTTTTTTATCATCCCAAATCATCCACAAATACCCTACAAGCAAAGCAACTGCAGATAAAATAGCGGCAAAATATCTTAAAATTGCATCTTTATAAGTAACTTTTGATCCACTTTCTTTAGTGATTTTAATTTTTAAAACCATCATTCCCACGGTGGCTTGGTATGTAGACAACATCCAGACAGAATATGCCAAACCTATTAGAAAACTTAGGGTGCCATAATCTTTAAAAAATATAGAGGGGATACCACCCACAATTAATCCATCTAAAAAGGCAGCAGCAAACCTCCTCCAAAATCCGGCATAATTTTTCAAAAAATCACCCCCTGAAATATTTATAACAGTTGTAGGAAATTAAAACCAGCCTTTTTTCTTATTCCCTAGCTTGTAAAGTTCTTCATAGAGTTGTTTTTCTTGTTTAGAGGGATTTTTGGGAACATTTAAGTTAACCCTAACGTAATGATCTCCGTGGCCAGAAGAACCTAAACGCGGAATACCCTTGCCTTTAAGTTTGACCAAAGAACCAGGCTGGGTGCCGGGTGGCACCTTTACTTTTACCTTTCCCTGCACAGTCTCCACCTCAAATACATCTCCTAAAACCAGTTGGGGGATATTAATGGTAATTTCGGAAAATATATCTGCTCCTTCTCTTAAAAATTGGAGGTGACGATTAACTCTAAAGACAATATCCAAATCCCCAAACCTCATTTTGGTCCCATTATCCACCCCTTGAGGCACTTTAATTCTCATTCTTTTTCTAACCAAAGTCCCTTGAGTATTTCTTGACTCAACCTCAATATCTTTAGTTACTCCATGTATGGATTCATCAAAACTTAGATCCATCTGATAGGTAGGCCTTCTTCTCATCGCTGCACCAAATCCACCCCCAAAAATCTGTTCAAAAAGTTCAAATGGGTCTTCAAATCCTCCAAAATCAAATTGGACATTGGGATTGCCACCACCTGTGGACCAGGAATATTGCTGCCAACCCCCACCAAATGGATTCCCTCCACCAAAAGGCCCACCAGCTCCGGCACCAGCGCTGCGATCAAAAGCAGCATGACCGAATTGGTCATAAGCACCCTTTTTCTGCGGATCAGATAAAACCTGATAAGCTTCCCCTAATTCTTTAAATCTCACATCAGCCCCGGCAGATTTATCTATATCAGGATGGTGTTTTCTGGCCAATTTGCGATAAGCAGACTTGATCTCATCACTAGAGGCTGATTTATTTACTCCTAAAATTTCATAGTAATCACGTTTTGCCATATGCGTATTATATATTAAAAAACCTCGGTTTCCCGAGGCCGTCATTCTTAAATCCTAAATCTTAAATCCTTAATCATTCTTCTTTTCTTCTTCAACCACTTCTCCTTCAACAGCTTCACTTTTGTCTTCCGACTTCTGACCACCGTCTTCCGCAGCTTCACCAGCTGGTTGCTCTCCTGCATCCTGTCCACTGTCCCCCCGCCCTTGGCGAGGCTCGCCTTCGGCGGCTGTACCCTTATTCTCATACATAGCTGATCCTACTTTTTGTAATACCTCACCTAAAGCATCACCTTTTTTCTTAATATCATCAACATCCTCACCTTTTAAGGCATCTTTTAGTTCATTTAACTTCTGTTCAACTTCTGTTCTAACATCAGCTGGGACTTTATCACCCTGCTCTTTTAAGGTTTTCTCTGTCTGATACACCAGCCCATCAGCAATATTTTTGGTTTCAATCCCTTCTTTTTTCTTCTTGTCCTCCTCTGCATTAGCCTCTGCTTCTTTAGTCATCTTTTCCACTTCTTCTTTACTTAAACCAGTAGACCCGGTAATAGTAATATTTTGCTTTTTGCCGGTGGCTTTATCATGGGCTGTCACATTTAAAATCCCGTTAGCATCAATATCAAAAGTCACCTCAATTTGTGGAATTCCACGCGGTGCAGGTGGGATACCATCCAAAATAAATCTGCCCAGACTCTTATTATCTGCTGCCATTTCTCTCTCGCCTTGTAAAACATTAATTTCCACACTAGTTTGATTATCAGCAGCGGTGGAGAAAATCTCACTCTTAGAAGACGGGATAGTAGTATTTCTAACAATCAGCGGAGTTCTTACTCCTCCTAAAGTTTCAATACCCAAAGTTAAGGGTGTCACATCCAAAAGTAAAACATCTTTCACTTCCCCGCCTAAAACTCCTCCCTGAATAGCAGCTCCCACAGCCACCACCTCATCCGGGTTTATCCCTTTGTGCGGCTCTTTGCCAAAAAAATCCTGAACTGCTTTCTGCACTGCCGGCATCCTGGTCATTCCACCCACTAATACCACTTCGTCAATATCTTTTGGTTCAACTTTGGCATCTTTCAAACAACTCTTTACAGCATCAAACGACTTATCAATTAAAGGCTTTACCATTGCTTCTAGTTTTGCCCTGGATAGCTTCATTTCCAAATGTTTTGGGCCAGAATCGCTAGCAGTTACAAACGGAATGGAAATTTCTGCCTCCATTGAGGATGAAAGCTCAATTTTAGCTTTTTCAGCTGCATCTCGGAGTCTTTGCAAAGCCTGTTTGTCACCTTTAAGGTCAATTCCCTCACTCTTTTTAAACTCATCAGCCAAAAAGTCTAAAATTACCTGGTCAAAATCATCTCCACCTAAATGAGTATCACCATTGGTGCTCTTTACTTCAAATACTCCTTCACCCAAATCTAAAACCGAGATATCAAAAGTGCCTCCACCTAAATCATAAACAGCAATGGTATGAGCTTTTGCTTTATCCAAACCATAAGCCAAAGCCGCTGCTGTTGGCTCATTGATAATTCGTTGCACATTAAAGCCGGCAATTTCCCCAGCCTGTTTGGTGGCTTGTCTTTGGGAATCATCAAAGTAAGCAGGCACTGTAATCACTGCATCTGTCACTTTTTCACCAAGATAAGATTCTGCATCAGCTTTAATTTTTTGTAAAATTTGGGCGGAAATTTCCTGGGGAGTATATTCATGACCTTCTACTTCCACCACAGCCATGCCATTTTTACCTTCTTTGATGGTATAGGGCAACCACTTAATGTCCCTTTGGACTTCAGGATCTTTAAATTTCCTTCCCATCAGTCTTTTGATGGAAAAAATGGTTTCTTTGGGGTTAACTACAGCCTGTCTTTTGGCCACCCTACCCACAATATTTTTAATGGGATTAACCACGGAGGGAATGATATTTTCCCCTTCAGCTGAATGGATAACTTTGGGCTTCCCCCCCTCCATTACTGCCACAGCAGAATTTGTTGTTCCTAAATCAATTCCCACAATCTTAGCCATACGTTTATTTCCTTTCTAATTTGTCATTCTGAGCGATTAGCGAAGAATCTCCCAATTTATTTGGGTCTGACATAAAGTCAGAGATCCTTCACTTACGTATCAGGATGACATTTCTCCTTCCTTGTCCGCCGAAGCCACGTCAGTGGCGGAGGCGGATCTACCTACTACCACTTGCGCTGGTCTTAGGACTTTTCCATTTAAATTATACCCTTTTCTGACAACTTCTAAAATCATGTTATTTTCTCCCTCTCTAGTATCAACTGCCTCATGAAGGCTTGGATCAAACTGGGAGCCTGTCCCGAGCGAAGTCGAGGGATCTGCTGCAATCTGCTCCAACCCTTCTTGAGCCAAAACCTGCTCAAACTCTTTAACTGCCAGTTCTACTCCTTGAAACCAATCCTTCGATTCGCTTCGCTCACTCAGGACCTGTCGGCCCTTCTCTATCACTGTCTCTAAATGATCAACCACTGGCAAAAGTCTTCTTACCAGTTCTGCCCCCACAAAATTAGTCAGCTCTGATCTACCTTCACTAATCCTTTTTTCCAGATTATGATAATCAGCCACTGCCCGTTTGAGCTGATTATTCAGCTCAGCTACTTTTTGTTCTAATTCTTCTATTTTTATATTCTTTTTAGCCATATTTAAACCATTATTGCTTCATTTAATAAATTTCTAACATATTTTACATAAGGCAAAACTAATGAAAAGTTCATCCTGGCCGGCCCGATTACTCCAATTACTCCTGTTTTATTCTCAGATACATCATACTTTGTAAACACAAAGCTGGTTGGACGCAAATACTCAAACTCCATATCCTCACCAAACAAAATATGGATTGGGTCTGCTCCCACTGCCCTGCCAATAATCTCTGCTAACCTGGGATCTTCATCAAAAAGCCCTAAAACAAAGCGGGTGACATCAATATCATAAAACTCCGGCCAGTCCAAAATGTTTGCCGCCCCTGCGTAATAAACTATTCCTTCATCATCTATAGCCAGTCCCAGCATATCACAACGGTTTGCCAAAGCTGCTACAGCTTCTTTAATCAGTCTCTCCTGTTTGTACCTTTGCTGCCACATCTTCTCTTTGATAGAAACTTCAGCAGTTATAGGCAGAGTCTTTTCCTTCATCAACTCCTGGATATAAAATTTCATTCCCATACTGGTAGGTGCTCTACCTGCTGATGTATGAGGCTGTCTTAAATAACCCATCTCGGTCAGCTTTCCCATCTCAATCCTGATGGTGGCAGGGGAGACCCCCAGATCATACTTTCTCTCAATCACCTCTGAACCCACCGGTTCAGCACCCTCTATATATTCCTCCACTATCGCCTTCAGTAAAGCTTGTTGTCTATCTGTCAAATCTGCCATATGACTTTGTCATCCTGAACTTGATTCAGGATCTATATAATAACTAGCAGAATAATACACCGAGTGCTAATGATTGTCAAGGGGGTTTGTTAGTAGTACCATACTATCATGAAAGTCTTGCTAACCGGAAAGAATTCCCAAGATATTGAAAATCTGCTAAAGAGTCTGGGCTTTGAGATGGTCAAATCCAACCCGGATGTAATCATAAGTTTCGGTGGAGATGGAACTTTGCTTTCTGCAGAAAGGGAATATCCAGGAGTTCCCAAACTTCCTATTAGGAATTCCCAATTTTGTCACAAATGCGCAGAACACGCAGACGAACATTTATTCTCGCAATTATTGCAAAACAAATTACAAATTAAGGAATATAAAAAACTTCATACCAAAACCGTTGATCGAAAAGAACTCTTTGCTTTAAATGATTTTGTGATCAGAAATGAACACCCCATGCATGTTATTAGATTCCAGGCAAATGATGGTCCGCTTTTAATTGGTGACGGGATTATTGTCTCAACCCCTTTTGGCTCCTCAGGTTATTTTAAGTCCGTCACAGGCAAAACTTTTGAGGAAGGTTTTGGGATTGCTTTTAATAACATTACTCAAAATTTAGAGCCACTATTTTTAAAGCATGAGGATTTCTTAACTTTTAAGTTAGTGAGAGGAAAGGCTACTCTATCTTTTGATAACAGCCCGGATATTTTTAATATAGATGAAGAGTCAGAACTGGTCTTTAAATTATCCAACCAAGTAGCCAAAATCTATTCTGATACTTCCCTCCGCTGCCCCAACTGCCAGGTAATTAGGGGTTAAAAATTATTGCTCAAAACAATAGAGGTAAAATCCAGTTGAACACTCGTCTGTTGGGTATGCACCTACAGTCCAGAAGTATGTAGCACCTACACCTCCACCCACACCCTGCAAACGAGTTGATCTACTAGTCCAATCCATACAATTAGGGGTCCTGATGTTTCCTGAAGAATCTGTTCCTGTCCAAGCACCGGTAAAAGCGTTAGTAACTATCACCTTTCCATTCTCGTCAATATTGATTCCATTGCGTAATTCTCCATCAGTTAGATCTGACCAACTGGTGGCAACAACTTGATTGTCAATCCTGACATAAGGATAATCAGAATGGTTTAATCTGGAGGAAGCCGGAGTATAAGAATCAGATAACCAAGCTTTCCAAATTCCACCTAGTTTTGCTTTATCAGCTTTACTTTGACATTTGGCATCTGCTCCTGATAATCCTCCCATATCTCCGCTATACTTCGAACTGGTCACCAATACCCTTTTGCTTAAAGGAGGAGCTGAAGGCATAGGTGTTGAAGTTGGAGAAGTGTAAACTTTGATAGTAGATGTGCTAAAATTTCCGGCTGAATCATATGCCTTGGCTTGAATAATCACGGTTTTATCTCTTTGATCAGGTAGATTCCAGGAACAAGTATACCCATACTCATCTATAGCTGTATCTGTACACTCTAGTTTAGCAGCCCGCGGTGGTACTGCTATATAAAATTCCACTTTAGTGACTCCAACATTATCTGTGGCATGAGCCCGAATCAACACAGCTAGGTGCGGCGGCCAGACACTTCCGTCTTCCGGATAGTAAACGGTAACCTGGGGAGACGTGGTATCAGGTGTTGGTGTTGAATATGGATCAGTGGACCCTATGCCTACTGGAGAAGATGTAGGGGTTAGATCCGAAGCTGCTGTTTCCTGTGAATTAAAAATATTTGTAAGATTATTTATTCCTTTTTCTTTAATAAAAAGAAAACTTGCCACCAGTACAATGATAATTACAAAAGGGATTGCTATGTGAAGAACGCCCCCCTCATCTTTGAGCAGTTTCATCTATATTAAGTAAAACATATTTGGTGATCATCTGTCAATATATCGATATGAATCATCTAAAATGTTTCCCAAATTGATTCATTGCATCAAATAAGAATGTTCCTCAAAATTACCTCCTAAGTGAGGAGGTGATTACATTGAATGAAGATAAATTTGCTCTCTTTAGAATC
>Ga0209542_10001173_pt1 | contig 62407 bp, 72 predicted proteins | sample RifCSPhighO2_01_FD_184028 | JGI IMG/M metagenome (GOLD analysis project Ga0209542, IMG submission 184028) | Soil microbial communities from Rifle, Colorado - Rifle CSP2_plank highO2_0.1 (SPAdes) (version 2) | ecosystem: Environmental > Terrestrial > Deep subsurface > Rock core/Sediment ...
AATTCCACTGGAGCAATCAACACAAGCTCCATTAAAACAGGTATAGCCGGCATCGCATGTAAGGTACTTATTCTCAGCATTAGTTCCACTGCAAATTAGCTCTTTAACTTGTGAAGAACCCCAACAGACGTCTAAATTATAATTAAGCCAAATTCCGTACGTATAATTAACATATCCCATTAAAAATTTGTTTTCACCGTCAGTATCTTGGCAATACGCTGGGCCTGCATTGCAAGCGCCATCACTGCAGCCGTAAGCGCAATCAACTGGTATAATGTCATAAATATCATCACCCCATGTATCACAAAGAACTTCGCTTAGCTTTTTATTGTCAATGCATACATCAGAAACATTAAATTTTGAGCCATCACCTAGTTCTCCATAAGTATAACCTTTTAGTTCGTATACTGTACCCGGGTCCGTATCAATGCAGGATACTTTGCACTTGCCGATATAACATCCATCATTGCATACTTTTGTGTAATTGCTCCTCATATTGCCGTTGCAGAATTGCTCTATAACATTTGATCCAGTCACTCCACCATCACATGAATCATAATATTGGAAGTATTTGCCTAAATAAATCCCTGTAACCAAATTAGAAGTAAAAAAGCTCTCTGCAGAAGGAGTTGGACCCGCTGTTTGATCGTCGGCATCAACACAATAATCATCGCTAGTGCTGATAGACAAACAGCCCGAATACCCGTCCACGCAGCTTTGTCCGGATGCAGTATTGCAAGCTGTTAGAACTTGGGAATTATTGCTAGCTTGGCAAGAAGAGCTTGTTGTACTCGGATTTAAGCATGTGTATTGGGCATTATTTCTCATAATCTGCGTTTTGTCAGCTGAGCAGTAATAATTTCCCACAAGACCGCTTGCTCCGCAGTCGCTGTCTTTAGAGCAACTAACTCCGTCTTCAAGAGGAACGCATTTGTCGTCTAAACTACATGTAAATCCCTGCTTGCAGCCGCATTCACCGCATTTCTCAACTAAAGTGCCAGCATAGCAGTACAAGGGCTTTGAAGGAGCGCATTCTGCATAAGATGTAAAGTCAGCGCAGCTTGGTATGATATCTGGAGAAGTTTCCCCTGCAGTCACAATGTCCGCAATCTTTATGCCTGAGACGGCCCCTACAGCTGAGCAGTCAACTGTATTAATGTCAGAAGGAATATTCAGATAAAAGCTCAATAAATCTTTTAATTCACTTACGGGCAAGGTATTAGAGCCAGGCTCAATAAAAAAAAGGTACAAGTTTTTCCTAAGGGATTGTTTGACGCTTGAAGCTTCACAAAGCTCCGCATATACTAAGCTAGACATCATTACTATGAGCAAGCACCAAACAGCTAATTTTTTCATCTTAACAGCATTTGCCTAGAGCTTTGCAGCAATCCTCTTTTTTTACAATCTCTACATCAGCAAGCCTTGTGTCACAAGTATTTGCTTCGTGAGCAGAATTACATGCTGAAATTTGCAATTCAGACAAATGAACAGGTTCCTTTTCTATCGGCTTACTGCATCCTGCAAGGATTGTCAGCAGCAATATTACAGCAGCTATCCTCATACAGGATTTATAATTTGACTTATTTATTAATCTTATGCTCATTTTTGCATCACTTCAAGTATAATAATCAATGCGCATTTATCAGCAGCACAAGGTGTACTCTGTGCAGCAAGCCAGTTTATACCCAATTCCATAAACCACATCCAAGCCATCACAAAGCCCTGCATCATTTGCATTCCTGCATGCAGTTGGCGATGTGCTTGTTAAAATTTGGTCGTAAATAGGTGCGTCTAAAGTTCCAAAAGCAATGTGCTTTATGCCAGACTTGAGGTTAAGGTAGGTTACATTGACTTGGCCTGAATAATAAGATTTGGCTGGAAAAGAGCAGCCTCGGGTTGTGAAAACTCTTACATCGTTAGCTATAATGTTTTGTGCAACTGCTGAAATGATGCATCCACTCGCAGTTACGTTTACTGTTCTAATGTCATAGGGAAATTGATTTTCCAAAGCTATTTGGATATCTCCGATGCCTGTAAGGGGATCTCTGCTGGCAAGAAAATCCAAGCACGCAATTCCTGGCTGGATGATGCACCTTTTTGGCAGCATTTTGCTGCCAAACATTCCAAAATAAATTAAAACAGATAATGCCAAAAGCACAGCCATTATCGCAAAAGTATAAGAAGACAAAAATTCCATAGCTGCCTGCGACCTTGGATTTTTTGCAATAATGGACATAGTAAATACTTAGGAAATTGTGGTTATTTAAACTTTATTGACTGGGTACCAGTAGAAATACTGATTTTTGGAAAAACCAAGACTAGAGTCTAAGATAAAACATCAAACACCCTTTGCTTGCACGTTGATTTCATGCGTGTATCGATAATTTCATTGCAGATAATGCTGTCTTTGCTGTTGAATGCGAGATTATTAAAGCAGATATTCGGGTTTTGGCTTTGCCTGCATATATCCAATGCAAAGTCATGAAAGCCAAGCTTGAATGCCTTGGCGCTGACGCTGTAATAGCATGATTGCCTTACAATTGCAGATTCTGTGTTGTCTGTTCTTATTACATTGCAGACTTTGATGTCATTGGCAATATCTTCTGTAGTTTTTGAATCTGTGTAAAAAATTACCTTGCTTATGCAGTCTTCTTTATTGCTCAAATCTTGGGCGTTGTCGCAAATCTTTATTGGGTTGTCCAAGGATTTTAATATGCGCCTTACACATTGCCAGTCATTCGCCTTGTAGCAAAGAGAAATATCGCTTTTGCTGAAGGCAAGCCTCGATAGGCACATATTTTTTGTTATATCCAGCTTGTTGCAGGAATCTTCTTCAAGTTTGCCAGCATTGGCTGCCAGCACTTTTTCAGTGCAGCTGACATGCTTTAGCCTTTCGCATCTTTTCAGCCTGCCGTCTACTCCGGAAAAATCATCGGCTTTCTGAATGACTATGGAAGCCAATAGAAAGATTGATATTGCACAAATTCCGCAAAAAACAAAAAAGGAGTATCTTCTAAATTTTCTGTCCGATAAAATGTATTTATAAAAATTTGGCACTTTGGCATTGACAAGCTTAGTCACTTTTTTCCCTGCTTTAAAGCCGGCAACATAGGAAAATGAAAGCAATATAACCATAGACGGCAGAATTATTATCACAAGAATTCTGCTTTTGCCCCATAAGCCCAAAAAATACTCCAGAATAGTTGTGCATAACGCTGCAGACAGGAGCAAGTTTATCGTTAACGGAGTTAGCTCCAATTTTTTTGATGTTTTGGCAGGAACAAGTCCAAACAGAAACCCGATAAAGGCTATGATTGCAGAGCCGCCAACAAAAAACCCTATGCCGCCAAAAACATCTTCCGGCGGCTGGATTTCCGAGTGAAAATATGCAAATTCAAAAAAAGCGAGACTTGCACTAATCATGAAGACTGCCAACGCCACATTAGAAATAGCGCGTGCGTTTTTTATTGTTCCCAACCCGTCGCCTTTGGCAGTTAATGTTTCCAGCTTTATTTCCGACTTGTTGCTGTTCTCTTTTTTGGTCATGCTTTATTTATTATTTAAAAACACAGATAAATAAACTTTTGGATTTACTAACGAACAGAATTCAAAACTCAAACACTTTCTTCTCTTTCGGCAATGCAGTCGGAGCGCTTCCACCATGCCATGTGTACCTTGGCCTCACCCTTATCGGATAAAGCTTTTCATTCAAGTCGTCAAATACGATTGCAGCCCCTTCTTCCGGAGGCAGAATATTAAGCTGCTTGTCCAATCCTTCCCTCATGTAGCTTTGCATCAACCCTCCTAAAGACTGCACATCGATGTTTGCAGTAATGCGGTGAGCAATGACAATGTCTGATTGTGTGATTACATCTGTATGAATCTTGCCGGGCTGCTGAGAAGCCAAAACAAGAGAGATTCCGGGCTGCCTTCCCTCCCTAAGGACAGTTATCAAGGGAGCTGTTGCAGGAGTCTTGCCTTTGCTCGGCAAAAATTCATGCGCCTCGTCAATTATAAGCCACACAATCGGCTCTTTTTTCTCTTCTCTTTCCTCCTCAAAAAAATGAATTTCTTCGCTTATTGCAGCTTCCTCTTCTGTTCTTCTTGAAACCATCCTCTGCACGAACAATTTCTGCGCAACTAATCCTATGACCAGGCTCCTGAGGTTTTCAGCGCCTGCTGTTGTTGTGTAGGCGCTTACATCCAGCACAGTTATCTGCCCGGGTATAACAAGGTCCTCAATCAAAGTCCCTTCTTTGCTGAACAATCCCCATTTTCCAGCAACCAAAAACCTGTTCTCAACAGCATCCTTGATGCCTTTTTCAGACCTGTCATCAGCCTCAACAGCCTTTATAATGTCATCAATTCCGTAATCTTTTTTCTCTTCCCGCAGGTTATTTATTACCCTCTCTATTAAAATCCCAATAGACTCTGTCACCAAAACATTGAAAATCATGCACCACTCCTCTGCGCTTATCTCGCTTGTTTTTATTGAGAACGGAAAATCAGTTGGAATTCCTTTTTCCTTGTATTCCTCATAAAATCCAATAGGAGTGAAAATCTGCACGTTTATGCCCTTGCTTTCCACTTCCCACTCATCAAGCAAGTGCTTTTCCTTGTTGTTGGGGTACTTCATTGTCCAGTAAATTCCCATTGTGTCAAGCATCACAACAGCAAGATTTTTCTTGATTTCATCCGGTAAGTCATGAATTCCCTCTGCGATAACTCCCATTGTGTAGCTCTTGCCGCTGCCCCTTTTTCCAACAATAAAAACAACATGGGATTTAGAAACATCAAGATACACTTTGTTTGACAATGAGACAGTCTGGCCCATCTTGACATAGTGCTTGCCGATAAAAACAGCGCCTTGAGTGCCGTATTTTTCCTTCTCAGCCTCGCTTCTTCCTATGAAGATATCATACATAAGGAATAACTCCTGCACAACATTATAAATGCTTTTATTGAAACTTAGCAGTAATAAAAATTCCCATTTATATTAGAAAGGTTTATTTATTACCTTAAATCCGCTTTTGTATATTTTTTATGGACGACAAAACTCAGAGAGAGAGGCTGGAGCAGGAGCTAAGGTTCCTTAAAGAGAGCTTTGAGGCTGATGTCATAAGCAGGGAAGAGTACGAAAAAGGAAAGGACAGGATTGAAAAAAAGCTGAAAGAGCTCAAAAGCTTGGAGCAGGGTGCAAAAGAAGAGCAAAAAACAGATGAAGCAAAAAAAGAAGACGAGAATGCTGCTGTAATATCAAAAGAAGGCGACAGGATAATATTAAAGGTAATCCAGGATGAGGCTGAAGAGCATGAGCATATGCACTCTCCGGCAGAATTTTATGATGCAGAAAAAGCAGAAGAGCATGTTCAAATCCCAGAAGAAACAATATATGAAGGGGCAAGGCATGAAAAGAAGGAAAGCAAGCTCTTCAAGTATGCTGCTGTTTTCATTGTTTTGGCGTTTATATTATTTTTCTCATACTCATTTTTAAAAGACAAAGAAGAAAAAACAACAGGCAAGACAGCATTTACAGCATTGTGCAACTCCAATAATGATTGCAAACAAGAAGGAAAAGAAGGCTTTTGCATAAATCCTGCAGCTAAAGATGCAAAGTGCGAATTTAAGGACATTCCAAAATTAAATGTTATAGTTTTGAATGACAGGAAGAATTGCTTTAATTGCGACACCCAAAGAGTTTTGGGAATTCTGGAAAAGTGGCTTGGAGCAGTAAATGCAAAGGAGATCAGCTACAACACTATCGAGGGCAAGAATATTGCGGAGAAATTTGGCGCAAATGCGCTGCCAATGTACATTCTGGACGAAAACATAACAAAAAAGCAGAATTTTGAGCAATTTAAGCAGGTTTTCGCAAAAAAAGATGGTTATTATGTACTAAATGAAAATACAGCAGGCTCTCCATTTTATTTTAAGCGGGACAGCATTCCAAACAGGCTGGACTTGTTTGTGATTCCAGATGACAAATCAAGCATAAGCGCTGAAAAAAACCTGAAAGAATTTTTGGGCACATTTGAAGAAGTAAAGTTTGGGAAGCATTTGCCGGATGACAAATTAACGCAGGAGCTTGGCATTAAAACATTCCCCACATTTTTAATTAACAACCAAGTTAAATTCAGCGGCGTCCAGTCAGCAGACACAATAAAGGAAAACTTCTGCAAATTAAATAAATTAAAAGAATGTGAAAAAAGTTTAAGCAAGAGTCTGGTTTAAATATTATTCCTAATACAATAAGTCAATAAAAAATTTTAAAGTTCATTCACAGTCAGCAAATTGACCCTTGTTTCATTTTGTCGGACTTTTGAGTCCATTCCTACCAAGAACTTAACATTGCCTTCTTCCGCAGCCTTTACAATCTCCCTTTCAATGCTGCCGTCAAACACAACGGCATGCACATTATTCATGCTTTTTAATGTGGTTTGCACTTCGCTTATCGGAACTTTGCCAAGCACAGAAAGCTTGCTGTCAAGTATCTCAGCTCCTCTTGTGCCAATCAGGTCTTCAAGCATGGACTTGAATTTGTTTTTCTCCTCCGCTGAAATCTGAATTCTTCTTATGCTGGGTATGGGCTGGTACGGCCTCTGCATTGGCCTTTGGAATTGCTGGTGAGGCTGGCCATGAGGCTGCTGCCTTTTGACAAGCTCCATTGATGTTCTTTCTGGCTCTTTTGACAGCTCAAGCTTTGCCTGCTCCCCTGAAATCCTGCTTCTCAAAGCCTTGTGGATTTCCTTTTTTGTTATTTCCTCGACTTCCTTTCCGTCAGGAGCTTTTGTCACAAAATCAATGTCTGCTACAGATGTTAATTCTTTAATTATCAAGTTGCCTCCTCTGTCGCCATCCACGAACGCCGTTACAACCTTTTTGCTGCACAGCTCTATGATTGTTTCAGGCACAGAAGTCCCGTTGATTGCAATTGCGTTTTTGAGACCGTGCTTCAGCAAGTTCAGCACATCTGCTCTGCCTTCAACAATTATCACCTCATCACTCTCATTAATTGCCGGGCCTGCCGGTAACCTGTCTTTTCCATATTCAACAATTTCCATTACCCTTACAGATGCAGTAACTTCATCTGCAAGCTCCTGCGAATCAGGCATTGTTGATTCCATCATTTTCTTGAGCAATTCCTTCGCCCTTTCAATAACCATGCTTCTCTTGCTTATTCTTACATCCTCTATATTTGTAACATCAAGCTTTGCATTGCAGGGCCCTATCCTTTGTATTATCTCCAGAGCGGCCCCTACTATGGAAGTTTCAGCCTTGTCCAGAGAAGAAGGTATGATTATTGTGCCTTTTGTCTTGCCTGACCTTGTTTCAGTGTTGACTTCTATCCTTCCAATCCTGCCGGATTTTTGAAGCTCCCTTAATTCAAGGTCTGCCCCCAAAAGCCCTTCAGTCTGGCCGAAGATGGCTCCAATCACATCGGGCCTGTCAACTATTCCTTCAATTTCTATGTTTGTATGAATTATGTATTTTGCCGCTACCGGGCTTATCTTACCCATTTTAATCGTCCTCCTGGTTTTATAGAAGAAGCTATCTATTAAACATATGCCCATTAAATGAATTAAATGGATTGATGAACATAATAGCTTCCTCGCAATTGGAGCATTTAGAACAAGTTACATTTATTTAATCTACACACTCTTTATCTTTTATCCAATTCAAATCAACAATAATGAATGGTAATAATGAATAAGCTTGTTCTAATGCTTTTTGATTATGATTGTTGCCCGTGACACTAACCCCAAAGCTCATTGCTTGAATTTATCGTGAGCTCCATTTGGTACTCTCGTGACGGGCTTTAATTCGGTAAAATAAAGAAGTATATAAATGTTTAGTTTGATTGATTGACTGGCTCTCTTGTTAACTTATCAATAGCTTCTAAAATATGTGGAAAAGTTTGTCCATAACCAACATAAAGTATTTGGTTATTGGGTTTATAATTCCCGACTACTCTTAACTTTATTTGTTCTTTTTCCAGCCGTCTAATAATTTCCATAAGAACGGGTATTTTTCTTCTATCATATCCAGCTTCTCTCAATGATTCAGCAGATACTCCGCAAGTAAGACCATCTATTGTAAAATTAAACCCCCTATACCATTGCCTATCATCTGTATAAGGACTTGAAGGTACACCCTCTACAGTAACTTTCCATTCTAAATCTATATTCCCTTCAGACCGCTGACTTCGTATAGGACGATAGGTTTCTTTAACTTCCCCAGGTGTTAATACATTTGCCATTTTTATCTTTGTTAATATAAAAACCCCAGCAAAGCCTCTTGCGAGACCTTGCTAGGGAAAAAGAGGTGATATTCAAAACGCCGGTAAATGCTGTCGAATGGTGAGCGAGTTTCAGTCGAATGCGAAAGCTCGCTTTCGCTCGCTTATGTCACCGAACCTCGCATGCCACGCATTTTCGGTCGTGCTCGGAAATCTTGATTTCCGACAAGATATTAATGTAAAACCCCAACCTTATGTTACTACTATAAAATGGAACTAGTATATAAATGTTTCGATTTTCTTACTATTCTAAAGTAGTGATTTAGAAATCTTTAAGTAGATTTCGGGATTACAAAAGTTGTGCAAACGACTACTCCTTTACAAAAGAAGAATTGGGAAAAATGTGCATTAGAAGACTTAGTATTGAAAGATTGTATATCGGGTGATATAAGGTATCAGTCTGCCGACTGCATGGGAATAAATCCCCATGAGGCCCTAAAGCCAGCACAAAAATTCGTAAAGCACGGATTTATAACTTCTTTGCCGGGACTTGTAAGCCTGTATTCGAACAACCCTGAACACGCAATTAGAATAATGTCTTATACTCTTTTTCAGGAAGAATGGGCAGGAAGAACCCGCCAGAAAAAACCCGTAGTTGTTGAAGTGTATGGAGGCGGAAAATTATCAACTTCAGATTCATTCGATGAAGAGTATAAAAATAAGGACAAAATTATGCGTGGAAAATTTGGCTATTGGACTGACCAAGGCCTTAACGATAGAGGGTTCTTTGAATGTGTTCAGATAGAGGAAGGCGAGTTTCACGATTTATTAGATGGAAAATTAAGAGGCAATAGGACCATAGACGTTATTTCGTACAGCGATATTAAAAGGATGAATATATCAAGATTGTCGAAGCCGTATGCAGCGGTATTAGATTTTGATTTAGCAAAAAAGCTGGAATCAGGTCTCCATACTTTATCTCCATTAAGAAAGAGTCATTTATTCAGGCTTAGAGCAGGAGGAAGGAACCAGGCCGAAAATCTCTTGGACGAAATATATAGCACCAGAGGTGACACTTTGATTGGCAACTGGCACGCATTTGGTAGGATAAAATCTCAACATCCTGAGATAAGGATTTTAAAATTTCATGGTTTATTTGATTTAATTCGCGGACTTGATGGAGATACCTTACTTAATGGTCCCGCTACTTATTTGGCATTAGAACCTTATAACACACCACAACAATTGATTCTATTATGACCGTATAGATATTAAACTGCAAATAGCAAAGTTAAGGTTAAGTCGAAATGGCTTACCTTTAATTATACTACTTGAAATAATCAAAGATAATCTTAAATATCGACTTCTTTTATTCTTGTTTATGTCCAAAAAATCAAGGTCAAGGGAAGATTTCAAGACAATGCATGATGTTTTTGACGAGTTCACAAACAGGACGCTCTACAAGCTGATAACACAGGGGCATTTTGAAGGGCTTGAAAGTCCTATATCCATAGGCAAGGAGAGCAATGTGTTCTCTGCCATCAGGAAAGATGGCTCAAGAGTAATGGTCAAGATTTATAGGCTTGAAACATGCGACTTCAACAGAATGTATGACTACATCAAGGATGACCCAAGGTTCATTGACATGAAGAAGGGAAAGAGAAACATCATCTTTTCATGGGCGCAAAGGGAATACAGGAATCTGTTGAAGGCGCGGCAAGCAAATGTAAGCGTTCCAACTCCATTCACGTTTTCGAAAAATGTTTTAGTGCTCGAATTTATCGGCGATGATGGAATATTCGCGCCAAAGCTTAAAGATGCAATTCCGAAAAACCCAAAGGAATTTTTTGAGAAAATCATCGCAAACATGAAAAAGCTGCACAAGGCTGGCTTGGTTCATGCTGACTTGTCGGCATTCAACATCCTGAACTGCAATGAAAAGCCTGTTTTCATTGACTTTTCGCAATGCACTCCACTGGACAGTTCAAGGGCAAGCGAGTATTTGGAAAGAGATATAAGGAACATATGCAATTTTTTTAAGAAAATCGGCTTGAAAACTGACGAAGCAAAAGTCAAAATGCAAATTACGGGAAAGTAAACATTCAAAATCATGGAAAAAAAGACTAAGCAAAAATTTCTTGTATGGCTTACAATTATAATAACTGCTGTTAATCTCTTATTGGTTGTTGCTTTTATGGTTTATCTTTATTTCTGGGTCAAGGGAAAAAGCTGAATCCCATATATTTATATATTCAAATAAACACAAAAATAAAAAAGAGGCATAAAATGCTTGAATATGTCATTGGAATAAGTGTGCTATCATTAATAATCGGGTTATTTCTGTCATTTTACATCCTAAAAAAGCCAGCGGGCTCTGCAAAAATGCAGGAAATTTCCGAGGCAATTCATAAAGGAGCCATTACTTTTTTAAAAAAAGAATACGAAGTTTTGGCTGTTTTTTTGATTGTTGTCGCTTTGATATTATATTTTTTTATTAATGCAAAGCTTGCAATTTCATTCATTATAGGGGGCATTTCATCGGCATTAGCAGGAAATATCGGAATGAGGATTGCGACAAAGGCAAATTCGAGGACAGCTGAGGCAACAAAAAGCCATATTGGAGAGGGGCTTAAGCTGGCTTTCTATTCAGGCTCTGTCATGGGATTAAGCGTTGTTGGCATAGGCTTGCTTGGTGTAACAGTCCTTTACATTATTTTTAAAGACCCAAACATAATCTATGGCTATGGATTTGGCGCTTCATCAATTGCATTGTTTGCAAGAGTTGGAGGAGGAATTTACACTAAAGCTGCTGATGTTGGAAGTGACTTGGTAGGCAAAGTTGAAAAGGGCATTCCTGAAGATGATCCAAGAAATCCTGCTGTGATTGCCGACAATGTTGGCGACAATGTTGGCGACGTTGCCGGAATGGGAGCTGACTTGTTTGAAAGCTACGTAAACAGCATAATAGCTGCAATGGCAATCGGGTTGATGCTGTTTGGCCCAAGCCATGTTATCTTACCATTGATGCTTGCCGCGCTCGGCATAATCGCTTCAATGGCGGGCATTGTATTTGTAAAAGCAAATGATGAAAAGCAGCTGTTCAGCGCAATGAACAAGGGCCTGTACTCAAGCACAATAATAGCTGCGGTACTTTCATTTTTATTCATAAAATACCAGGGTTTTGATATTGGAATTTTTTATGCCGCATTAGCCGGATTAATAGCGGGAGTTTTGATTGGATTATTTACCCAGTATTACACATCGAATAATTACAAGCCAACGCAGAGCATTGCAATAGCAGCAAAAACAGGCGCCGGCACAAATGTGATACAGGGATTGGCAGTTGGAATGCTCTCAACTTTGATTCCTGTGGTTTCTGTGTCGATTGCTGTGCTTATTGCCTATAAATTTGCAGGGCTTTATGGAATTGCAATTGCAGGTGTTGGCATGCTTGCGACGCTTGGATTTACTCTTGCAATTGAGACTTATGGCGCTGTTGCTGACAATGCAGCAGGTATTTCAGAAATGGCAAAAGTCGGCAAGGATATCAGGGAAAAGACAGAATTGCTTGACGCTGTTGGCAACACAACTGCTGCAATAGGAAAGGGATTTGCAATCGGAAGCGCTGCACTGACAGCACTTGCTTTGTTTGCAAGTTTTACGCAGATAACAAAAATTGAGATTATGAGCATTTCCAATCCTGATGTTATAATTGGCCTGTTTATTGGAGGAATGTTGCCATTTTTATTCAGCTCCTTTGCGATGCAGGCAGTAGGGAAAGCTGCTTCAGAAATTGTTGAAGAAGTAAGAAGGCAGTGGAAAACAATAAAAGGCTTAAGCAAAGGAAAGGCAAAGCCTGATTATGAGAAATGCATTGCAATAAGCACGCAATCTGCATTGAAGCAGATGATAATGCCTTCGCTGCTCGCAATACTGTCGCCAATATTTATTGGATATGCTTTTGGAGTGCAGGCATTGGGAGGCCTGCTTGTAGGCTCAATTGTCACAGGATTTTCTCTTGCTATTTTCATGGCAAATTCCGGCGGGGCGTGGGACAACGCAAAGAAATACATTGAAGCAGGCAATCTTGGAGGAAAAGGAAGCGATGCCCACAAAGCAGCTGTTGTCGGCGACACAGTTGGCGACCCGTTCAAGGACACAGCAGGGCCTTCCTTGAATATTCTGATTAAGCTGATGTCGATTGTTGCGATTGTGTTTGTGCCGTTGATTTTATGAAAGCTGAAAATTTGCAGAAAGGGTACACAAGGATTATTGGGATATTTTTTGTTCTTGTAGTAATCTCACTAATAAATGATTATTCAAGATTTGGGCATCGTCCAGAAACATGGCACAAATTATTTCATGTTTTGCTTGGCTCTATTGTTTTATATTTTGGATGGAATAACAAAAACTTTTGGAAGCCTTTCTGCCTTGCCAACGGCTCCTTTTTTCTTTTTGTTGCGGCTTTCGGATTCACCTTTCCGGATTTTGGAGGACTGGACGCATTCAATAGATTAGATACAATATTGCATAGTATTGTTGGTGCAACTGGATTACTTACGGGCTTTTTAAATAAAACCACAAACTTTTTAAAAATATTTAAAATTCATCTTTATCATGCACAAATTTTTCACATTAAATGATTTGGATGTTCAAGGAAAGCGAGTTCTTTTGAGATGTTCATTTGATGTTCCTCTTGACTCAAATAAAAGCCTATTAGACCATCAAAGAGTAAGGGACGATTCTCGTATAAGAGATGCTATCCCAACATTAAAATTCTTAATAGAAAACAAAACAAAAATTATTCTTGCATCAGGATGGCTTGGAAGACCTGAAGGCGAGGATCCTGAATTAAGCATGGCTCCAGTTGCATTGCGTTTGCAAGAACTGTTGAGAGAGCAGGATTTATTAAAGCATAATGTACTTTTAACCCCAAATTGTTTAGACGGCAGTAAACCCCGAAGTGTTTATAAAAATAAAGATGAAGTAGCGATGGACGTTAGTAAACTAAAGGATGGTCAAATTATAGTTTTGGAGAATGTAAGGTACGATCCAGAAGCAAATTCTAATGACCAAGAGTTTGCAAAGTTTATTGCATCATTGGCAGGAAAAAATGCAGTTTATGTTAATGAAGCAGAAGCTCAAAATCACAGACCAGAAGCAACGATTGTCAGCGTTCCTCATTTTATTGTTGAAAACGGCGGCAAAGCTGTTTTTGGTTTTAAGTGTGCAGAAGTAATAAAATATATTGGAAACATATCCAAATTACTTAACAAAAAGGACAGAGGAAGGTTTGTTTTCTTTTTGTCAGGAAAAAAAATTGAGACACAAGTTGGAATAACATCAAAAATAACAGTAACTAATTCACTTCTGGATAAAATGAATGAGGATGATGTACTAGTTGTGCAAGGTGCTGTCACTTATACATTTCTTTTAGCTCAACAGTACTTTAATGTCATCAAAAATAAGATTAGAGAAGCGGAAGATATTATTGAGGACTGTAATAGAAAGCAAAAAGAAGAAACAGCTAAGATAAAAAAAGAAAATAAATCAGAATCTTCAAGAATTTTGGTTGAGAGAGAGGCACAAATACAAAAAGAGAAAAGTGAAAAACTTAAGCAATTAATAAATGTAACAGACGCGCAGATTAGAAATCTTATAGGGGCTTCTTTTGTTGAATGGAAAGAAATAGGTGAGCAGATAATCTTTGCAGCGCAAGTTTTATTAAAGGCTAAGTCAAGAATGGTTGAGGTTTTGCTCGGTTTTGACCATACTATAACAAACAATTATCCTGATAAGTTTGGCAGTCTGCCAAAAGATTCTGAAATCAAGTTTTTTGATGCTCCAAAAGGAATTCCTGAGGGATGGCTTGGAGTAGCTCCTGGCCCTAAAACTTTAGACATAATTTATGAAAGTGTAAAAAACTGTTATATGCTAATTTTAGCAGGACCTCTCTCTATTGAGGATGAAAGAGTAGAGAAATTTTCCGAAACTAATAAAAAATTGATTAGAGCTATTAAAGAGGCAAAGGATAATGGAGGGATTACTATAGGTGCTGGTGGAGATACAGCTGCAGTAATAAATAGATGGGGAGGGGAAGAAGCTTTTACTATTTTATCAAATGCTGGCGGAGCAACTCTGGAATTAATAGAAAAAGACGGCAGATTGCCTGCAATTGTTGCTATAGAAGAATGCAGTAAAATCAAATAACAACCTTTACTTCCTCGTCAAAAATATCATTAACGGAATTTTCAACATCATCTTTTAAATTTGCTATTGAATTTTCCATTTTAATAACATCATTTTTTAATTTCTCAGCTTCCTCATTGTTTTTTTCAATCCTTAAATTAACATCCTCAAGGCGCTTGTTGAAGCTCCTGAATTTTTCAGGCACTCCAGATAACCTGATCTTGCGGTCTGTTTCTTCCATTTCCGCCTTGAATGAGAAGTATTTTTTCAAAAACTGCTCAAGAAACTCCCTGGTGAATTTCTTAACCTCCTCAGTTGATTTTTCCTTTTTCTTGTCATCAATCTGCAGCTTGTTTTCCTGAAGCATTCCTTCCAGATTTTTCAAAATGTCCAAAATAATGAAGTTCTTGTCATTTGCAAGCGTTTCAATCGGATGCTTCAGATAATCCAGGACAATCTCTTCATGCTCAAATGCTATATGCGAGTATTTTCTCAAAGCCCTCTCCAGGACAGAGAATGACTGCAGGATCTGGCTTTCATCATTGTAAAAGGCAGCTGCCTTATTTTTCCTCTCCTCACTCAACCTTAGGAAATTATTATGCTCATCGCTTTTGTTGAATTTTTCTATTTCCGCCATTATGGAGTCTTTTTCCCCATTCGCAAGATTTAGGTCAGCTTCGGCATTCTTCAAGTCAACAGCCATGTTTATCCTCTGCTTTGTTTTTGACACAAGGCTTTGTATTTTTTCCATCGCCTTGTTGACTGCAACCATTTCCTTGTCATTAAGCGCAGATTTAAGCTCTTTAAACAGCCCGTCAAAATTCTTTAAGTTATGCGCTATCCTGCTTGTCTCGTTGGCAAAAAATTCCTGCAGGATGGTGTAGCTTCTGAAAGTGCCCTTGTTTAAGTCATTAATCAGCTCGTCAAACAGCTTGCAGAAATCAACAAGATAAAAATAGTCCTTGTTGTTGATTTCCATGTGCCCGAGAAAAGAATTTACAACTCTTACGTATGCTTTCCTGTTGCCTTCCATATATTGCTTGGCCTTGAAAGGAATGTTTGGATTCTGCAGCTTTGCATTTTCAAGAACCTCAACATTGATTATTGCCCTTTGAACTTCATCATTGATATTAATCAGCACTTCTTCTGTCTGCTGCCGCACCTCTTCCATCAAAGGCTTTGATTTCTCATTAAGCCATTCTCCCATGCTTTGCAGGCTTATCTCCATTGCTTTCTTGGCTTCCTGCTCTTCATTCTGGAAGATTTTCTTTAAAAATTCAAGCATTTTACAGCTTAAATGAGCTTAGTGCATATAATTTTTACTATTTTGGAGTGGGATAGGAAAGAATTATCATTCGTATCTCAAAGTATACTCACTTCGTCGTGACTTTGAAATACTATTCGTAACGCAAAGCATCCACGGGCTTTAGTTTAGAAGCCCTGTAAGCCGGGATTGCCCCTGCGATAACTCCAATTATAATTGCCAAGAACAAAGTTTCAACCAAAAGGCTTGTAGGAATAAGTGTCCTTACACTCACGCTAGGGCCCAGCCTGTTTAGCAAATTCGGCAGCATCTCGGAAATCACATAACCCAATCCGATGCCCAAAATCCCCCCGACAAATCCAACCAGCGCGGAATTAAGGAGAAATATCATCATTATGTCATAATTCTTGGCGCCAATGGCCTTCATTATGCCAATCTCCTTTGTTTTTTCCAAAACAGATGTAAACATTGTGTTTGCAATGCCAACTGCGCCAACAAGCAATGAAACAAAGGCGATTGCTCCCAAAAATATGTTGATTGTGTCAAGCACGCTGTCAATTACCTCCTGCGTTGATTTTGAAGAAATAATTGTGAAGTCTTTGTTTCTGCTGGTAACATGCCTTGATATCAAAAGCCTTGACTCGATTTCACTTACAATTTGGTCTATTGAATCTGGATCGCTGACTTTTGCAGAGATTGAATCAAACGTTTTTTGGCCAGCACTGCCTAGTATGTACCTAGCCTGATCAATCTGTATAAAAATTCTGTTGTCTTCTCCCCCTATCCCTCCAGATTCTTTTAAGATTCCAACAACCTTGAACAACCTACCATCAATTGTGACTGGCCTGTTTAACGCCAGAGGCTGCTTGAACGTGGATTTTGCAACCCCGCTTCCGACAACTATGACATTTGTATCGCCCGGATTGAGATACCTTCCGGCTTCAAGCTCTGTGTTGACCAAATATTTCCAGGCATATGCATCAACACCTTGTATTGAAATAGAAGAAGTTTCCGCAAGATAAAATACTTCTACTCTTCCGGACACTACTCCATTAACGTAGCTTATGCCTTCTATTGATTTTACGGTTTGCAAATCCTTGTCTGTCAGATTCTTGGATTTTAAGGATATTGACGGGTTGGAAGATGCCGCAAGCATAGCTCCGCTTCCAAGCCCCTTAAATCCGCCAAAAGCCTTCTCAACGCCGGGAGTGATTGTTATCAAGTCAGCGCCTAAACCTCCAAGCCTTTCCTGCACATTTAGAGTTGCTCCTTGCCCAAGGGACACGATTGCAACTATTGCAGCCACCCCTATGACTATTCCAATTATTGTAAGCCAGCTCCTTAATTTGCTGTTCAGCAAAATGTTTAAAGCCAGCTTGAATAATTTCTTGAATCTCATTTCTTTTTGAAGATTCCTTTTTTTCTGTAAAGAACAAAAACCAAGGCCAAAACAATGATTATTGCCGAAGCATAAAATGCATTGCTCTGCCAGAAGCTTTTTTCCTTTGTTCCGGATTGCAGTGGGGCTTGGCTGTCTGTTGAGCTTTTAAACTGGATGGCAACATTTTTTTCGACGCTCCTTCTCTCTCCTGTTGTGTCAGTGTAGTCTATAATCACCTTAAGGTTGTTGTTAGAACTTTGCTTGCTTTGTGGACCGCTGGTTGCCATTGCATTGGGCACTATCTGGAATGAAACAATGGTGTAATCCCCCTTGTCAAGGTTTCCCACTATCGCCGAAGTGCTTCCAATGATTTTGAAACCGCTTTGCTCAGGAATCTTTACAGAAACTGACAAGGCAGGATTATTTCCGGTGTTTGATACAGACAAAGAGGTTTGCCCCTGGCTGCTCTCTGAAAATGCAACATCAAAATCTGTTTCTCCTCCGACAAATATACCTGCTTTTGTTTTAATCAAGGCAGATGCTGCATCGGTAGTTGATTCATATTTCAAGCTTAAATCCAGATGATACAGGCCCGGCTTTGCGTTTACATCTGCAATTACGGTATAGGCCAGCTCGATGGAATCTCTAACATTAAGATACTTGATGTATTTCGTGTCGTCAGAGAAAACCGGAAGAATAACGCCACCTGGCTCCGACCATGAAAAAACCATATTCTGCAAAGGGGCATTGCCTATATTTGTTATAGTGAACTTCATTTCCGTTTCCTTTCCAGGATCTAATTTAGCCTTGTCAACATAGATTATTTGTGCAAACTCCTTGCTTGTGACGTCGATGTTGAAGCTTGAAGTGACCCAGTCTTCATTGTCATGCCTATGCTTCACCTTAAGCTCGTGCTTGCCTTTTACTGCATCCTTATCAATCCTCAATCGGTACCCAACGTTTACGTAATTCTTGTTGCTTTGGTAAGCGTATAAAGTGCCAATTTTCTGCAAAGGCTGCCCGTCAATCACAGTGAATGGATATACTTGTAGCATCTCCAATTCAAGATTATTGACAGTGCCCCCGCCAACATTTTCAACCCTTAGCCTTACCTCTACCGTGTCACCGGCTCTGGCAGGGCTTGGGTTCTGGTTTAGCAAGGTAATTTTAAGTATCGGGGGCTCATTTTCCGCAGCATGAGCAGCAAGCACGCTGATTAAGAGCACTATAATTCCAAGAAAAATCTTTTTCATTTTCATCATCCTCCTTTTATTACTTGACCATCTTTTAATTCAACAATTCTTTTAGCATAGTCTGCAAGCTTTAAATCATGCGTTACCACGATTATCGTTTTTCCTTCCTTATCCCACAAATTTTGCATTAGTTTCATGACATCAGCGCCTGTCTTGCTGTCGAGGTTTCCTGTGGGCTCATCAGCAAGGATTACATCCGGGTTATTGGCAAGCGACCTTGCTATCGCCACTCTTTGCTGCTGCCCTCCGGACAACTGCGATGGCAAGTGGTTCACCCTGTCTCCAAGCCCAACCAAATCAAGAATCTCGCTGGCCCTTTTCCTTGCAACATCAGAAGGCATGTTCTGGAACTCCAAAGGAAGCATTACATTTTCAAGAGCACTTAAAGTTGGAATTAAGTGGAATTGCTGAAAAATAAACCCTATTTTCTTGCCCCTGGTTTGAGCCAAGTCAGACTCATTTAGCTTGGAAATGTCTTTATCGTCCAAGTAGATAGTTCCCTTTGTCGGCAGGTCCAAGCAGCCCACAAGATTCATCATGGTGCTTTTGCCTGAGCCGCTTGAGCCGGTAATTGCCACAAATTCCCCTTGAGGTATTGAAAGGTTTATCCCTCTGAGGGCTTGTACCTCTACCTCGCCCATTTTATAAACTTTCCATACGTTCTCAAGCTTTATGATATTGTGTTTTGCCATTTCAAGTCATTACTCATAACAAAGTGAGATGAAACGCCTTTTAAATATTTCCTAAAACCAACAGAAATAAAATAATAGTGGGAAAAACAGAAATTAAAGGAAAAATGGCAGTTTTTGATTTGTCAAAACCTTTATAAATATCCTCTTTTTTCCAGTTTTAATGGCTTTATTGAGCATAGTGATTGTTATCAGCCTTTTGGCATTGCTCTTTGCAGGCTATCTAACAAGGCAAATTCTTAGCAAGGAGACAGGCACAGCAGCGATGCAGGAAGTTTCCAATGCAATCAAAATAGGCGCTGAGGCTTTTTTGAAAAGACAGTACACGACAATTGCCATTATGTCTGTTGCGCTTTCTATTGTAATTTATGCGGCATATGCGTTTTTCGGAAAAAACCCCGAGCTTGGATGGCGAACAGCTGTCTCATTCATATTTGGGGCAGTTAGTTCCGGATTAGCCGGCATTGTGGGAATGTGGGTTTCCATAAGGGCAAACATAAGGACAGCAAGCGCGGCAAGAAAAAGCATGAACCAGGCATTTGTTGTTGCTTTCAGGGGAGGAGCAGTTTCAGGAATTGTGATTGTTGCAATGTCATTGCTTGGGGTGGGCATAATCTACGGCATGTTTAGCATAGGCATTGACCCAAAAGAAGTCCCATTTTTAATTGTTGGTTATGGTTTTGGAGCAAGCTTTGTTGCCTTGTTTGCGCAGCTTGGCGGCGGAATTTACACTAAAGCTGCTGATGTTGGAAGTGACTTGGTAGGCAAAGTTGAAAAGGGCATTCCTGAAGATGATCCAAGAAATCCTGCTGTGATTGCCGACCTTGTAGGCGACAATGTTGGAGATTGCGCTGGAAGGGGCGCTGACTTGTTTGAGAGCACTGCAGCTGAAAATATAGGAGCTATGATTTTGGGAGTTGCTTTGTATCCTGTTTTTGGAATAAAAGGAATCATGTTTCCATTAGTTGTCAGGGCATTTGGATTGGTAGCAACAATAATTGGGATAATGACTGTCAAGCTCAAAAATGAAAATGAAAACCCAATGACAGCGTTGAACAGGGGCTATTACATAACAAGCATTCTGGCAGCTGTTGTATTTTACTTCACCACAAAATGGCTTCTTGGCAACATATTGTTTTTCTATGCAGGGTTGGTTGGATTGGCAACGAGCATTTTGATTGTGTGGATCACGGTTTACTACACAGAATCAGACCCGTTCTTTTTTAAAAATAGTCCTGTAAGAAAAATTGCAAAGGCCTCTTTAACAGGTCATGCAACAAATATAATTTCAGGGTTCGCAGTTGCAATGGAAGCTACCGTATTGCCTGTTATTGTTTTGTCTGTTGCTTTATTGGCTTCATTCAAGCTCGGTGCAATGAGCGGAATATCTCATGGCGGCCTGTATGGAACAGCAATAGCCACAATGGGAATGCTGGCAACAGCTGCTTATGTTTTGGCGATGGACAATTTCGGGCCTATAACAGATAATGCCGGTGGAATTGCTGTGATGGGCAGAGCTCCAAATGAAGTAAGGAAAAGAACAGACAAGCTTGATGCTGTCGGCAACACCACAAAAGCATTGACAAAAGGTTATGCAATCGGAAGCGCTGCACTGGCTGCTTTCCTTTTATTTTCAGCATATTTGGATGATGTTGCAAAGCACATCGGAGTAAAAATTGTTACAGTTGACATTGCAAAAATCGATGTTTTTGTAGGCGCTTTGATTGGTGCCATGCTTATCTTTTTGTTCAGCGCATTTGCCATAAGGGCTGTTGGAGATACAGCATACTCTATCGTAAATGAAGTAAGAAGACAGTGGAAAACTAAAAAAGGAATAATGACCGGCAAGGAAAAGCCTGATTATGCAAGGGTTGTTGACATTTGCGTGAAAGCATCATTGAAAGAGATGATTTTGCCAGGGTTGCTTGTTGTTGCTATTACTGTTGCTGTGGGGGTTGTCTTAAAATATGAGGCAGCAGCAGCCTATCTGATGGTTGCAACAATCACAGGAATTTTAATGGCTTTATTGCTGAACACAGGCGGAGGAGCGTGGGACAATGCAAAGAAGCTTATTGAGGAAGGAGCGCACGGAGGAAAAGGAAGCGAAGCGCACAAGGCTGCTGTCACAGGCGACACAATTGGAGACCCTTTCAAGGATACTGCCGGACCAAGTTTGCATGTTTTGATTAAATTGCTGAGCACCATAACACTTGTTCTAGTGCCGCTGTTTGTTTAGAATTCTTAGATAGTTTTATATAATTTTAATCTGCTCTGCAAATAGTCGAATGCGAGAGCTCAACCTGCTCGCGAGAACGCGAGCTCGCGTTCAACTCTCTCGCTCGCTCAGCTCACTGTGCTCGGCATCGCTTTCTTGCCATGTCGAAATCGAAGATTTCGAGCATTCCCGAAAACCTTTGGTTTTCGATAATATCGCGATGCCTCGCCTATATATTGAAAATTTTCAAAATCCCGAAAATCTCCGATTTTCGCGACATTTAACAAAAATGCCAAAAACATACAATAAAAAACCAATACAGCAGCAAAAAATAGCTGAAAAGCGCATAAAATTCCTGTTCCAGCATGCCAAGGAAATGTTCAGGGAAGACAGCAGGATTTCTGACAAATATATAAATATGGCAAGAAGGATCGCAATGAAATACAAGATAAGGATTCCTTCTTCGCTCAAGAAAAGATTTTGCAAGAACTGCCACAAATACCTTGTGCCAGGTGTTAATTGCAGGGTCAGAATCCACAAGCACAGGCTGATTTACTATTGTTTTGGGTGTAAGCATTATATGAGGCATCCTGTAAAATAAAGATTGTTCAACTATTAAATGTTCAGAATTTCTGTCGGGTTAAATAAAGATAAGTAGTTTTGGTTGGTAAAAAACTTTAACTTTAATTCTTCTTACCTGTATCTTGCATATATTCTACTACAATACCAATCATTTTTTGAATTGTCTCGTTACAATTTTTAAAAAATAATTTATCTAAAACCTTTATTCCCTCCTTTCTTATTACATCACTAATTAATGCATGAACAAAAGATTGTGTGGCAGAATTAACATTCTCAAAATCCAAAAAAATTTTATCCTCTTTTCTTATGAATGGCAATATTTCTTTAGCTCTTATTTCTTTAGCGATGTCTTTATTTCCTGCAAAATTTCCTGTTTTTTTATAAATTTTTATTTCAATCATATAAACCTTGGTCTCTTAAATCGTTCCTTTATTTTTTGCTTCTTAGTCCTCCTATAAAAGTCCCTTATCAAATCTAAGATTTTATCAAAATTTGGATGTTGATCGAGGCATAAATCTATACCAACAACAGTACCTTGCCAATAAGGATAATCTTCTCCATGTGAGTTATGGTCTTGCAGAGGTTCCGCAATCAATTTAGCTTCTTTATTTTTTGGATTTTTTAATAACTTATACATAGCATTGCCACTATATATAATAAAGAAATCACGATTTATTTTTGCAAGAGACTTGATAAAAAATAAACCAGCTCCAGCATTTTCTCCCGTACCTCCAACCTTCCTTGTAGTACCTGTAATTCCTGGTGTTAAGGCAAGAGATATTGCATCTAAATCAGATTTAGGATTCCAAACCTTACTTATTGATTTCTTAATTCCTATACCAATATCCACTACACCAATTCTGATAGTATTACTTTTTGGATAATATTGAGCACAAACTACAGCACCAATTTTAGATTGGGCATGTTCAAAAACATTCCTTACTAATTCAGTAACAACATACTTAATAGGTTCTACTTTATCAGGTTCTTTGTGTAATAGGGGTATCATTTCTGTTATAAAATTATCAAGTTCTTTAGAATTCTTAATTATTTGAATTGGTATAAATCTACCTGCAGATCCGTGCTCTTTAATTTCCATCTCGGACTTGAGCTTAAGTAATTTAAATAAACCCATTCTGTGAAAGTAATGTTTTGAAGTTGCAGTCATCTTTTGAAATAAAATTTTCTTATTTTCATGTCGTATTTTTAAACCAAGAGAAGTGACCATACATAAAACTACAGGATGGACTGAAATCCAATCTTTATGAGAACTAATCTCAAGTTCTCCATTTGACGTGTCCATTTTTTTAAGAAAAGTGTCTATATTACCAATCCAAACACTATTGGGTAAATGAAGCTTCATTGTTAAAGGTAAATTAAACTTATATTTAAATGTATCAAAATTACCGGGATTCCCGGTAAAATAGTATATTATTTAATATATACATTATTTCTTTCAATATAGAAAATAATTATATTTTATACTATCAAGCGAAAGCTTTATATATAAGTTATATCACTACGTAGTAACAAATAGTTGGGGGTTTAACATGTGCTTAGCTTGTTCAATTGCAGAAGGAAATCCTAATGCCAAAAACGAGAAAAATATTGATTATTCAGCTAATCAGGATTATAACGGCCAAGCTTACTAGAGGTTAAAATGGAAGTGGAAGAATTATTTTTGGACGAGGACATGGAAAGGATTGAGGAAATGAGAAGTGAAAGGAAGAAGATGAAGGACAAGGATTTCGCTAAATTAATAAACAAGAAAGATCTTTCCGACTTTGAGATGGACGAAATGTTTTTGTAGGGGAAAAAATGAAGTTACCAAATTATCGCAGTTCTCTTTTGGATAAACAAATAGTTGCTGGCAGCTGGAATGATATTTATCATAAAGTATGTAATTTTGTTACCTCAAGAAAGTTTAAGATAGGCGCTGCTGTTTCAGCTGCATCACTTGTAGGTTTGGTTGCTTTGGCACACACAGATTTACCGAAACAAGCAAGTGATTATTGGAAAGCACCGGTTCCTTTAAGTCTAGGGTATGCTGAGCCACAACCTTATGTTGTAAGGCCCGAAGATACCCTTGAAAAATTATCAGGCGGAAATCCTTTGGCAAAGGAGTACATAATGCGAGCAAATGGGGTTAAAGACCCAAAAAGAGACCTAAAAGCAGGCGATATAATCGCTGTTCCAGGAACTGACAATGATAAACTGATTAGGGAACTATTGAGTAAATTGCAGATACAAAAATAAATGCAATTAATTCTAAATAACTTTATAAATTAAATCATTTTCTTATTCACTTATGGACAATTACGACCTTGAACTATCCAAAGTCATTGAAAGAATCAATAAAGAGAATGCCAAACTTGTGTGTGTTCAATTGCCAGATGGTTTAAAGCCAAGGGCAAAGGAGATACAGCAGTCAATAGAGAAAAGCACAAATGCCTCTGCAATAATATGGATGGGCTCGTGCTTTGGCGCATGCGACGTGCCGCTGCAGGTTGAAAGGCTTGGGGTGGATTTGCTTGTGCAGTGGGGGCATTCCACTTGGAGAGGCAGTTGGCATTAAACTTTAAATATAACCGCTTATTCTAAGCATTGATGAAAACCTATTTTACAGTTGCTGCTGTTGTGAGGAACAACGGCAAGATATTGATCCTGAAAAAATCCCCAAAAGACTGGAATTACCCCAATAAATGGAGCTTCTGCTCTGGATATGTCAAGGAATTCCAGTCAGCAGAGGAAAACATGCTTAGGGAGATAAAGGAAGAAACAGGATTAGCTGCAAAGATAATGAAAAAAGGCAGGCTTTTCATAGTCAATGACAAAAAGAACAAAAAATCATGGATAATAATGCCGTTTCTTTGCGAAGTGAAATCAAGAAACATCAGGCTGGACCATGAAAATGTTGATTACAGGTGGATAAGCCACAAGGGCATTAAAAAATACCCTACTGTGCCGGGCTTGGAGAAAGATTTAAAAGTATTGGGATTGAAATAAGCAACATGAAGCAGAAAATTTTTCTGGGAGCAGACCATGCCGGCTACAAACTCAAGGAGGAAATAAAAAAATTTATTGACAGGCTAGGTTATAAATATGTTGATTTAGGTGTAAATGACGACAACAACAGCTATGACTATCCAAAGACAGCACTCAAAGTTGCGCAAAAAGTAGCAGACAGCAAAGCGCTTGGAATCTTGGTTTGCGGCACAGGCACCGGAGAAGTCATTGCTGCCAATAAGGTGAAGGGCATAAGGGCTGCCAATTGCTTTAATGAATACACCGCGAATGAGCAGGGGGAGCACAATAACAGCAATGTGCTCTGCCTGGGTGCAAGGGTATTGGGCAAAAGCATGGCAAAAAAAATAGTTAAAATATGGCTTGGGACAGGATTTAGCAAGGAAAAGAGACACATAAGAAGAATCAAGCAGATTGAAGCTATAGAGAAAAAGTTTTGCAGATAATATGCAATTCATAAACTTTTTTTTTGCCTCCATAACCTCGTTTTCAGGCCTGCTAATCGGCTTAATGCTTGTGAAAATAGCTCCCGAAGAGCAAAAGCCGCTGGAAAAATATTTTGCTTTGGCAAGAAAAGCTATATTGCTGCTGATATTCATTTTTATCATTTTTTACTATTTCAACAGCTGGTTTTATGCGCTTGCGTTAATATCGTATTTCCTATTTTTATTATTCATAGAATACAAAACAAATGATATGCTGAAGAAATCAATGCTTATTTATGCTGTGCTTGGTATTTTATTTTTTTTAAGCTCAAGAAACATGAACCTTTTTACGATTGAAGCAAGCTTGATTTTACTGTACGGATTGCCCGCAGCGTCTTTGCTGTACAATAAAAAAGAGAAGAATGAGTATAAACAAGTTTTTTATAATGTTGGCTTTGTTATAGTCTCAAATGCATTATTCTTCATCTAATCACCATTTTTCATTTCTTATTTTCATATGGAATGCAATATGATTAACTATGATGTGCAGTATAAAACTTAACAATAATGACGTAATAAATATTTTCAAAGTCAAATTAAAAATCGGCATGGTAAAGACTAAAGCGCCTATTACAAAATCAGTCTGGTCAAACGGAATGAACTTAGCGCCTGGCTTTAATCCAAGCCTTCTCTTGAAAAAGCTCTTAATCAAGTCGCCTGTCAAGGCCCCTGAACCCATCAGGAATCCAAATAGGAGCCAATTGTTGTAGTCAATAAACGAAATGACATTAAAAAATTCAACCCCATAAAGCAAAAACTGAATATAAGCAACAATAATTGAAAAAATGACGCCAAAAATCAAGCCGCGAAATGTCTTATTCCTCCCAAAAATGGGCTTATTGCTTATTTGCTTGTTAAAATCAACCGGAAACGCGAATAAATCTATCTTTTTAACAATGACAGGAGCCATGTTGGCAAAGTACGCAGGCAGCATAAAATAAAAGCATTTTAATATGAACAGTGATACGCTTTCCATAACAAAAACGTTTATATAATGGTTTAAATATTTTTGCATAAAATGAAAGTTACGGCTGTTGTTCCAGTTTATAATGAGGAAAAGACAATAAAAGGTGTGTTAGAAGTACTAAGCTCAAGTAAAGATATAGACGAAATCCTTGTCATTGACGACGGCAGTACTGATAAAACGCCCGATATAATAAAAAGATTGCAAGCAAATAAAATGGAATATATAAAACTGAAGAGGAACATAGGTAAAGATAATGCCATTAGGAAGTGTGCTAAAAACATAAATTCCGAGATTGTAATGATATTTGATTCAGATTTGATTGGGTTTGAGAAACATCACATAGAAAATATGTTAAATGCATTGGTAGAGGAAAAAGCAGGAATGGTCATAGGTCTTAGAGACAAGGGAAACTTTCTCGCAAACATCATAATGCCGTATTTCCCCTTGACAGGTGGTGAGCGCGCACTCAGAACAAATATCTTTAAGGAGATAATAAAAATTCCTTTTCATGAGAGGTGGGGGCTTGAATGGATCATGAACGATTACCTTAAAAAGAAGAAATTAAAGATTGCTAAAATTAGATTGGAGGGGGTTGACCATATAGGACTTCAGACAAAAAAATATGGGATCATGGCTTTTTTGAATGAGATATATTCTTTTATTTTGACAAAAATAAGACTTTTTGGGGTTAAGTACGATTAGATGGCATATCCAATATCAAGATTTTGGTTGTTTTATACTTTTAGGATATTAATAAGACAAATTAAAGGTTTAGATAACATTCCAACAAATCTTAATTTTATTGTTGTTTCAAATCATGAGAAACTTGCAGATCCATTTATTATTATTTACCCTTTGTTGAGAAAATTAAACAAGAAAATTCATTTTATAGCAACTCCAACATGGTGGTTTTTGGGTGAGACAATTTGCAGGAAATGGATTGGATGCATTCCAATGTTCAATCAAAAACAAGCCTATATTGAAGCTAAAAAACTAATTAACTCGGGTGAAATAGTGGGAATATTCCCAGAGGGACATTTGGAAGCAAAAGTAAGGAATCCGAAAACAGGGGCAATAAGGCTTGCTCTTGAAACGAATGCGCCAATATTGCCTATAGGCTTGAAATCCTCTTACATTCCTTTTAATTCTACATTAAATATAGGAAAGCTAATTTATCTGAAGAAAAACAAGAAAAACCTGAAAAAGCAAGCATCGGATTTAATGAAAAAAGTCTATCAATTAAGTGGCAGCAAAATCTAAAGCACCCTTTTCCTCAAATAGTTTAAAGCCCCCAAAAGCCCCAAGCATTATAGTGCCATCAACTTTAGTTTTTTTCTTTTTATCGCATTTCTTAAATCACCATTAAAATTGAATATTTAATCCCAAAATGCTTATAACTGTCCCAATAAGAAATCCTGCAAGCACGTCTATAAAATAATGCTTCTTTAAATAAATTCTTGAATAGCCGACACAAATTACGACCAGCAGGACAATCAAAACCAACATTTTATCTGTGTAAAATGAGATAACTGCAGTTGAAAATGAAGTGATTCTTGCTGTATGCACGCTTGGAAAGCTGCCTGCGAGGTATTTCTGAAAAAAATTGTTTCTTGGCATCGGTATCGGCCTTTCTTTGGGATATACAAATTTAACAGCCCCGCAAACAACCTCATTGAAAACAAGAATAAAAATCAGGCTTACAGCAAGATTTGGATTAACCTTAAGGAAGTAAGCTGTTGCCGGTATATAGAAAAAAGGTGTTCCAAGTAAGCTGATTGCCCAAAACAAATTTCTTAACGCATTTTTGCCTGGCATAATTCCTGATTTTTTATTCTTTTTTGGAAAACTATTTAAGCGTTATAAATATTTTGCTTTTATGAAGTTTAAATTCAACATTCCAAACAAAATAACGCTTATCAGGGTTGGCTTGATTCCACTGTTTGCAGCCATTCTTTTGGCAGATATCCCGTACAAAAACATATTGTCTGCTTTTATATTTGGCATGCTTTCAATCTCTGATTTTCTGGACGGGTATTTTGCAAGGAAAAAAAAGCAGGTCACGGAAATTGGCAAGCTTATAGACCCCATTGCAGACAAGCTGCTTATTTCAACTGCACTGATTTTTTTAATCGGAAAGGGAATTGACTTATGGATGGCTGTCGCAATCATTGCAAGGGAAGCCATAATAACGTCGATAAGGATTTACCTGCTTCCAAGCAAAATAGTTGTGCCTGCAAGCAATTTTGGAAAAGCCAAAACTGTTGTGCAAAGCATTGCGATCATATTTGTTCTTTTGCAGCTGCCTTTAGGATGGCATGTCATGCTTGTTGCCGTGCTTCTTACCGTTGTTTCAGGATTTGAGTACCTAATTAGAATAAGAAAAATGACAGGAAACAAGATAGTCAACCTGCCCAATATCATAACCCTATTCAGATTTTTGCTGATAATCCCTTTTGTTTATTATTTTTTAAGCCACGAAATAAGCATTTCGCTGATATTTTTTGCAATAATAACTTTGAGCGACAAGCTTGACGGCATTTCCGCAAGGCTGATGAACCAGAAAACAGAGCTTGGCTCCGGGCTCGATTCATTTACCGACTGGACATTGATAATATCAACATTCGTCCTTTTGTTTATAAATGGATATATGGGTGCATTGTGGGTTGTGCTTTTAATTGTGCCTTCAATAATCAGCGGCGCAATGAAGATGGCATATGCCAAAAAGCAAAAGGTTGTGCCTGTCACTTTTGTGGCAAGGATAAGCGTGGGATTAACGTATGTAACTATAATCTCAATCCTAATAAATTTTGGGTATTATGAATATCTGCTGACAGGCACCCTTATAATGGTGTATTTGGCAATGATTAGCTATGTGTTCAAGGCACTGAGCATGCCCAAGAGGACTGCAAATAGAAACAGGAAATCAATCGTCTAAGGAAGCTTCTTTATTCTAAAGGACGAAACCATCAATATTCCAAGCGCAAGATAAATGTATGGGTAAAATCTGATTGGAACATTAAGAAAATACGCCAATGGTATGATAATCCCGTTTAATGTTATGGGCATGCCCTGGAACGAGCCTTTCAGCTCCATTATGTTGTAGCGTGCCAATCTTAGTATGCCGCAGAAAAGGAAAATTGTAAATGCTATTATGCCAAACGTGATTTGCAGCTGCTTTACATTTGATGCAAACTGCATAAGGCTGAAGCCGAAAATTGCAGGAGCAACCCCAAAGGAAACAGTGTCAGCTAATGAGTCAAGCTCCTTGCCGAAAATACTCTGCTGGTGCATGAATTTTGCTATTCTTCCGTCAAGATAGTCAAAAACAACCGCTGCGAGCAGCAAGTAAGCAGCATAATCAAAATTGTCATTGATGGAAAATACTATGCTTACAAGCCCAAGGGCGACATTCAATAAAGTGAATATGTCTGCAAATTTTAATAAGTTTAGAATCCTGAATTCTTCTAAATCAGTTTTTCTTCTTGCAAACCTGAACTCTGACTTGACAAGGGAGTAAATGCCTGACAATACAGTAAGCGCCAGTGCTATATACATCAGGATCCAGTCAACCTGCTGGTTTATTATGGGCTGTATAAGAGCCATAAGCTGGAAAAAATAACTTACTTTTCCAAGCAGTGTCGGCTTGAATTCCCTCCTTAGGTCTTTGTAAAGAAGTATCGTGCCGCCGATTATTGTGAGCATGTCCCTTGCAAGAATTATCAAAGAAACCCATACTGGAATTATTCCTTTTATCGCGAGGATCACTAAAATCAGGTTGACAAGCAGCTTGTCTGCAAAAAAATCAATGATTGAGCGCAATTGGGAAGGGTACCTTCTTGATATGAAATTCTCGAAAAATCCCACAAGCGCGGTAAGAATAAAAATAAGCAGCGCTGTATTCCTCCTGTTTAATGCAAGGGATATTGCTACGATGACAGCAAGTATCCACCTGAGCCAGGTTACTGTGAAAAATATCCTTTCCCTTCTGATTCTTAATCTCATTTTATTGCTTCTTGCATATGTACACAAAAGCAGGCGGAATGTTTAAAGGGATGAATTTCCTGTCTACCTTGCTGAAATATGACTGAAGCAGCTTGCTTAACCCATTTGTATACTGGAAAAGTATGAATTTTCCCCCGTCATTTAAGGAATTTTTAACCTCCCGAATGATTGCCTGTTTTTTTGATTCCGGGAAATTCAGGAACGGCAGACCTGATATGACGCAGTCAGCCTTTTTTACATTAAATTTTTTCAAATTATGGTTTATTTTTTCAGCGCTTGCATTTATGACAACAAACCTTTCATCAATTATTTTTTTATTCAGGTAACTGCAAAATTTCCTGTTCACCTCAAAGCAAAAGAGCTTTGTAGTAAGATTTGCTCTTTTAAGAATTGCCTTTGTAAAAGTTCCAAGGCCAGGGCCAAGCTCGACAATATTTCTTGAGCTTTTAAAGTCTATATTTTTTATGATTTCCTTTGTAAGAGACTTCGAGCTTGGAGCAACAGCTCCTGTCTCCTTTGGCTTTTTTATGAAGCTTGACAAAAGCAATAATGAGTCGTTCATTTTGGCATGATCTCCAGGTTTGACAAAATGAAGGCTACGAACGTTAGTGAGTTTGCTTTCATTTTAATTTAGCTATTACAGTTTCCCCTGCTTTTACTTTATCGTTGACTTTTACTTTTAAGTCCACCCCTATTGGAATTATCAGCGTTGTCTGGCTTGACAAGGCTATCATGCCTATTTTTCCGCCTTTATTAACCTTTTGATTTTTTTTGGCGTAGCACTTTATCCTTCGTGCAAGAAAGCCTGCAATCTGTATAACTTTTACTTTTAGTCTTTTATTTTGGATTATTATTTCATTTTTTTCATTTTGGAGGCTTTTGTTTAAATTGTATGCCCTGAAGAAAGTGCCTTTAGTGTGCTTTACTGACTTTACAGTGCCTTCTATTGGAGACCTGTTTATATGCGCGTCCAAAGGCGACATGAAGATTGAGATTGCATAGCATTCCTTTGCAACATCTCTTGTCAATGTTTTTATTTTTCCAAAAATGTTCTTTTTTATCTTGATATTGCTCTTTGATGTGTTGATTATGCTTATTACCTTACCATCAGCCGGAGCCACTATATTATTGCCTTTTGGTATTCTTCTCTTCGGGTCTTTGTAGAAGTTTAACAGGAATAAGATAAAAAGCACGGCTATAACAATGAAAATCTTTAATATCCACCCCATAAGAATCGATGCTTGATTTTGCTATATAAATCTTTTTATGAAAAGCTCTGCAAAACCTTTTTAAGATGCTGAATTATACTCGTTATTATGAAATATACAATCTTGGACTGCTACACAGACGAGCCAGCTGGTCTTGGAGTTCCTCCTTATCTTGGGACCTATCCAAGGTACATAGTAGGCTATTTGGATTGTGATGTTACTTATTTGACAATTGATGACTTAAGGTTATTCATAAAAAACAATTCAATAATTAAAAATACAAAACCATCACAGAAAACCAACATTACAACTTACAATCTGACAACCAATTACAAAAATATCCAAAAAATAATTTCTGAAACAGAGACCTTGATTGTTGTGCTTGGCGTTCATGTGCCTGGGAAGTACCTTTCTGCTGTGCCTGGCACATTGCATGAGATAATTCCATTAATAAAAAACCTAAAATGCAGGAAAATCCTGACAGGCCCTGCTGTTTTTGGAACTCAATTGTTTGGCGGAAGATTCTTTGAGAAAGCTGATTTGAGCGTTTTTGACAAGGTTGATTATTCCATGTTCAATTTCAAGTATGATGATGTTAAGGGGCATTCCATAAAAGGAGCTTCGATAATAAAACAGATTCCTGACATCAGGATGATAGAGATTGAGACAGGGCACGGCTGCGACATTGGGAAATGCTCATTTTGCACAGAGCCTTTGAAGAATAAGGTTGAGTTTCGCGATAAAGAAGATGTTTTGAAAGAGATTATTGAGTTTTATAAGTTAGGCGCAAGATATTTTAGATTGGGAAAGCAGACTTGCTTCTATACACTGCCTTATGCTGCTGAATTGCTTAAAGAGATTAATACCAATTGCCCTGACATAAAAGTTTTGCATATTGACAATGTGAATCCTGTGAAAGTTGTCATGGACAAGAAAAATGATTTTGCGATTACAAAAGCGATTGTGAAATACTGCACATCTGGAAACATTGCTGCCTTTGGAGTTGAAAGCTTTGATTTGGAGGTTGTCAAGGCAAACACTTTGAATACGCCGCCACAAATTGCTTATGAAGCAATCAAAATCCTTAATGAATATGGCTCTGAACGAGGCCCTGACGGAATGCCCAGATTTTTGCCAGGAGTCAATATAATATTCGGGCTTAGGAATGAAACAAAAAAAACTCATTCGGAAAACATGAAATGGCTTTCAAGAATTTACGATGAAGGGCTGATGTTGCGGCGCATTAATATAAGGCAAGTTGCAATATTTGAAGGCACTTCACTTTTTAATGAAGGAAAAGACAAATTCTTGAGGAAAAACAAGAAACTTTACTGGAAATGGAGAAATGACATTCGTCAAAAAATAGACTGGCCAATGCTCCAGAGAGTTATTCCTTCCGGAACAGTTTTAACCAATTGCTATGCCGAGATTTACGATGGCAATACTACATTTTGCCGTCAATTTGGTACATATCCGATAATTATGGGGGTTAAAGGACGATTAGAGTTGAAGAAATTCTATGATATTGAAGTTACAGGGCAGATGTTAAGGTCGGTTACTGGGAAAGTAGTGGTGGAGAGAGAAGTGGAAATCAAGTGATTTATAGTCGATAAATTAAGAAAAAAATTGAGAGGTGAAGACAAAATGCCAAAATCAAAATTTTTGAAATTTGTTTTTGATAAAAATCGTTTTATGAATTATACCTACTCATATTTTGGTGGTATAATGGCCGCATTAGCAATAGCATATGTGTTGGGTCAAAATCCATTCGGTTATCCTTGGTATTCCATATTAGGTTTTACTTTAATCACATTTAGTGCTGGCTTAGGTTGCGTATCTCTAATAGCTTTTGGATTTGCCAAAAAATGAATACTCCTTTTTCCAAAACCTTTAAATACTTCCGTATTACATATGTATTACATAGGTGATTTAAAATGCCAACTGCGAAAATAAGGAAGTCAGGAAACAGCACTGTGTTAGTCCTGCCGCCGCACTACCTGAAGGAAAGGGGTTTTGAAGTGGGTGAAGATGTGGGATTTGAATTATTCAGGAAGGACGCCTTAAGGAAACTTTGGGGAAGGGGAAAGCATTTGAAGATAGACGCCCAAAAAGCAAAAGATGAGCTAAGGAAAGAATGGTAGTATTTTTGGACACATACGCCATAGTTGAAATAGACACCAACAACCAGCGCTACAGAAAATATGTTCTGGATTCAATAGATGTAGCAACTACTATCTTTAACTTATCTGAAGTTTATTTTGTTTATCTGAAAAAATTTGGTGAGAAAGAAGCTGATGAAATATATGAAATTGTAAAGGTGATGGTTGTTCCGACAGATGACGATATTATTAAAGAAGCCATGAAATTCAAACTTACGCATCAGAAAAAAAGATTGAGTATGGCTGATTGTATAGGATACATTACCGCCTTAAAGCTAAAAGCAAAATTTGTAACAGGAGATTACGCATCCAAAGAACTGGAAAATGTTGAGTTTGTAAGATAAAAATATCAAAAATAATAAAATTCGGAAAAGGCGCTGCTTTATTCCACGAAATTTCAAGAATTTAAACCAGCCTTTTATTCTCCTTCAGGTACCGCCTGGCAAAAAATCTCACGAAATATTTCGGTTTTTCATTTGTCTGGCTTGATTCAAGGCTTCTGTAATACGCCGCTCTGTCATTAAACTTTATGTTCAGCATCGGGCAGCCATGGCTTTTCAGAACATAATTTGCAAGCAGCCTGCTGATTCTTCCGTTTCCATCAGAATAAGGGTGTATGGACACAAACTTAAGGTGAGCCAATGCAGCAAGTTCTATGGGATTAAGCTTTTTTTGCTCTTTTTTGTACCAGCCGAAAAAACCCTTAAGCAACTTTGGAACATCTTCAGGATGCGGGAATGAAGCCCTGCTTCCCGTAACTGTTATCTTGTGCAGCCTTATTTTGCCTGCGATGTAATCCATGGCGTCCTTGAACATAATTTCATGCCATTTATTCACAACCTGCAGCCTTAATTTCCCTTTAAAATCAATCATGGAATAAAATGCTTTTCTGTACCCTTCAGCTTCTTTCACGTCTTTTGCAGGCTTGCTTTTAGGCATTATATTATGAAGGAAAAGCCCTTTAGTATCGTTCAAAGTAAGGCTGCTGCCTTCGATTTTGCTTGAGTCATAGATGAAATGAACAAGGAAATCCTCAATCAATTTTTCCCTCTCTTGCTTTGGCAGCTTGCTTTGCTCTCTTTTGTAGCTGGCTTTTATGCTTTTGAGCTTGCTGAGCATGTTAAGCCTAAGAGCATCATGCTCCAAATTATCCTTGATGTCATCTATGTTGTAAGGAACGTTTTTGCCGAGATATTTGCTGAGAACTTTGACTCTTCTGCCAAGCTTGAAGCTGTGCTCAACATAATAATAACTTTGTTTTCCTATCTTTCGCTTTTTTATTGTTGCCATACTATCTCATTATACCTACTTTTTTATAAATTTTTCGGTTTTTTACGAAAAGTAGGGGTAAGGTTTGGAATATCATATCTTCAACCCACAATCCTTAAATACCATTTATTATTCTTACCCGAAAAATGAAACACGGCTCCAAAGTCAAAGTCCATTACACAGGAACATTAAATGACGGAACTGTTTTTGATTCAAGCGAAGGAAAAGAACCATTGGAGTTCACAATTGGCGAAGGCCGTGTAATTCCGGGCTTTGAAAACGGAGTCAAGGATATAAAGCTGAATGAGAAAAAAACCATAAAAATCAATGCAAAGGACGCCTATGGCGAAAGGGACGAAAGAATGGTTGTTTCTGTTCCAAGGGACAAGTTTCCCTCTGAGATAGAAGCCGGAGGCAGATTAGTTCTTAAAGGCCCTCAAGGGCAGTCCTTGAATGCTGTTGTAAATGAAGTAAAGGACAATGTTGTTTTGATCGACCTGAACCACCCATTGGCAGGAAAGGAGCTGACTTTTAAAGTGAAAGTTGTAGAGATAAATTAATCTAAAGGTTTTTAAATAAACTTTTTATCCTAGAGTTCTATGCCCTCGTAGCTCAGCAGGTACTCAAAGGAGCTGCAAAGAGCACGTGACTGTTATCTATGACTGACATCACGGGGTCAAGAGTTCGAGTCTCTTCGAGGGCGCTTCATTTTCAAAAATGCAACAAATCCATCAAAAGCCTTTAAAGCACGTTCTTGTATGCACGAATGAAAGAGAAACTGGAAAAGACTGCTGCTCCCATGTGAAAGGCTATGAAATATTCAGGGAACTGAAAAACTGGGTTAAGTCAAATGGATTGGCTGGCTCTGTGTGGGTTACAAGGACAGGCTGCTTGGGTTTCTGCAACAATGTGGGAGCTACAATTGTCATATACCCTAACCAAATATGGTTTAAAGAAGTGAAAAAGGAAGAAGTGCAAAATATAAAAGATTTTATTCTTGAATCAATTAAATGATAAAAATTATAAATCAACCTATTTTTCAAACCTTGGGCCTGTAGTTCAGTCTGGTTAGAATGCTCGAGCCTTTTGTAAAGGTGGCAAAACTGATAACCAGATTGTTGGATATCGAGTGGTCAGCAGTTCAAATCTGCTCAGGCCCACTTTACTTTCAATATTCATTTAATTTCTGGATTACCAATATGTATTGTTTAAAATATATTCAAAAATTGTTTTAACTACCGCAAAGTTTAAATACAAGTTATTATTTTAAAATAACAACACTTTATTTACTGTCAAAAAATAAGATAAAGGAGAGTGCATGATGAATTTTAAAACAAGATTGGCGGTTTTGCTTATAATTTCTATGTTCCTGCTGAGCAGCTGCGAAGTCTACCAGACTCTTTATGGCACAGTTCCTAAGGAAGCTCCGGAAACTACAAAGGAGACTGCAACAAAAGTTGTTAGGGTTGAAGGAGTCCAAGATGAATCAAATCTTGCAAAGCAGATTTATGCAGTAGCAACAGCAGCACCTCATGACCCATTCAAACTTGGAGAAAATCCACTTGGCCCGTTTGACAAAGGAAAATCACTTGGATTTACATTAGGGCAATGGCTTTCTACAAGCGGCATTGGAATATATAGCGTTGACAATGAAAACGCAGAGCTTGACTTATCATTCAAAAACCTTGTGCCAAACGGAGTCTATACAGTTTGGTGCTCAAGAATCACATTCCCTCCTGAGCCAAGCATTGTGGACATGCCGTGCGGCGCAGAAGACGGATCCGAGAACAGCTTTGCAGCAGATGAAAAAGGTGCTGGATCATTCTCATTAAAGCTCAAGCCATTGGAGGCAAGCACAAAAGAAACAGCTTCTATGATAGCGGTTGCTTACCACAGCGACGGCAAGACATATGGAGCATCACCAGGAGATTTTGGATCATACACCCATGTACAGATATTTTTCACAATGCCAGAGCCTGCAAGCGATGCAGTAAAATACCAAGTTCCAATTAAGTTTACAAACCACCTGGATGCAGGATTCCCAGAACAGGATGTTTTTGTTGAAGTGGAAGAAGCAAAGGAAGAAGAAGTAATGGAGGAAAAGCCAACTGTCATTGGGGAAGTAACCCAGGAAGAGACAAAGGAAGAAGAGGTTACAGTGTCAGAAGGAGAGCCTGTTGTCATAGTGGTGCAGGAAACAGAGCTTGTAAGCCTCTCACCGCAGGCAGAAGACCCTGACAAGGACACTAATTTGGTTTTTACATTTACATCGCCATTAAACGAAAACGGAGAGTGGCAGACAACATATGGAGATGCAGGCGAATACACCATCACCCTTACAGCTTCAGACGGGGAATCAACAACATCAAGGGATGTCTTGATAATCGTGAACAAGAAAGAGGAAACTCCTGTAATTGACAGCGCAAGTCCTATCGAAAGCGGATTGACAATTGACGAAACACAGGCTGTTGAGTTTGGCGTTGTTGCAAGCGATTTGAACAATGATCCTTTGGCATATGCATGGAAGCTTGACGGAGTTGATGTTGGCAATGAAGATACTTATGCTTACCAATCAACTTATGAGGATTCAGGAACGCACACTGTTAAGGTTGAAGTCTCGGATGAGCTGTCAAGCGCAAGCAAAATATGGTCTGTAGATGTAAATAATGTCAACAGAAAGCCTGTCTTGGAGGGAATAGCCGACATAGAAGCTGGAGAAACTGATACGATAACAATAACTGCGCTTGCTACAGATGATGACGGAGATGAAATAATATATGGCATCAGCGATGACAGGTTTGAGCAGGAAGATAATGTATTCACATGGCAGACTGATTACGACAGCGCAGGCACTTATGAAGTGACTATAAGCGCAAATGATGGCCAGGACACAACAGAGCAGGAATTCACAGTTACTGTAAAGAATGTAAACAGGGCTCCTGTGATAACCGGTATAGTCCAGAAAAAATAAATTATTAGTTTTTTTATTTTCTTTAAGCTGAGGGGGAATAAATGAATAAAAGGGTTGCTTTATTGGTAACTATATTTTTGCTGTTCCCCTGTATTGTTTTTTCTATCAGCACTTTTACGGTCAAGGAAACTGAAAAAGTGAGCCTGCAGCCAAGTGTCACAGATCCTGATTCAGACAATATAATAACAACATACACATCTCCTTTGGATGAAAACGGGGAATGGCAGACAACATATGGAGATGCAGGAGAGTACACTGCAACAGTTACTGTTTCTGATGGAATAACAAGCGTTTCAGAAGATGTATTTATAATTGTTAAAAGGAAGGAAGAGAAGCCAATAATTGAGTCTTTTAATCCGGAGCAAGAGGCATTAAGCATAAAAGAAACTGAATCAATTGAGTTTAGCGTGTTAGCAACTGACCTGAACAAGGATGAATTAAGCTACAGGTGGTTCTTGGATGGTGATAAGGCAAAAGAAGGCAATGAATACACTTATGGCACAACATACAATGATGGTGGAAGACATGAAATGCGAGTTGAAATTTCTGACGGCACAACAAGCATAAGCAAAGAATGGGATGTTGATGTGGAAAATGTTGATGTTGAAGGGCTGCTTGGCGGAATAGAGGATGCTGCTTTCAATGAAAACGAGATTGCAAGGCTTAAACTTCCGGATTTTGAAAAATATGGATTAGTTTATTCGATTTCAGAGCCTGTTGGCAGCAAGAATGAATGGCAAACAGGCTATGATGATGCAGGCTCATATAATGTTAAGATCCATGCAGAGGGAAAGGGATTTAGCGACGATAAAAATGTAAAAGTTGTTGTTAACGATGTTGACAGAACTTTAATTTTTGAAAGCGTAGGAAACGGGGTTTTGAACGAGAACGAGGAAATTAAAATAACATTGAATGCGCACGACCCCGATGGCGATGAAATAGCCTATTCTGCAGATAACCTGCCAGAAGGCGCAGAGTTTGAAGATAATGTATTCACATGGAAAACAAGCTATGGCGCTGTTAAAAAAGAAGGCTTTGTGGACAGGCTGCTTGACAAATTCAGGGTGTTGAGCAAGAGTTTTTATGTGCAATTTTCAGCCTCTTCCAAAGACAATAAACTAGTGCAAAATGTCATCATAACCGTCAAGGATGTCAACAGGGCTCCTGTGCTTGAGGACATGGAGCCAATAACAATAAATGAAGGCGACACATTGAAGATTGCTCCAAATGCTTATGATTTGGATGACGACAGGGTAAGGCTGAAATATTCAGGATTTGCAAATAAAGACACTTTCAAGTCGGGATTTGACGATGCAGGCACATATCAAGTAAAAGTAACTGCAAGCGACGGACTGCTTGAAACATCAAAGTTTGTAGAGGTAAACATCCAGCAGAGCAACCGCGCGCCATTGTTCAAAAAAATTGATAAAATAAAATTAATGGAAGGTGACAATATTGCAATTTTATTGAATGCAGTTGACCCTGACGGCGATGAGATAACATATTCAATGGACAATGCTCCGGAAGGCTCTTTGATAAAGGAAAATGCATTCCTATGGACTCTTCCTTATGATTTGGCGAATAAAAAAGAGACAAAAAAACTTGACATTGTGTTTGTTGCTCACGATGGTAAAACAGAAATAAGGCAGGTTGCAAAGGCTGAAATAACAGACAAGAACAGAGCTCCTAGAATAATAAATGCAACAAGGAGCGTTGCTGCAAAAGTAAACAAGCCGGTGCTTATGTCCGTCAATGCAGTTGACGACGATGGAGATGGTCTGACTTACACCTGGAAATTCGGGTTTTTGGAGAAGTACAAGGCAACTGCTTTGCACCAGAGAATCTTCAGGAGCAAGGGAGTAAAAACCGTTAAAGTGACAGTAAGCGATGGAGTTGACAAGGTTGAGCAGGTTATTAATGCGAATGTGGTTTGAGAATATTAGTAATATTTATTTACTAGTCCTTTTATTATGATTAATTTAATGGAGGTATAAAAATGACACAAATAGAAATGGATTTTTGGGAGTTTGTAAGACAATCAAGAAAATTTTTTAGTATTGAACTTGTTGATATAGTTCAAAACAGAACGCCTAACTACACAAGAGGAAAATTCATTGCAGACGCATTGGTAAAATTAAATGAGGCATTTAGGGAACTGGAGGAAGCTAGAGTAATGGATAATCCAAAAAAATATACAAAGGAAGCAGCTCTAACGACGTTACCATATGAAAGAAAAGGCAATCCGACTTTTTTTACAAAAGTGGCAATTGCAACACATTTAATAAAAACAACAGAGATTAAAGCTGTTCCCATGACGGATAAGGAGGCATTGAATGCGCTAATATGATTTTTGTATTATTACAATCAACAGATTAAATTTTTCAACAATCTTTATAAACCCCCTTTCTTTAGTTTATTTTATGAAATCGATAAAGCTTGCTGACGAGTTTGACAGCTCTGTTCTTAACATCGCTTTAGATACAATCAAAATTGGAAAGCAGGCATTGGTATTCGCGAATACAAAAAAATCAGCTGAGAAAACAGCCGAGGACATTTCAAAAAAAATAAAGGGTGATGATGCGCAGCTGAAGCTATTAGCTGACAAGGCATTGAATGTGCTTTCAAAGCCCACAAAACAATGCGAAAGGCTTGCCTTCTGCCTGAAAAAAGGGATTGCATTCCATCATGCCGGGCTAACACAGGAGCAAAAAACAATCATTGAGGACAATTTCAGGAGCGGAGCAATAAACATAATATGCTGCACGCCGACATTAGCTTATGGAGTTGATTTGCCTGCTTACAGGGCAATAATAAAGGATTTGAAAAGGTACACAGCCCACGGGTTAACATGGATACCCGTCTTGGATTACTTGCAGATGTCCGGCAGGGCAGGAAGGCCAAATTACGACAATGAAGGCCAGTCAATTGCAATTGCGCTGACAAATGGGGAGAAGGAAAAAATAGAGGAAAGGTATTTGAACGGCTCGCCTGAAGATATTTACTCAAAGCTTGCAGTCGAGCCTGTCCTGAGGACATATGTATTGTCATTAATCGCAGCCAATTTCATCACAACAAAAAAGCAGCTTTTTGATTTCTTTGACAGGACATTTTACGCTTATCAATTCAAAGACTTGAGAAGATTGCATGCAACCATTTCAAAAGTCATTGACATGCTTGAGGAATGGGAATTCATGATGAGAAATGGAAATGATTTTTCAAGCGCAAACGAATTAGCGGATGAAAAGCTTAAGACAACCCTGATGGGCAAGAGGGTTGCAGAGCTTTACATCGATCCTTTGACTGCCAATTTTATAATAACATGCATGAGAAACGCAAGCGACAAAAAAATTGATGCGCTTTCATTTTTGCAGATGATTTCACATACGTTAGAGATAAGGCCTTTGCTGAAAGTCGGCATAAGGGAATACGACAAAGTGCAGGAATCAATGCTTGGGTTCAGCGACTTTTTGCTGGAAAATGAGCCCTCAATGTACGAGCCCGAATATGAGGATTTTTTGAATTCTGTTAAAACTTCTCTTATGTTCAACAACTGGATAAACGAGCAGGACGAGGAATTCCTGCTTGAAGGGTACAACGTAAGGCCTGGCGAACTAAGGGTTAAGCTTGAAATTGCAGACTGGCTGCTTTACGCATCCGAGGAGATAGGAAGGATAATGCATTACCAGTATCTGCTGAAAGAGATTGTGAAGTTAAGGTTAAGGCTGAAGTACGGAGTCAAGGAAGAGCTGCTGCCTTTGGTGAGATTGGAGAATATCGGAAGGGTAAGGGCAAGGATTTTGTTCAGGAACAGGCTAAGAGACACCAAGGACCTGAAAAATGCCGACTTGTCTTCATTAACACATCTTCTTGGCGAAAAGGTTGCCTTGAGCGTCAAGAAGCAGCTTGGCCAGGAGCAAACTGAAGTGCCTGAAAACAAGAGAAAAGGGCAGATTAGCTTGAGAGACTGGGAAGACTAGTTAATATCAGATTAATAAAAGATAAATTTTATATATGCAAATTGAAATTAGCTGATTAATGCTTGGAAAACCACCTATAACGCTGTATATTATTATAACTGTCATTTTTTTTACCACAATTATTGCTATCGGCTTGACCATAAAAGATTTTTTGGATGATAAATTTGCAGTAAAAAACGCGCAAGAAAGCAAAGTAAAAGAGCCAGATAACATAAGGCGAGCAAAAGCCTCATTCAGATTAGCTATTGTCTTAACTGTTTTCTTCATTGCATTGAAGCTGGTTATGCGAAAATACGCGCCTGCTGCACGCTTTTAACAAATCTTTATAAACCACATTTTTTACCTGTTAAATATGCCCCTGTAGTTTACCGGATTAGAATACAAGGTTGCGGTAAATGAATAATTTAGCAGAAACCTTGCGGACGGGGTTCAATGTGTAAAGATAAAAAATTCATGAAAATCCCCGCAGGGGCATTGTTTTATATAAAAACTTCCTCTTTTGGAAACCTTAATTTTTTCTTTTGCTTGTCGGCAGCGTATCCAACAGGGCACAATACTGTTGGCACCAAATTGTCAGGAAGATTCAGGATTTTTGAGTATTCTGCCGGGCTGAAACCTTCCATGGGGCACGAGTCAAAGCCAAGCGCCTTGGCGCCATTAAGAGCATTTCCCAAAGCAAGATAAGTCTGTCTTTGAGCCCATGAAATCCTCTGCTCCTTGCTCAAGCCCTTCTCAAATCCCCTCATCATATCCATGTACCCTTTGATTTCCTCTTTATTGGCACCGTTCTCAATCATGAGCTTTTCAAGCCTGTCTATGTTGCCTGCAACGTTGGTATCTGCGCAAAAAACAAGAAGATGGGAGCATGTTGGAATCTGCTGCTGGTTCCATGTTGCAGGCTGCAGCTTTTCCTTCAATTTCTGGTCCTTGACAATAATTATCTTCCAGGGCTGTATATTAAAAGATGAAGCTGCAAGCATTATTATCTCAAGAAGCTTGTTTACCTTTTCTTCAGGCAGCTTTCTGCCGTCAAAAAGCTTTACAGCATACCTTTCATGCACTATTTTTTCGAATTCCATAAATTTTTCACCTTTGCCTAATTTATATAATTTGTGTTTTTCCTGTCAATCCCCTTGACAAATTCTATATTGATATCCTGCGGTGGCTGGAAATCATGAGTCGGATATGTCAGGTTCGGCATGAACTTTTCTATATTTGAAGCCAATTGGGTAACCATCTGGTTTGCGCCAAAGTAATGCCCGCTTATCTCATAAACAAGCTGCCTTGTCTGCATTTCGTCATAAGAGCCGATTGAATGGATGTATTCATGAAGCATGACATGGAATATATAATAATTGTACAACGAAGGGTTTGTCTGCAGTATCCTTGCCAATGGCCTTTTGTTGATTATTATCATGTTCGAATTTAATGAATAGAAAGCCCCTATAAATCCTTTGTCAAATGCGCCCAAATCAGTAACCCCGACCATCAGGCCGTACTGCTCCATTCCAAGGTACTGCCTTGTGATTTCCTTGGCTATCTCAAATATGTCTGCAAATGTCTTTGCCTTTTCAAGCTCTTTTTCAAAGTTCATTACAAGCACCTCTCAAAATAAAAAAATTTTAAAAAATCAGCAGCATCCTTTTCCTTTCTTTCCTTTTTCCATTTACAGCACCTCCATGCTTTTATATCGGATATGCGATATTGAAAAATGAGCAAATATTTAAATGTATCGGTTTTGCGATATAATCCCCAAGAAAAGTATAAATACTCACTCCTTTTTTATATTGCTATGAGAAATTGCTGCGACATGAGGGGGTTTCTGAGCTTTATAGTCCTGAAGCTTATATGCAAAAGGAACATGTCTGGGGAAGACATAAGGCAGGAATTAAAGAAAAGAAAAGGCTCGAAGCCAAGCCCGGGCACAGTTTATCCTGTTTTGAAGGCATTAAGCGAAAGCGGATTTATACAGGAAGTAAAAAACGGAGCCAAGGAAAAAAAGTACAAAATCACAAAAAAAGGCAAAAATGAGCTTAAGGCAGCAACCAGAAAATTTTGCATGATATTTTATGACATGAAAGACGAATTCCAGAAGCGATGCTGACATATTGACAAGATTTAAATTTGTTCATTGCTTCCTTCATAAAAATGCCAAAATACAAATTGATATGCTTTGATGTTGACGGCACCTTGATAGACAATGTCACATTCTCCTGGCAGATTTTCCATGACTATTTCCAGACTGACAGGCACAGGAGGGAGGATGCAAAAAAGAAATTCCTTAACGGGGAAATAACCTATCTGCAGTGGGCGGAGCACGACATAAGCCTGTGGAGAGAGACAAATGCAAAAAAGGAGGATTTTCTCAAGGCAATAGGGCATTTAAAATTAATGCAGGGCGCAATGGAAACATTAAGCGAGCTGAAAAGAAAAGGCTTTAAGCTTGCTGTCATATCAGGCTCGCTTAACATTATCCTTGAAAAGTTTATCCCAGATTACAGTGAGTTTTTTGACGATGTCTTTCTTAACAAGATTTATTTTGATGAAAACGGGACGATTTCAGGGGTTAAAGCTACAGAGTTTGACATGGAAGCAAAAGCTATTGCTTTGAAAAAGATTGCGGAAAGGGAAAAAATAAAAATGGAAGAGTGCGTTTTTATTGGAGACTATTTAAACGACATGAAAATAATGCAGGAAGCGGGATTGGGAATTGCTTTCAACTGCAATTACGAAGAATTGAAAAAAGTGGCTGATGTGGTTATTGATAAAAAAGACCTGAGGGAAGTTTTGAAATTTATCCTATAGCCTTTCCCTCAAAGCAGCATAAATGACAGGCATTGCAATCGTTGCATCGCATATCAGGTCAACAAATTCTGCATTTGGATTAAGCTTGCCCCATGAAATGCCTTCTTTTAACTCTGCTCCTGAAGAACCGCCTGGCTCGGGCCTGTCCATTGTGACCTGTACTCCATAAGAGGCCTTTTTTGAAAACTGCATTGCCTGCTGGATGTAGTTTTTCGGAACACCTCCGCCAAAGTAAATCACTCCTGTTTTTTTAGCGGTCCATGAAATGTCAATTATCTCTTTTAAATCTTCAAAAGCCCTTGTTTCAGAATGCTTGCCTTTTGCCAATTGCCCCCATATCATCAGACCAATCCCGGAATCTGATATTGCAGGGCAAAATACAGGAATTTTGTTTTCAAAGCACGCTTTTAATATGGATTTATTTGGAGTCAATTTTCCAAGCTCCCATAACAAGTCTTTTATTGATTTTTTATCTTTGAATTTTTCAAAGTTTTTTGCAGTAAAATCTTCCATTCCCTCGTAAATCTTGTTTGGCATATATGATTCGTAAACCCTGTCAAAGCCCTTTTTGTGCAGCTCGGCATCATCGGCACCTGCTGAGCCTTGATAATGCCTGTAGCCAAGCGCTTCCCCCAAATCATGGGTAAGAGTAGCGCCTGTTGTTACAACAGCATCAACCCATTTGTTTTCTATGATGTTGATCATTATTTCCCGCATTCCGCCAGGAACAAGAGGGCCTGCTAAGCCAAGAAAAACCTTGCATTGCCTGTCTTTGATCATTGCCTCGCATATGTTGACAGCTTTTCCAAGCCTGCCAGCTCCAAGAACTCCTGTTGAATTCATTTGCTTCACTAACTCATTAACTGTTAGTGGTTTCTTGATTTTGATATGATTGACTGGCTTCATTTTTAGATGATAACAAGATTAAAATTTAATAATTATAAGAACTCAAAAACCTATACGCCATTGCTTCTGACGCTATCCATAACAGCATGGTAAACCCAATAATTATTTAAATCTTTGTTAAAATCAATATCTTAAAATGAACCTGCTAGTCGATGTGCATTCTCATCTTGACCATTCTTTGCTAATAGATAAAATAGACGAAATAATCCATAGGGCGAAAAGCATTGGACTGAAGCATGTAATTACAAACGGCATAAACCCTGAAACAAACAGAAAGTGCCTTGAACTGTCAAAAAAATATGATATTGTGAAGTGCGCGATGGGGATTTATCCAAGAAATGCCCTGAAGAATGAGACAGAAAGCGGAGAATATCCATTCAAGTTAGACAATTGTGAGCGAGTTCGCTTAACGAACGAAGCTCACTCGCATTCGACTGATTTCGATGCTGATGAAGAAATTAATTTTATAAGAAAAAATAAAAACAACATTGCTGCAATAAGCGAAGTGGGATTAGATTTTGTTCATGGGGAAAACAGGCAGCAGATTGAGGATTTTGAGAAGATGATAAAGCTTGCAGAGGAATTAAAAAAGCCGATTGTTATTCATTCAAGAAAGGCAGAGCAGAAATGCGTTGAAATGCTTGAATCTTCAACGAATAAAAAAATTGTGATGCACTGCTTTTCCGGCAAAAAATTCCTTGTAAAAAGAATTACTGACAATGGCTGGTTTTTGACGGCGCCTACAATTGTTGTGAGGAGCCAGCAGTTCCAGGACATTGCAAAAAATGTTCCGATAACGCAATTGTTCTGCGAGACAGACAGCCCGTATTTAAGCCCCTATAAAGAGCGATTAAATGAACCTGCTTTTGTTATTGAAAGCTACAGCAAGATTGCCGAGATTAAGAACATGGACGTAAATGAAGTCATGAATAATATCTACATGAACTGGCAGAAAGTGTTTGAATAGTTAATTTTAAATATTATCTAATAAATAACCAATATATGAAAAATTTGATATTCATTTTAATGCTGTTTCTAACATTGCAAATTGCCTATGCTGAAACCAAGATGTTTTCCGGAACTTTGATAACAGACACAGATAAAGTTATTGACGGCGCAACTTTCACTTTTAAGTATGATGAAAACAGCCAAAAAGCATTTGTGCAGACACCAACAACAGCATTGATTGTTGAAAATGGCGGCTGTAAATCAAACGATATTTTTAGAATTTGCATAAACAGGGCAAATTTCTCTTACAAAAATATAACTACATACGTCTATTATTACGAGGTTGATGCAATAATATACAAGCTTACAGGAAGCTTAAATACAAGCAGCAAATCAATATTAAGCACTTTATTGCAGGGCGAATCAACTGAATTGACAGTTGTTTTAACAAACCCAACAGACTTTGAAATAACCAATATAGATTTCAATTATGACTTAACTCCTTTTTACATAACAGAAGCCAAGGGATGCGAGCTGAATTACAGGCTAATGGAATGGAAAGGCTCTCTTCAATCAAAATACGATAAAACATGCACCGCAACAATTATTGCCGAAAAGGAAGGCAAATACAGCTTGTCAGGAAACTTGAGCTATTTCAATGGGTTTGAAACAGAGAAAAAAGCAACAGATGCGTTGGCAATAACAGTGCTTCCAAAGCAGCTAAAGGTCAACCAATCTATTGACAAAAACATTGAAATTAAAAAGCCCTTTTATCTCAACATCTCGCTGCAAAATATCCATCCAAGCGAATACGTCAATTCTGTTGCTACAATAACACTTCCAGGCCATGTCTCATTGATCAAGGATACACCGGCATTTGAAAAAAATGAAAGAGTCCTGAAGCATGGCTTATTTCTAAAGCCAAATGCATCAATACACTATTCATTGTACATGGAAAAGCTTTCGGAAGGGACAGAGCCTATAAGCCTGAAGTTTGCATATTCAATTAAAGGCATAAATGACGTGATAGAAAACAGCACTTTTGTCGATGTTATAAGCGCTCAAGAAGTAAAATTGCCTGAGCCAACAAAAGAAGAAAACAAGTCCAATGAAACAACAACAAATTTGACAGCAACTAATGAAGTCCGGATTCCACAGCCAACAGAGAATAAAACTACTGAAACAAATCTTGAAGCCGGCAATAAAACAGTGGAGCAGATTACAGTGATAGATGCGCAGGAGCAGAAGCCTTCCAGCAGAAATATCTTATTAATTATAGCAACATCACTCATAGCGTTCACAATCATAATTCTTGCTGTTTTCAGGATTAAAAAAAGAAAAAAAGAAAATGAGGAATCATTATTATTGGAAAAAATAAAGAATAGGATGGATGAGCAAATTAAATAAACAAACCAAAAGATTTTTAAGCTTGTTATTTAAGAGTGGTACTATGAAAATCAGCGTAGACACAAAAGAAGATTCGCACGATGACATAAGGAAAGTAATTAGGATGCTGCAGAACCTTGTTGGCGATAATCAGGAAATATTTACAAACCAGCCGGAAGCTGCACAGGAAATGGCAAGCCCCATGGCGAATATTTTCGGCGATTCATCCTCTGCTTCTGAAACGCCAACAGGTTCTGAAGCAGTGCAGGAAACACAGCAAGAAGCAACGCAGGAAGCAGCAGAAGAAACAAGCCGATCAACAGAAGATTTGTTTGCAGAGCTTTTCAACGAAGAAGAATTGAAGAAGATGGACGCTTCCAATGTTAAAAATGATGATGATAAAGAAGATGACGAAGCAGTAGCCAAGACAAAAGATAAAAAGCATATTATGGAGTTTTACTAAACTTCAATAATTTTTCCCTTTTTGCCGACGTTAATAACTTTTGTCTTGCCGATCATCTCCTCTATGCCCTCTGCCTCATGGACATGGCTGCAAAGCAATATGTCCGGCTTGAATGTTTCAATCGCTTTCCTTACGCCTTCGCTTCCCGGAAATACATTCGAGAATTTTTCCATTAAGGAACCAGATGGATGCACATGAGTAACCAAAATTTTTTTCTTTGCGTCCTTTATCCTTTCGTAGCCCTTTTTTATCAGCTCAAAAATCTCGTCTTCGCTGAGCTGGAACAATCCAATGTTTGCGCCTCCGCACCCAAACAGGCCAACATCCTTGTATTTTATGGAATAACCGTGCAAGTTGGTTGCCCCGTATAATTCTGCAAGAAAATCGGCAGTTGCAACAGTCTCATGGTTGCCTGGAATTAAAATTACCTTTTTATGCTTCTTGACAAATGGACCTATTATTCCCTCTGTTGATGTTTCTGCATAAGTCAGATCCCCTGATAGCACAACCAAATCAATGTTTTCCTTCTCAGCTTGTTCTGCAAGCTTCCTGGCCTGCGAAGTGTCGCCGTGTATGTCGCCTGCTGCTAGGATTTTTAGCTTTGATTTATCGTGCTTTTCCATGCCTCAAATACAAACAGAATTCATTTAAAAACTTATCTCTCGATAACTCTAACATCTTTTGTCAGGTCAGTTATCTTGCTTGGCTTGCCTTCTTTTCTGCCTTCATATAGAATGAAATCAATGCCGCCTTTAATTGCCGGATCCAAGTCTTCCAAAGAAGTCATGTAGTCTTCATTGCTTCTGTTTACCGATGTTGTGACAACAGGCACATCAGCTTCAGCAACAACATTTTTTATCCAGTGGTTTGGAATCCTAATCCCCAATGTGTTAAGTCCCGAGTTAACGCCTCTTGCAACGCAATTCTTTTTTAATTTTAAAATCAATGTGTACGGGCCTGGAAGTTTCTCAAGCCACTCTTCTGCTTCTTTTGCCACAATGCAGTTTTCGTGAATCCATTCCAGTGAAGGGGCAATGACAGAAAAAGGGTTTGATGCCCTTGCTTTTAGCTTTCTTACCTTTTGGACGGCACTTAAAAGCTGTGCATTGCAGCCAATGCCATAAATCGTGTCAGTCGGATGGATAAAAACAGCGCCTCCTGTTATAGCGTCAATGATTGACTGCTTTTCAAGGTTAAACTCTTCAAAATTCAAAATGCGCATGAAAAACAGGAATAAAAGATACTATAAAAGGTTTGTGTTAAGCTTTAATTCATTCCAAATAGCCCAGCATAAACCCTTCTTCCATTCCATTTATCTCATCATCTTCCACATATCCTGCCAGATATTCCGGGTTGTAGAAGTCCTCTTCAGGCTCTTCAGATTTTTTTTTCATTTTCATCACCTTATTTTATTTTTATTCCGCTGAACTGGGCATCAAAGCTTTTCAGCTGCTTGTTTGTCCTTATTGTAAGTTCCTTGATTTGCTGGTAAAACAAATCTTCCACAAACTCATTGCTTAATTCCATTTTTGGTCACCTGTTTTTGTTTAAAGCAGGAAAGCTTGGGGGTGAAAAGCAAACTGCAAACCTTTCCTGCAAGAAATAAACTGTTCTTTGGGTTTAAATATTTCACACAAGAATGTCCAGTGTCCAGTGGTTATTGTCTATATTGAAAATTAATGATAAACTATATAAAAAACAAAAATTATCTATACATTATGAAATGTACACATCTAATAGTATCTGGCAGAGTTCAAGGAGTTTTCTTTAGAGATAACACAAGAAGAAAAGCCAAAGAACTTGGTTTAACTGGCTATGCAAAAAACCTTGAAAATGGAAATGTTGAAGTTGTTGCTGAAGGCAATGAAGAAAAAATAAAAGAATTGATTGAATTTATGAGAGAAAGCCCAGGTGTTGCAAAAGTAAAGGGAATTGAAATAAAGCATAAAGAACCCGAAAACTTTAAAAACTTTGAAATTTTGTAAATTTTCATGGGGTGGAAATATTTTATTTTATTATTCTCTTTGTTTTTGTTAATTTCATGCACTGTGCTGCAAGAGCATATTGCGCCGCAAGCTGCTCCCACTCAAGTAAAGAATGTTGATGTTTTAAAGAATGGAGATACTTCTGGAATTATTGTTGAAAATGTAAATTATTTTGAAAATTCTTATGGATTTCTGGCAAAGCCAAAGGAAGATGGAGTCTATCCTGCAGTTGTCATGATGCACGAATGGTGGGGCCTGAACGACAACATAAAGGAGATGGCTAGAAGCTTGGCTTCAGAAGGCTATGTTGTTCTTGCAGTTGACTTGTTTGACGGAAAGGTTGCAAAAGACGCAAACGAGGCAAGAGAGCTAACAACAAAAGCAAGGAATAACCTGCCCGATGCGATTTCGAATATGAAAGCAGCCGTCGAATTCTTGAAAAAACAAAATAATGTTGATAAGAAAAAAATAGCGTCAATGGGATGGTGCTTTGGAGGAGGAATGTCTTTGCAGCTTGCTTTGAACGAGGAGCTTGCAGCTACTGTGATTTATTATGGAAGCCTTGAGACAAACGCTACAAGACTTTCAGTCATCAAATGGCCTGTGCTTGGAATTTTTGGAAGCCTGGATACTTCAATTCCGGTTGCAAGCGTCAAAGAATTTGAAAAATCATTAAATCAATTAAACGTACCGAATGAAATCCACATCTATGAAGGAGTCGGGCATGCATTTGCAAACCCAAGCGGAGCAAATTACGCGCCTGAGCAAACAAAGGACGCATGGAAGAAGACAGTTGAGTTCTTGGATAGGGAGTTGAAATGATAAGTGATAAAAACACTTTAATATAAGGACATACCATTTTCACTAAAAATGGAAAAATCAAAAAATATAGATGAATTTGAGGAAGTTTTTGCTTCTATGTGGAAAACAACCAAGGCAAAAGGAGTAACAAAGAAAGATATAGAAAATGAAGTAAAAATAATAAGAAGCAACTCCTAAAAATCAGTCAGTTTTTTCTCGGAAATGCTCTTGATAATCGTTGTGTTGCCCTCATCTCCGCCAGCAGTTTTCTCAACAGCTATAAACCTGTTTTTTTCCAGCTTGCCTATCTTTCTCTGGAATGACTTGTAAACAAGATTACCTCCATTTTCCTGGTAAAGCCTGAAAAAATCGCCAATCCTTTTGCCGGAGTTGTTTTTTACCAAATCCAAAATAAGCTGCTCGTCTGCTGCCAGTTCATCAGGATTTTTAATGCTGAAATCCTTTATCTTGTCAAGCGCAAGCTGGGCATGCTCAAGAGTTATCTTTCTTGATGACTTGTCTTCAGCAATCAATCCGGCCTGCTTCATCAAGTACAGGCCTGTTCTTATGTCCTGCATATCATCTGCTTTTTTGGCTATGATTTCAAACGCGCTGCTGTCCCACACATTAGGCTGGAACGCATAATCCATTCTCTGCTTCAAAATCCCTTTTGTCTCTTCATGGCTGTAAGGCTTGAACTCTATCATTTCAGGCATAAGCCTTGATTTGATTCTTTCCTCTACCTCATTTATCCACTCCTTGTAGTTTGTTATCAAAACTATTGCCTTTCTTTCTATCTCTTCCAGTATCATGTAAAGAAAATCCAAATCTTCAAGCTTATCTGATTCATCAAGCACAAAAACAACGGATTTTTTATTCAAGTTCTGCTTTATCCACCTGAACAATTCTTCTGTCTTCTTGTTCTGAACAAACTTGAAGTCCATCAAATCGCAGATTTCAATCACTATCTTGTAGGTTGTGTTGTGCTTCCAGCAGTTTATGTAAAGAGGCACTATGTCATCGGTCTCTTCCTGGATTTCCCTCAAAAGATGCCTGCATGCAACTGTTTTTCCGATTCCGGGCTGGCCGTAAATGAAGCAGTGCCTGCCGGTTTTTTCATTGAACAGCGGCTTTATGCAGGATGCAATTGCCCTTTGCTCCCTTTCCCTGTAAGGAACAAGCTTGGGTATGAAGGAAAAATCTAGCGGAACGTCGCTTTTCTCCTTGAACAGGCTTTCAGAGCTTCCCAGAATGTCCTTGAACAGAGAGCACATTTTATGTCTATAAAATTTTAATGATTTATATATTTTGCTAAACCCTTGCGCCGCATCTTGCGCAGAATTTTGCCTGCTGCCTTAATGCAATACCGCAATTATGGCAAAACTTAACGTGCTGCTGCACGCTTTTATGATGAATTTTTTCCTTTTTGTTCATCTTTGTTTTTATCAAATTAAAAATTAACTTTACAACGCCGATAAAAACAAATATCCATCCAGCATAAAAGAAAAAAATCAGCTTTTCATAATTTAATCTCCATGAAAATATCGAGACAAACAATCCAACTAAAATGTACACTAGTCCATGAATTTTTGCCATTTTTATAGGTTTGTTAAAAATTCTTCTCTTGTTATTTTTAAGTCATGCTTCACTATCTTGTTAAGAAGTCCCCTATCTATATCTTCTTTAGGATGATTGGGTATAATGGTTGTTCGCCCGTCTTTGTGCTCGAAAAACATATGACTTCCTTCCTGCCTTTTGAATTCAAATCCGAGTTTTCCAAGAACTTTAGCTAATTCTTTTGCCGTTAATAAAGGCAATTTCGGCATTTATACCTCTATTTGCTGCACACCTATAAACTCAGAATAAATATCCTTGTCTTTGGTAGATTTAAGGTATACTGAAATGGCTTCTTTTGTTCTTTTTAGCAACTCGTCAAATGTCTTAGCCTGAGTATGGCAGCCTGGCAGCTCAACCACATCTGATATTAAATAGCCGTCTTCGCCTTTCTCTATGATTACCGTATATTTTTTGGGCATATTACTTATTAATACAAAAAAGGTATATAAATGTTGCTATTAGAGGAGATATAAGTTTGCGTCACCTAAACTTTAAAAAAATTTTGAAAACCAATTAATTATTTGGATTAATACAATAGCAATTAAAAAACAAATTCCAACTAAAATCACTTTTTCATTTTCAGTCATTTTTAATATTTTCACAATCTCTATTTTAACATAAAAAGGACTTAGTCATCTTTCTCTGTAAGTTTCTTTATTTTTATTTCGTCCTTTTTGAGCATATCTTTAAATATATGGACATTGATATTTTTATCTTTATTAATTTTGGCGATGCTACCATCTTTATTCAATGTAACCCAACCATTTGCTATAAGCATTTTCTCAATACCCATATTGTATCCTCTTGAATAAAAATTATGAACTATCTTATCATCAAACAAACACTTCCTACATACTAAGCCTACTATTATCTCATTATCTATTGTTGGAATAACAGCATGTATTAAGTACTCATGTTTACAAAAAAATGATTTAATAAACTTCATTTAATCTCCCCAATCACTTTCTTTCCCATGTACTTCTGCAAAACTTGGGGTATTTTAATTGTGCCGTCTTTCTGCTGGTAGTTTTCGACAATTGCCCTTATTGCCCTTGAGGTTGCGATTGCAGTGCTGTTCAACGTGTGCATGAACTCTTTTTCCTCTCCTTTTCTGTACTTTATATTTAACCTAGTTGCCTGGTAGGAAGTGCAGTTTGAGCAGCTTATCACTTCCCTGTACAGATTTTCGCGAGGGAACCATGCTTCTATGTCGTATTTTTTTGCAGCAACTGTCCCGATGTCGCCTGTGCATATATTGACAACCCTATAGGGCAATTTTAACTGCTGGAATATATCTTCTCCATTTTTCAAAAGCTCCTCGTGGAATTTCCAGGAGTCCTCTGGCTTGCAGAAGATAAACTGCTCTATCTTGTTGAAATGATGCACCCTGAAAAGTCCCCTTGTGTCAATGCTGTGGCTTCCCAGCTCTTTCCTGAAGCACGGGCTCAATCCAATAAATTTCATAGGCAGCTGCTTTTCGTCAAAAGTTTCGTTCATCAGCATTGCAGCAATCGGATGCTCTGATGTTGCTATTAATAGCAAATCCTCGTCTTCAACCTTGTACATCATTGTCTCAAAATCCTTTAAGTCAGTAACTCCTTCATAGGGCTTTCTTCTCATCATCAAAGGCGGCTGAATCAAAAGATAATCTTTTTTTCCCAGAAAATCAACTGCAAAATTTACCAAAGATAATTCAAGCCTTGCAATGTCGCCCATCAAGTAATAGAAGCCATGGCCTGATACCTCGGCAGCTTTTTCAAAATTAGCCAAGCCAAGCTCCTGAAGCAATTCTCCATGAGGTTTCAGCTCAAAATTGAATTTTGGCTTTTCCCCCCATTGCTTGACAACAGCATTGTCATTTGCGTCTTTTCCAACAGGGACAGACTCATGCAAAATGTTTGGCAGCCTCATCAAATAATACTCTATTTTGTTTTTTAACTCTTCAATTTTTTCATCGCTTTGCTTTATCTTGGCAGGCAGTTTCTTTGCTTCCTGCACTTTTCCTTTAATGTCTTCGCCTTGCTTCTTCAGCTTGTTTATCTCGTCAGTTATCTCGTTTCTTCTCTGCCTTAGCTTTTGGTTTTCCTGCAATAGCTTTCTGTATTCAACATCGCTTTTCAGCAAATCATCAAGCCATTCCAGCTTTTCCTTCTCGTTTCTCTTTTCCAGGTCCTTCCTTACAATCTGCGGGTTTTCCCGGATGAATTTAATGTCAAGCATAATAAAAGAATTCGCTGAAATGTATAAAAAGGTTGCGGAAAAACAAAGATATAAATATAAGTATTTTCAAAAATGTAATAAACAAAAAAGGATGTGTACTTGTAATGAATGTAAGGGAATTACGACAGGACCCAATAACAGGTCTCTATGTGGCAATTGCAGAAGGAAGAAGCAAAAGACCGAATGGGGACTTCCTGCCGGAAAATCCTAAAGTTCTTCCAGACAAGGATATAGAGTGTTTTTTCTGTCCGGGAAACGAAAATGCAACACCCCCTGAAATATGGGCATATCGTCAGGGCGGTTTTTGGTGGGTAAGGGGAGTTCCAAACAAATTTCCTATATTCTCAGGTGGAAACGGTCTTGAGCAAAAAGTGGCCGATGCAGAGCATGATGAAAATATATTCTATAATTCAAGATCAATCAACGGCAGACATGATGTCATAGTAGATACGCCGCGCCATAACGAAGAACTTCACCAAAGGGATGAAGGCCAAATACGGGAATCTTTGTGGTTTTATAAAGAGCTTTTGGCTGGTGAAAGAAAAGGGGAACAGATAAAGTATGTTCTTATTTTCAAGAATAGAGGAGAGCTTGCAGCAGGTTCGCTTGAACACCCACACACGCAGTTTATTGTATCCCCTATTCCAATGCCTGAAATTACCGATGAGATTGCAGGTGCATCAAGATACTTTATTGGGGAGAATCGCGCACGAATACAAGGACAATGTGGTTACTGTAATGTCCTTTTACATGAATTGCAGGTTAAAGACAAGCAGGGTGTTGAATCAGATAGGCATAGAGTTATAGATGAAAATCCTTTTTTTGTTGCTTTTGCCCCTTACGCATCTCGTACACCTTTTGAAATGATGGTAATCCCAAAGATGCATCAGGCTGATTATGATATGATTAGTGATGTGGAGGCGACACATCTTGCTAGGGTTGTGCAAAACATTTTTAGAAAACTTGAGAGAACATTTCCAAATGTTTCATATAATTTTGGGCTGCATACCGCGCCATTGAATAGTGGGGTAAAAAGTCATTATCATTGGCACTTGGAAGTAGCACCTGTATTAAAGAGAGATGGCGGATTAGAAAGATTTGGCAGGATTCCAGTAAATCCCATATCACCAGAAAAAGCAGCATATACTCTAAATCTAAACCACCAGCCTTAACTTCTCCTTCTTGTTCAAGGCGTCCATCAATCTTCTTCCGATGTTGTTGCTTTTCTTTATCTTGATTAATCCGGTTTTGCCGGCTTTAGCGCTTAAAATGAATTCATCTCCAACATAAATGTCAACATCATGGTTTTGCATGTCCATTCCAAGCTCAATTAAAAGCTGGTTTTTCTTGAAATCAAGCTGAAAAGGAATTTCCTTTTGCTCTTTGGCAGCGCCTTTAACATTATAGGCATTGCCTTTAACATCATATTTTTCATTCAGGCTTTTGATATCAATCCCAATTCCGAGCTTTTCCTCAATTTTTGTTATAGTGGACCCTTGCTTGCCGATAATCCTTGCTATATCCTCTTCGGGGACATAAACAGCGCACTTGTTGTCGGAAAGCATCTCAACTTCAACATTTCTTGAGTATTTTTGGAATTCGGATAATATTGTGGCTTCGGCTAGCTTATGCGCTCCGGTTCTTCCTTTGCCTTCCTGCACTGGAATCACAACTGTCTGCTCGCCGTAGCTGTAGATTTCATACTCTAGCTTGTTTGTTTCAAAATCGTTGATAACAACAACAGGACGCGCAAGATCAGCCTCTGTCATTCCTGATGGAACCTTGACGGTCATTTTCAAAGCGAGAACCTTGTTTACAAATCCGTTCTTGATAAAAATAACTGTGTCAATCACTTGGGGAATAACACCCATTTCAACCCTGCCAATAAATCTCTGGATTGCATCAACTGGTGATGTTGCATGCACAACACCAACCATGCCAACTCCCGCCAATCTTAAGTCTGCAAAAAGCTTGAAGTCATCTGTGTTTCTCATCTCGTCAAAAATAGTGTAGTCAGGCCTTGAAAGCAATAAAATATCATGAATTTCCTGAGCATCGCCATAGGAAATTGCGTATTGTGTTATCCTTTCCGGCAAAATTAGGTCTCTAGGAGCTTCAACTGTCTTTACTATCTTGTTTTGATCGGCATAGTATTCTGCTAAAGCCTGCGCAAATGTTGTTTTTCCCATGCCTGGAGCGCCTGCAACAAGAACCCCTTCCGCCTGTTTGGCTATTCTTTCTGTTAATTTGTCGCTCATCTTGTAATCGCTTAGGCTTAATCTCTTGACAGGCCTTACAGCTGTTATCTCCCATCCATCGCTAAAAGGCGGCCTTGTAATGACAATTCTAAAGGTTCCAAGCTGCACTATGGTTGAGCATGCTCTTTCAATTTCTATAAAGCCGTCTTTTCTAAGTTTTGCGTCCTCTATAATCTCACGGGACATGCCCTGTATTTCCTCTTGCCTTAGCAATGCCTTTCTTAGCTCTTTAAACTCCCAGTTGCCAGGCACCCCTTTCTTTGCATAAGGAGGCACATTTTCCCTTAGATGAACGCTCATTGTTGTTTCATCAAAGAATCTATCAAGCTTTAATTTTCTCAAGCCTTTTTCAGGCCTTCTGTAGTAAATTGATTTCATCCCTTTTGCCAATGCAACCTCGCTTTGCACCTTGTCTGATGTTATCAAAGTAGCATCTTCATCAAAAGCCAGTTGCCTGATTAAGGAATCAATTTCACCTAAAGAAGCATGCCTTATTTCAGCTGCCTTTGGCCTTGAACCCTTGAAGGAAAGCTCAAACCCTTTTTCAGTTGAAAGCTTCTTTATTCTCTTTATCTCATCCAAGCCGAGAAAGCCTATTGCCTTGCCAAGATTGGCTTGGTGCTCAAGCTCTGCAATAACCGCTTCATGAATGATTATTTCATTTGATTTGATGTGGCTGTTCCTTACCTTTTCTGACAATAACCCTTCAATTATGACAGAAGTATCAGGAACAATCTTTTCTATTACTTGTATATTAATTTGTTCGATAACAGCCAAAGAATGATGTTTTCTTTATAAAACTTTGTATTTTATTAATTTACTATAACGAAAATAAATACAATAAATCAATTTTTTATTAATTTCAATATAGAAAGAATTTATTTTCGAAACAGGAAATTTGAAAAATTTCCTCGTATAGAAAACTATTTGAAAATGATTAAATTTATTTATAATATGGAAAATATTTAATATCCTTTGCCCTTTCTCCAGATCCATGCAAAAAGCCCGATAAACACAGCAGCAACAATCAAAAGCATGATGGTAACTGACTGCAGGCTTATACCTTCAAGATTGTTGAAAAATAATAACAACCTTTGCCATAAACTAGCATTAACTAAGCTTATTGAAAATTCTTTGTTTGTGTTGTACTGTTTGTTCAAGCCGTCCTGGTAATTTGCATATATTTTGTAGTCATTTTTGCCATATTTCATCTGGCTTCCTAGGAAATTCAATACAAACATTCTGTTTTCAGTTAATTCATTGATGCCCCATTCCTTTTTGTTTCCGTTTTGGGCAAAAATAACTTTGATATTTTTTGGGTTTGAGCCTGAAATTTTTGCCAGTGTAAAGAAAATTGTAAAATTTTGATTGTAGGAGACATTTAATGGGAATCCAATTCTTTGGATTTCAATTTTTGGCGCATCATTAACCTTGAAGTCAAGGTAAGATGCCTTTGAAACAAGCTTATTTCTTAATGTGACTGCGCTTTGCCTTTGTCCAATCATGGAATTGTTTACTTCGAATGTAGCATTTTTTGCCTGCGAAATGCCCAAACTTATTTTTTGGCACTTGCCTTCAAAGCAGACATCAGCATTTTCAAGGAATACATTGCCTGTGTTTTTTGCATAGCAATGAACTTCAACATCTTCATACTCGTAAAATTCCCCTTTTCCTATTTTACAGTCCAAAATAACATTTCCGGAATATTTCTTTTCCTTTTCCTCTTCAAACAATTTTGCTATTTGCTCGACTTCATCGAAAGATACATCTCTTTCCCTTATATTTGCAATGAAGCTTGTCTCTGATGAGATGTTGTTTGATGTGCTCACGAGCAATGGAAATGTGTAGGAATACCTGCTGTCCAGATTGTTGTCTAATTTTAGTATCCAAAATACTTTCTTTTTTTCTTTTGGCAGCAGCAAAATGCTTTTCTGCTCATTTCCTATTATTTTCACTTCTTTTGGCTTGCTCAGATGAAGCTCGGTTGCATAATAAAAGTCATTTGGATTTTCTATTGTTGCAGTGAGGAGATTGTAAGAGCCAAAGCTGATTCCTTTTTTCAAATTGGAGATTTCCATATTAAGCGGAGTTTTAGCATAGCCGGTATTGCTTATTAGCTCTGTTTTTATGTCTAATTTTCTTGTTTTCAAATCAGCATTCCTGCCCAGCCAATTGTAATATGTTGAGGGCTCGTCAGAATCAACAGACTCCTTGAATTTTATATGGGCAGGATCAACCCATCCGAATTGGCCATAGGTGACATCAAATGGAATCCATCCATATCCTGGAAAATAAACCTCTGCCCAGCCATGCGCGCCCCAGTTTTCCGGAAACAAAGGAGAATTTGTGTATGAAATTCCTGATACAAACCTTGCAGGAATGCCAACTGCCCTTAGCAAGGCTATGAACAATGAAGTTAATTCGTCGCAAACACCCTGCTTGTTCTGTAGAACCCATGATGCTTTCTGGCTTACTTCAGCTGTCAAGGTGCTTAAGTTGTATTCTATGTTGTGCTTTGTCCATTCAGCAATCTTAAACACAGCAGCATACAGGTCATCCTCTCCCCTGGCAAGCTCGGATGCAATTCTTATGATATCTTCATTGCCCGAGTCGATTGTTTCACTCGGCTTGGTATATAATAGGGTATCCTTTGGCAGCTCTTCAATCGGGAAATTTATTTTCTGCCTTATCTCCGGAAACCTATTTGTTATTTTAACATCTGCATTAACATTGAAATCAATCTTACCCTCTGGCCTTTTCCATTCAAATTTTAATGAATCTTTGCTGATTTCTGCCTTTGGATTTGTGTAAAGCTTCAGCAATTCCTGATTATCATACTGCTTTGGAAAAAAAGTAATGTTTATAGCTGCAGTTTCAATGTAGCCGCTTGGAGTCAACGGAACAATCTCTGCATCTCCACTGATGTCAATGTTTGCAATTATATTCTCGCTGTTGTAGAACCAGTCGGCAACAGCAGGAGGCAGCATCATAACTAACAGCAAACCTATCACCAGCTTTTTCATTTTGAATAAATTAACATGTTGATTTATAAGTTTTGTTGTTTGATTGAAATAACAAATATAAAAATTCAATCCGTTGCTTCGCAACATGTCGATAAATTGCAAAGCAATTTTCGATCACCATCACAAATCGAAGATTTGCGAGGTAAGATACACTCGGCAAAAATTCTGTTGCCATTGAATTTTTGTCTCGAATTTATTCAATGAATAAATCGGCGAGGCTGAGCGTGTGGCAAAACAGCGTCCGACATGCGAGTGAGCGAATCACTCGCTCACAACTCACTCGAGCACTAGATTTTGTCAAGGTGGATTTAAAATCTTAAAAATAGTCAACCTTAAACAAATCAACAACTTTTATAAATGAATTAAGTAACCTTTCCAATATGCCGCGGTCGCATAGCCCGGCCATTGCGGTGATTTTTGGCATGGCGAGCGAGTCTTAAAACGAGCCTAGCATGTCACTGAACCGTAAGATTGCTATGGGCTATAAACCTTTCATAGTGGTTTACAAAAATCCACTGTCCGCAAGGATACGGGAGTTCAAAAGCAAATGCTGAAAGTCTCCCCCGCGGCGTTTATCCTTATTCTAAAAGCCCCACTTTATGTACACAAAAGTGACATAAGGGATATTAGCAACCTCTGCCATGGAGGTATAGAATGAAAAAAGGCATAGACATGTACAACTATGAAAGAATGTTTGAGGCAACTGTGCGCACAATGCGTTCTTCAAAGATTACAGAGCTGAATAAGAAGCTTATAGAGAAATTCTATAACTTCTGCTATGCAAACGGCATAGGCAAGCCAAGGGTCATTAAATATGTCAGAACATTAAGGCAGAGTATTATTTAATCGTTTACAGTAATAAATATATCTGCTTCCGCATAAAGATTATTTAAATTGTTATCAATGATTTCATAAGTTAAGATATATGAACCAGATGCCACATTTCTAGGTATTACTAGGCGTATTTCTTCAATATCAGATTCTCCTGAATTAAGTTTATAAACTCCATCAATTTCACAATCCCTTCAAAACCTTTTCTATAATACCTTTTTCCCACCCATTCTTAATCAAAGATTCTTTAATGACTTTGTTGCTCAGTCCTTTGGAGCGCATTAATTTAACGTACATGAACAAAGTATAAGCAGATTCCTTGCCAATCATCTTTTCCAGTTCATTAAACTCTTTTTTTCTGTGCGACTTGATTTCAAGCACTCCTCCTCCTACAAGCACAATGACAACAAACATAATTCCTGCTACAATGAATGACATACTTAATTTTTTCGACTTGACCCATATTTCTTCCTTCGGCTCTGGTGTAATCTCGATTTGTCTGGGTTCTTGAATTTCTGGAATTTCATTTTGATTGTCAATCATAATCTCTTTTTTGCATGTCTGCGTCTCACTTGGCTTTGTAAGAGATACACTTAAGCTAGCAACTAAGGAACAAGTTCTTGTTTGGATTCCTAAATCGCTGCAACTACTCCAATCGCTGCATTGCCAGTATAGAGTTTCCGTTGATATGCTTCCACCTCCACCTGAACTACCTCCTGAGCCACCACCCGAACCCCCAGATGAGCCAGATGAACTTTCTGCTGGGCAACTCCCGCAATCAGTTGAGCAAGCTGAGCAGCTTTCTAAAGATGAGCAATATGAATCTCCGCAGTAATAACCTTCATCAACAGAATATTCTGTAAAATGAGGGACTATAAACAGTATATCATTGTCGGCAAAACTCAAAATCGAACATTCTGTGCATATTGAATTATCTTTTATGACAACAGGATTTGAAATGTTTAAATTTAATAAAATGATAGTTGATGTAGTATTAAATTGAGGATATAAACTGTCATCAAATCCAATTTTATTGACAGAAATATTGAATGCAGAATCCAGATTAATCTGGGTTGGATTATTGTAATCTCCGATTAAATCAATCGCATTATTAAATACAATTTGCCCTATACCATCAATTCCAATGCTGAAAGAACTTATACTTTTTAAATCAACTTGAGATAAATTCGTAGTCAGATTATTTGAAAATTTTGTATATAATGACAAAGGGCAGCCATAAATATTTACAATACTCGATGTTGTGCCTGGGCATTTGTCTAATATATCAGGAAT
>Ga0209542_10001174_pt1 | contig 62325 bp, 64 predicted proteins | sample RifCSPhighO2_01_FD_184028 | JGI IMG/M metagenome (GOLD analysis project Ga0209542, IMG submission 184028) | Soil microbial communities from Rifle, Colorado - Rifle CSP2_plank highO2_0.1 (SPAdes) (version 2) | ecosystem: Environmental > Terrestrial > Deep subsurface > Rock core/Sediment ...
TTGATGATGGAAGCGGGAAAATAATTGTCCGCTCATTCGAGGAAAACAAAGCTATAGACAGGCTCGTGATAGGCGACATCGTCTTGGTTGTTGGACGGGTACGCATGTACAATCAAGAGACCTACATCTCCCCGGAAATAATTAAAAAAATAAGCCCGATGTGGCTAAAGGTCCGGGCACTAGAACTGAAAAGATCGATAGAAACAGAGAAGGATGATGAGCTACACTCCAGCCCTGAAAAAGGGAAAGGATCTGATCCGGCAATGCCGGAAGAGAGTGAAGCTGATGGCCCCGATGAAGGAATGGTCCTGCCGGTAGAAAAACTAAGCAGACTCATACGAGATCTGGATGATGGAAGTGGGGTTCTTATCGAAGATGTGATTGAAAAATCTCCCTTGGAGAAGACCGAAGAGCTTATTCAAAGAATGCTGGAAAACGGCGATATATTTCAAAACAGTCCTGGAAGAATACGCGTTCTCTAATATTCGCATCGCCTTAGGAATAAAGCATCGATACTGTATTGATAGAGAACGTTAGGAGAAAAACATAGGGGTGACGTACACCTCCACAATCCCCGCAACTAACAAGAAGCCCAAGCTTATCAAAATAAGGTCCAGGGAGTCAGTGACCACCCGGTCATTGTCGAGATCCTTCTTTATAATCGCGATGGAAATGATGCCACCCGCTAGACCAATAACAAAATACGCGATTATCTCCAGAAAACCATGGGCCATATATCTAAAAAAACTGAAGGTAGTCGCCCCGAAATAAGAGGATAGGGAGTTAAACCCAACCAGAGAAGCAGTCTTGGCCAATTCAGACTTAAGTAACCCGCCCATGGCCGTAGCAATAACGGACGCGTTCCAGGTTAGAATAAAGACTGATCCGGTACCATACAACAGAGAAAAGAGCAGGCAAAAAAAGAGGACTTTCAAATTATTAGTGAAAATCCGTACAAATATGTCCAGCTTCGTGACGTTTCCCTGAACATAACTGTTGACATTGATGATTGCTTTCTCCTGAAGATGAAAAACCGTAGAGACGGTTGACTGGGGAAGAAAGACATACGAGAGTACCAATGCCGCTGTAATTCCCAGAAACATGAAGAGCAGGAAAGCTATCACCTTGGCATGCTCCTTAAGCAGGCCTGATTCAGCGCCATAAGTAAGATCTAGTTCTTCTTCGTTTTTTATTGTTGTATAAACTAGCGGCAAAGCCGCAATAACAATCAGGAAAACCATCAGGATCCCTGAAACCTCTCTAAAGACCAGATATGATAAGGACAACCCTATTATGGAATATAAAAAACCGGCAAAAAACATCTCCCATGGTCTCTTCTTGACTATGAATGGATTGAACAGCGATTCCAGGACCATTGCCAGTATAACAGTAAAACCGATTATATAAACGTTACTGAAACAGGTACTGTAACTTTACCGGCAGGTATTGCGTAATCGCCGATTGGCTGAGTCTCACAGAGTTGATTGAAACAACCTGAGCCGAATAAAATGAGGTGAAGTTGAGAAGCCGGCTAGGCCCCGCAATACCGTCCGCCGATAAGTTAACCGTGTCCTGAACTGACCACCGAAATAGCAGCTTGTTGTCAATACGAGTAGGATCGGTATCCAGCCAAATACTGCCTCTAAATTGCATTTAACAAGAACCGTCCCGAAAAACATGGAGAGTCACCCCATCATTTCCGATGGAAAGCAGATAAAGAAGTTGGTAGGGCTCAGTTTTTCGGCCTCCTTCGTCTTACCCAGCACTTAAGAAAAAAGAAAAAAGATTTAAACTGCGGTATATCAGAATCCTAACCGAATTTTGCAAAATTCTTGTTTCTCATGGAAAGCTCCAAGTCCCTGTAACCGTCCTAAAGATCCTTAAGAAGGTATGTTGTTTTAGATACAACGCTCCTCCAAACAACATAATAGCAAGCTAAAAAAATAACCTCGTTGAATGCAATCGCCAGCTATTAATTGCTGATTTGCTTACGATTACTGCTGTCATTCACTTTCGGTTTTTCCCACTATCCTTGGTCGCCCCCTCTATAGCTATTTATTTCTATATAGAAAATAAATAAATCTATTTAATCGGGTCGGAGATGGAGAAAAAGAGAAAACAACAGTTACCACTTAACAATCTGGGAATAAGTATTTATATGCGTTGGACAAACATCTCTTGTTAAGTTCATGTAGCCTCCATCTGCAATACAGGCGCTAAAAACTATGTTTGCGGACTTATATCCCGGACAAGCAAATTATTTATTAAGAAGGCAAGGCCGTCAAGAACGGACCAAAAAACAAACAAAGAGTCAAACAGAACAGACAACAAGGTGGACTTGTTTAATCTCCATCGGAAATAAGGGGGAGTCTATGATAAAAATAAGTAATTTTTTTGAAAATTATATAAAAAAAGAGTCTCTCTTTGTCAATAAGGCAGTTCTACATTCGTCCTACGTTCCTGATGAGATTCTATATCGAGGAGAGCAGCTGCAGGAAGTTGCTAATATTTTAGCGCCAGCATTAAGGGTCGAAAAGCCGTCAAATCTTTTTATCTACGGGAAGACCGGAACGGGGAAGACCATATCTGCACGTCATGTCTTGTACTCTATGGAACAGATTGCGGCAAAAAATGCCATCCCACTCAAGACCATATATATCAATTGTAAACTTAAACGAGTTGCCGACACTGAGTACCGGCTCGTGGCCCAGCTTGTCAAGGAGTTTGGTAAGGAGATTCCCCCCACAGGCTTGCCCACCGATGAAGTGTACAATATCTTTTATACCCTCCTTGATCAGGAAAAGGTGATAATTCTGTTGGTTCTCGATGAGATTGACCAACTGACCAGAAAAATAGGTGACGAGGTGCTCTATAATCTTACGCGCATCAATTCAGAGCTTAAAAAATCCCAGATCTGCCTCATCGGCATATCTAACAACCTCGTTTTTGCAGAAAATCTTGATCCTCGGGTGAAGAGCAGCCTCTCTGAGGAAGAGATCATTTTCCCACCATATAATGCAATTCAGATCCAAGATATCCTTCGCCAGCGAGCGGAAAAGGCCTTTCAGGAAGGCACGGTCGAAGCAGGGGTGATCGAGAAATGTTCTGCCTACAGCGCCCGAGAGCATGGCGATGTACGAAGAGCTATCGACCTCCTTCGTGTCGCCGGTGAGATTGCAGAGCGAAGCGGATCAAAGAAAATTGAGATTCTCCATCTTGATGAAGCGGAACGGAAAGTAGAATCAGACAAAGTCATTAATACTGCAGCTAACCAGCCCAAACAGTTCCAGTGTGTGCTTTATGCGATCCTGCTTATCAATCCTCAGAAAAAAAATTTTTTCACGGGAGAGATATATGAACTCTATAGGAATCTTTGTAAACAGGTAAGGCTAAATGCCCTGACTCAAAGAAGGGTTTCAGACATCTTGGCGGAATTAGACATGCTGGGCATCATCAACGCTAAAATAATATCCAAAGGAAGGTACGGCCGAACGCGGGACGTCTCGTTATCCATAGACGAGGCTGTAGTCATAAAGCTGAAAGAAGTGATTGAAAAATCGCTGCATCTAGGCTAGACTACTTCGGGCTGGAGGAGATACGGAGATAAAGGGATGGACGAAAACAACCAGTTTATAGAAGATATGTTTCGGAAAGGGATACTCCTCAACAGAGAGGTCCTTGACAAGAAGATAGATGAATCTATATTAGAGAGATTAGAGCATGAAGGCGACTTGATAGTTTTAAACTCCGATTATGTTGAGGTTATCGCCCAGCCGTCTAGCTTGGTCGACTGGTATGAATTAGACAGCTCCAGGGTTGAGCTCGAAAAGGAGAGGGATGAAGAGCTCTATCAAACCCAGTTGCAGACATTTAAAACCTCTTCCCTTCTCTTACACACACCGGGAGGCTCGCACAGACATTCTTTATCGAGCTTAGAAGCAGAGATTACCGATGACGATGGCGTGCAGTTCTCATCCTCTTCTTTTTCTTCAGACAACCCGGATACAGACAGCCTCTTAGAGCAAACAGAGGCCTTGTCACAGCCTCTGGTCAGCTCTCTAGGAAAAGTAGAGATAGTGATTTCATACCAAAATGTTCCCCGCAAATACGAGGTTAAGGACTTTACTGCTTTTTTTATATCGCGCTATCGCTTTCTGGAAGGCCTTCTACGCAATCGCCAGGAGATGCAGAATGCAATGGCTATCAGCCGGATCTTATCAAAAAAAGACAAGGAGAACGTCGCAGTAATAGGTCTTATCGACAATATTGGCGAGACTAAAAACGGGAGCTTGATGCTGACGGTAGAAGACCCTACGGGAAAAATTAAAGTGTTCATTTCACCGCAGAAAAAAGAACTGCTGCAAAAAGCAAAAGACCTCGTCTATGACGAAGTAGTGGGGATCTCCGGAACTTGCGGTGACAAGATCATTTTTGCTGACGATATCACTTGGCCTGACATACCTGCAACGAATGAGCTGAAGAAAGGAAACGAAGAGGAGTACGCAGTTTTCCTTTCCGACATTCACGTCGGTTCAAATCTCTTTTTACGAGACGAATTTGAAAAATTCCTTCGCTGGATACGGGGAGAAGCTGGCAGCGAGGAGCAACGCCGCATTGCCGGGAAAGTCCGATACCTCATCATTGCCGGCGATCTCGTAGACGGCATCGGAATCTACCCTTCTCAGGCTAGCGAGCTGGACCTTAAAGATATTATACAACAGTATGACGAGTTTTGTTCTCTGATTAAAAGAATACCAGGAGATAAACAGATCATCATTTGCCCCGGGAATCACGATGCAGTGCATTTAGCCGAGCCGCAATCGTCCTTCGATGAAAAATTTGCCTCGCCTCTTTTCAAAATGCCAAATGTCTCGTTAGTGACTAATCCGGCGCTTGTGAATATCGGGAAGACGGAAAAATTTCCTGGATTCGATATTCTCCTCTACCATGGCTACAGTTTTGATTATTATGTTGCCAACGTGGAATCGATCAGAAACCAAGGTGGCTATCATCGCGCCGACTTGATCATGCGCTTTCTCCTCAAGCGAAGGCATCTCGCACCATCCTTCCGCTCCACTCCTTATTTTCCCGGGCATACAGAAGACCCGCTGCTGATCAGGAAGATTCCAGATTTTTTAATTAGCGGGCACATCCATTATTCAAAAGTTGCAAATTATAGGGGGGTGACCACCATTTGTGGAAGCTGCTGGCAGGGCAAGACTTCTTTTCAGGAAAAACTGGGACACGAGCCTGAGCCGGCTAGAGTTCCGATCGTAAACCTTAAAACGAGGGAGGTCAAAGTGCTAAAATTTGGCTGAGCATGACTCACCGAAAGCGTATCGACTATGAAAGCATCACTTCCCATACACCGGTATTTTGAAGAGCTCGGCAGCGAAATCCAGAGAAGCTATGAGCTCGCTTCCAAAGCCCGCAGTAAAGGGCTGGATCCAGATAAAACCGTGTCTATTCCTCTCGCAAAGAATATGGCCGAGCGAGTAGTGGGGCTAATCTCGGTCGCTTCGCCGCAGATTGCAGATACAAACATCACGCAAAGGATTGCCCAGCTGGAAAACGAATACGGCATGCTTGATTGGCGGGTTGGATTTATTATCGCTGAGGAAGTTGCCAAAGAAACATTTTGTAAATTTAAGGACAAGAATGAAGCCATGGAAGTGGGCATACGGGTCGGGTTTGCCTATCTAACCTTGGGCATAGTGTCTGCTCCTTTAGAAGGTTTTATCGGCCTTAAGATCAAGCAAAGAAACGACGGAAAAGAATATTTTTGTCTGCGGTATGCAGGTCCGATCCGGGGTGCTGGAGGAACTGCTGCATCAACCTCGGTTATCCTTGCCGATTACGTAAGGGTGAGAATGGGATACGCGACTTATGATCCAGACGAAAAGGAGATAAACCGTTACGCTATCGAAGTTCACGATTACCATGACCGGGTTACTAACCTGCAATACCATCCTTCTGACGAAGAAATAAAGTTTATGGCCGCTCACCTGCCGGTAGAAGTAAGCGGCGATCCAACAGAGAAGATTGAGGTTTCGAACTATAAAGATCTGCCGCGGATAGACACAAACTTAATTCGGGGAGGAATGGCCTTGGTCTTAGCCGAGGGGCTTTGCCAAAAAGCTCCGAAGCTGTGGAAACGCTTGTCTAAATGGGGCAGGCAGTTTGATTTACAATGGGATTTTCTCCAGGAATTCATTGCCTTAAAAGAAAAGGTGCATGCAGAGCACTCTGCAAGCAAATCAGAAGAAAAAGAGGAGCACAAAAAAGTAGTCAAACCTAATGATACCTATATCACTGACCTTGTCGCCGGGCGTCCCATTCTTACACATCCGCTGAGGGAAGGAGGATTCCGGCTTCGTTATGGGAGGACCAGGACCTCTGGGTTTTCTGCCGCGGCAGTACATCCAGCAACATTGATTGTGCTCGACAAATATATTGCTATAGGCACGCAATTGAAAATGGAACGTCCCGGGAAGGGAGCTACTGTTACCTTGAGCACCACGATTGAAGGCCCCATCGTGCGTCTCCAGGACGGTTCGGTGATGCAGTTTGAGACAGAGGAAGAAGCACGAACATATAACCCCCAAGTCGAGGAGATTCTTTTTCTCGGCGATATTTTATTTAATTACGGAGATTTCTCAGAAAACGGGCATGCCCTCGTTCCGGCAGGCTACTGCCCGGAATGGTGGGCGCTGGAAGTCGATAAAGCAATAGCAGCGATGTTTCCAGCAGAGACTTCAGATGGCTCTTTACATCGTGCGGCCGAATTTCTTGGAGTTGTCTTGGAAAAGCTGCAGGAGATGGTTGCGTCCCCTTTATTCTCCAAACCCGACCTGGAAGAAGCGGTTCTCCTGAGTACAAAGCTGAAAGTCCCACTCCATCCCGATTTCACTTTTTATTGGAAGCTGGTATCGGCTGACAAAGTCCTAACGCTTACAAACTGGCTAAAAGAGGGGAAAGTAAAAACCGATGAAAAGGGAGTAAAGAAAATAATCCTTCCCTACTTTGCTGCCGCGCCAGCGCATATAGATGCAAAACGCATCCTCGATCTTCTGGGGGTCGAGCACACCATCGTAAAAAAAGAGAATGTTGTTTTGGAACGCAAAGAGGCGTCAGTCATGGGGTTTTGTTTTGGCTTTGGCAACCAGGATGCTCTGCAGAAAGTAAGCGCTCCATCGGAGTTTGCGCAAAAAATGCAAAATCAAACCGGTTTAGATGCAATTAACCTGTTCAGTCCCGTGCGTATCCGGGACAAAGCTGGAACATTTATTGGCGCACGGATGGGACGCCCGGAAAAAGCCAAGATGCGCCATCTTACTGGCAGTCCTCAGGTGATGTTTCCTGTTGGCGAGGAAGGAGGGCGCCTTCGCAGTTTTCAGTCGGCATTGGAAGCAGGGAAGATACGAAGTGCGTTCCCTTTTTTTTATTGCTTAAGCTGCAAGAAGGAAATGATCTACCTCCGTTGTGAAGAGTGCGGAGGAGAGACAGTACAAAAATACCATTGCCGTTTCTGTGAAGATCTTGATCGAGAAGTATGTAGGCACGGCGCAGCAAACACCTACAAAAATTTTGATCTGGATATATCTTATTTCTTTGCCAAGGCTAAAATGAGGGTTGGTGAAAACGTTGTTCCGGAACTTATTAAAGGGGTCCGCGGGACGTCTAACAAGAGCCATGTCGTCGAACATCTTGCAAAAGGGATTTTACGCGCTAAACATAGCATCTATGTCAATAAAGACGGTACCACACGATATGATTGCACTGAGCTTCCGATCACCCATTTCAAGCCCAAAGAAGTCGGAACCAGTATTGCAAAACTCAAAAAACTAGGCTACGAAAAAGACATTTCTGGTGCAGATCTTACCCACGCAGAGCAAATTCTGGAATTAAAACCGCAGGATCTCATTCTTCCTGGATTTGACTCGCTGGAAGAGTCAGCACCGAAAGTTCTGATGAGGGTTGCTAAATTTCTGGATGATTTGCTGGTACGTTTTTATGGTCTGGCCCCCTTTTATAACATCAAGAAGGAGGAAGATCTTGTCGGCCACTTGGTCATCGGGCTTGCTCCCCATATCTCTGCCGGACTGGTAGGCAGGATTATCGGTTTCTCGCAGACTCAGGGTTTGCTGGCCAGCCCCATGTATCATGCAGGCTTACGCAGGGATTGTTTTGATAAAAATACTTTTATCCCTTTATGCAGAAACGGAATTTGGGAAATTCAAAAGATCGGCGAGGCGGTAGAGAAGTTAAATCCTACGGAGGTAGTGGATAATCACGGAACTAAGGAAGTGCGCGTAGAGGGAATAAGGTCTATCGGAACAAAAAACAAGAACGTGGCGGTCAACAATTTTACTAAACACGCACCACAGCCAATGATTAAGATTACTACTAAACTTGGCCGTACCCTTAAAGTCACTTTTAATCACAAACAAATAATCTACGATAACAACAAATCCAAAATAGTGCTGGCGCATCAATTGAAGATGGGAGATACATTAGCTATACCTTACCAACTAGAAATTCCTAAAGTGGATCGCACAGAAATTAATCTATTTCACATCTTAGCTGACCAGGACTGGGTGATGGTAAGAGGGGTCAATGCTGTTTGTAAACAGGTGAAAGGGGAAGCGAAAAAATATTTTTCCAAGAGAGATTATGATAATTATACTGGCAGGGACTCTTATCCTATTACTTTTGTCAAAGAATTACATCTGCGGGGAATAATAGGCGATATTTCCAAACTACGCTTTGCGGCAAAGAGAGATAATGTCACGCTTCCAGCAATTATTCCAATCACAAAAGAATTTTTGCAGTTAATAGGTCTTTATATCGCAGAAGGATATTCGCGAAAAGTTCCAGGAAGCCTTTATCAAGTCTACATTGCTGCAGAAGATCCAGAAATACGGGATTTTGTGCAACAAAATATGCTTACTCTTTTTGGCTTAAAGATTACTGAGAATAAAAAAGATCGATTGACGTATTCCAGTAGGATCTTATACTTTTTATTCACTTCGGTCTTAAAATGCGGCTCATCAGCCTATGAAAAAAGAATTCCTTCTTTATTTCTAAACCTCCCTAATGAAAAATTAGGTTATTTATTATCTGGTTATTTTGAAGGTGATGGCTCGGTAAGCTCTACTGATCTACGCGCTGCATTTGACACGGTAAGCGAGGGCTTACTTCGAGATCTGGATTTTGTCTTTGCCCAGATCGGCATCTTTGTTAAAAATTACCCTTATACTGCTTTGCCTGGACCGAAAGTATGCGAGTTTTATATCAAAAAAGGAAGACCGATTCCTTCTTTTACGGTAACTAAAGGGATAATCCAAAGTGTTTTTATGAAAAAATTTTCCCAGCATGTTGGTTTTATTTCTTCGCGAAAGAGAAACATTCTTTCCCAGCTTATTCAATCTCGGAAAGCAACGGTCATTGCTCAGAATTACACTTCTGACTTGATGTTTGATACTATCACTTCTATAGAACTTCTCCCAGAAGAAGAGAGTTACTGCCTCAATGTTGAAGGAAATGTAGTGATAGCTAACTCTATTCTAACCAAACAATGTGACGGCGATGAAGCTGCGGTAATGTTGCTGATGGATGCGCTTCTTAATTTTTCCCGGCAATACCTCCCTAATACTCGCGGTTCGACCATGGACGCGCCATTAGTGCTTACTTCCTTCCTTGATCCTTCTGAGGTTGATGATCAGGTGCATGGGATAGATGTGGTCTGGAAATATCCTCTGGAGTTTTACGAGGCAGCGCTGGAGATGAAAAATCCTTGGGAAGTTAGATACGGGGTGGAAAATAAAAAAATCGAACAGCTGGGCGACCGGCTCGGCACAGAGAAGCAGTACGAGGATTTTGGCTTCACCCACCATGTTGACAATTTTAACAAAGGAGTGCAATGCTCATCCTATAAAACCCTTCCGTCAATGGAAGAAAAATTGATCGGCCAGATGGAAATTGCTAGGAAAGTTCGTGCCGTAGACATGGATGATGTGGCAAAGCTAGTGATCCAGAAACATTTCCTGAAAGATATCAAAGGAAATCTGCGTAAATTCTCTATGCAGCAGTTCCGCTGCGTCTCCTGCAATGAGAAATACCGCCGCCCTCCTTTGACTAATAAATGCTCTGCCTGCAATGGTAAACTTATTTTTACTATCTCCCACGGGTCCGTGGTCAAATATTTAGAGCCGTCCTTGCTTCTGGCCCAGAAGTACAACTTCTCTCCGTATCTGAAACAGACTTTAGAGATTGTCAAAGCTAATGTTGATCAAGTCTTTGGAAGAGAGAAAGAGAAGCAGGTTAGGTTGGGGAGTTTTATGGGGTAGATTTTTGTCGGAGATTCTGAAGTGTTTTTCTGTAGTTAGCGGTTGATTCCTGACCCCATGAATTATAAGGGTTATTAATCAATCCCCTTAATTCCTCTGCTTCTTTGATAAGATCAACAAATGCTCTTATTTGATCAAGTCCCTCTCTTGGAGGCCCTACTTTTTCCCTTCTAAATGCGTCTATAGCCTTAATATTTCGGTCATTTAGTGGTGAGTGAATCTTTCCACTTTCCTTCGGGGAGTGCACTAAACTGGAATACCATTCATCTATATCTTGCTCTGTTGCTAAAGCAAAGTAAATAAGCAAATCTCCCGTAGCTAAATCATGCATGGGGGTTGGAATAGTGCATATGTCTCTATGTTCATAATATTCTGGAGGAAGAGGGCGCTCAGGAAGGTCAGGGAACTGCAGTTCTAGAGTGTGCCCAATTTCATGAAAAAGAGTATACGCAAGGCCAAGTAAAGTTCTCTCTAAGGATTTTTCTGTTAAGCATATCCGTCTGGTGCGTGGGTTAAAAGTCCCCATAGCATTAGGAAAGTAGATTAAATCTGATTCCCCCCACAGCCTTAAGGAAGTAAAAGCTCCTGCTTCATACGTTTTAGTGGGTAGCAACTTAATAGCTTCTAAGAGAACTTTGTAATAAAGTACATCTTTATGTTGGCCGTTAGGCAATAAAAAACTAGGGTGGGTTCTGTTATACTGGTCATTACAATCAATAATCCCAATTTGGAATTGCCTCAGAAAACAAGTAAGTTCTTGTCGTGGGTCTTCTCCTAAATGGATCATAAGGAGTTGAAAACGACGTTATTTATAAATGTTCATATTGTCACTACTGATAAAAGGTAATCTGGTTGTATTAGGAGGCCGAGCAGATTCTTCCGTATTTACAACCAACAATAAGATGGCGTCACAAATGTCTCTTAATCATAATTTCACCCATTCATAATCTCCGCATGCGGAATTTTGCCAATAAAAAGAATTTTCTTAGGATTGACTAGATCCATCTCTACCCCAATAGCTACTGCACCTTTTCCAGTGAGATGTATGTGTCTTGCTGTAACAATAATTTTCTGAACTTCTTCTTTGCTCTTTTTATCACCTTGATAGAATTTCTTGCTTAAATCTAATTGCAACTTGCCTTCTTCAAATACCTTCCCCAGAATATCTTCATCGGTAACGATAACTAAAGTTCCATGATGGCTTTGTTTTTGTGCAACTATATAGTTCATCTTAAATACTTTTAACCGGCTTCTTGGCTCCGCAGGCTTGGCAGCGCAGATAGGTAATTCCTTTCTCTTCAACAAGCTTGGTGTCCGGTTTGCTGCATTCTGAGCAGTATACAAATTCGCTTGCGTACTTTTTGATCTTTTTGTTAATTGCAGACGCAGCGACTTTTGTGCCGAGGATAACCCTGTCCCTCGCCATTTTACCGGGTGTCGCTAACTCCCTAAGGAGGTATTTTAGCAGATGGCTTTCATCCCTCTGTAGATCATGCGCTATCTTCTTCAGATTCACGAGTACTGTTTTATTGCCCTCCAGATGCCCCATGATCTTTTCGATCGTAAACCGTTCCTTGCCATGTATCTGTTCAGGCAGTTCTTCTTCTGCTTTCTTGAGTAGAGCGCTGTAGTCTTCCATGCTAGGTTAATTTCTGGCCTATTTTATAAACGTTTAGCTTTCCACCACGAACACCATGGTTTTCGTAATGTTTATATACCTCAAAACTTTGTTTACACTATAGTGCCTACAACAAGGGAAAAAGAGGTTGTTGGAAAAGAGGTGTTGTGAATGGCTGAAATCTTAAGTTTAGAAAAAGTTATCCTAGCCGTGATTATAGGAACATTGCTGGCAATAGTCTATGCTTTGCGGGTCTTGATCCTCTTGGAAAGAAGAGTAGCTTCCATGGAGATGAATATTCAACGTATTACTGGGAAGATTTTGAAGGAAGAGGGAAATATTGAACGTACGCTTTCCCAAGCAGGCCTAAAAGCCGCGTCTTCTAAAAAGCGGCGCTAAGATCACAGCATAGAATTCCTTTTTAGGTCTGCGTTTGCACCGCTATCTCTTATTCTTTTTTGCTGCACTGCGCGTTTTTGCAGTAGCGGTTTTGAGCGGCATTTTCTTCATCGTCCTGCTTTTTTTTGCCGATTTCCCAGCGGCCCCTATGTTTTCTCTCTCTTTCTTTACTACTGCTTTCTTCCGCACCAGGGCTTTCTTCTTGGTAATAATCTGTTTTTTATGTTCTCTGACCTTCTTTCTTTTCTGCTTCCTGGCAGAGGTCATCTCTTCTAATTCCTTTTCAAGCTCAACAACTCTCTTCTGGAGGCTGGCCAATTTCTCTTTGTTATCATCCTGGGAGATCAGTCCTCCGCATTCTGGACAGTGAAATTCAAAATCCATGGACTGGTCAAAATTCAATCGTACGCAATTGTTAGGGCAGACAAAGAATAATTCCCTGTTTTCTTCTTCCAGCCTGTGTTTTAGCCTTTCAAGAAGTTCTTTCTTTTTTTTCACGTAGCTGAACCGGATGCTATCTGGAAGGAGGGTCCAATAATAGATATACCAGCCCTTTTCCTTGTCCTTTTTTCTGGTGAAGCTTACGAGGTTGTGGTTATAGAGAAGATAGAGCATTTTCCGCACTACCTTTATATCTTTATGGACTTTCTCTGCCAACGTAAACTCAGAAATATTATCTTTGCCGCCCAGTTCTTTGACCAGAGGTAGACCTTCCTCTCCTACGATGGACACCATGGTCTCTTCAATTTTTTTTTGTGTCAGCCGCATTGGTCAGAATTTGCTCCGTGTTTCTATTGGCTATGAGTGATAACACTTTTAAATGTTTCGGTGTCGTTGAAGGCATTGACTCCACCACGCATTTTTCTCCACTTCTCGCACAATAATTCTTAAATTGGTTAAAAATTATCTTCTAAATAAAACAAGCGTCCGTGGAGGAACTGCCCTTGGATTTATATCATCCCCCATAATAATTTTCCCATCGGGAAGACGGTATATGGTGGATGGGAAATTCCATCTTTTTCCGGCAATATCAACTGGCATTCTTTCACGAGACACGTGACCGCCGTAAATATAACCAACCGCTATTTTTGTTTCGGGTGGAACCTCCTTAAAGTTGAATCCTTCTCTCTGTAACTCGTCTCCTCTTCTTACACGTCCGTCTCTAAGAAAGTAAGTTGTCGTCGAATCCGCATATCTGTTGCCAGAATAATACCATGCACTTTGTCCTCTCTCAATGGTTTCTAATATAACTTCTAGTTCATCAGGATGTTCAGAAGATGCAACAATTATCTTGTCCCCAAAAAGAGTGCTATAGAGATCCTTGTCGCCGACAATTAATCTGCCCTCGTGAACATCGGGATCATATGCTGGTCCATTTCCTAGACCAATTTTTCTTCTCACATCTTCTCTCGCAAAAATCATACCGCAACGCTTTCTACCTCTAAAATCATCGGGCTGTTTGTTTCTAGAGTTTGGGGTGCCATAGGCAACCATAGAATGGGGCATTACGTCTATATCACCTATCCATTTTCTTGGTCTTCGGAGTTCGTCTATCAATTGTGCACCACTTTCATACTGTCTCTTTGTAGGCTCTTGATTATGATACCCAACAAATTCTATGTTAATTGCATGATTATCTAATTCTGTCTGACCCCCCCACACGCTTCTCCCAGCACCGACAGAAACTTGAAGGCGGTTCATTATACGATAAATATCTCCATTTGTATCGACCATATAGTTGGCCTTGCCATATCTTGTAAGATGTTGAAGAGCACTAGAGCTATTAGCTTCGGTTGTGTGCAGAATTATATAACTAGTGCTAACGCGGTTTGGTCTGGTCTTTCTTTTTGGGCTTGGGTGGTCTATTATACGCAAATCGGCACCTGGTTCGGCAGAAACCGGTTCGGGAAAAATAGCACCAGCTAGTCCTAATGCACCATATTTCAGAAAATCCCTCCGATCCATGATGGTTGTTACTAGTTAGTGGTATATAAATCTTTTGTTAATTAAAGCTTTGTTTAATAAGTAGCTTCTGTTTAAAAAGTAAAATTATGCCTTATAAATCGGACACTAAAACTCCTTCATTAATCTCTTCAGGACAATCTGGAAAAATTCCTTTACAATAGGGGCAAAGATGATTTTTATGAGCAAAGATTTAACCTTGCCCCTTCTTTTTATAAGTATGTCCCTGACTTAATACGTGATGGTTTACTTTGAGCTCCTGTTTCTTATTTCCCCAGAAGCTCTTCTACCGTCAGTCCCCGTCTTTGTGCTACTTCCAACGATATAGCCCAGCATTTTCCGGTCTGTTCAAGATCTTCCAGCATTAAAAAATACCACGGCTCACTAGGGAACTTCACGCCAACCCACCCCTCTGCGCCAAACTTGTTCGAAAACGTCCGCAATTGCTCAATTTCTTCGTTTAAGAGATATTTTTTAGTCTCTGCGGTAACTTTACATTCAATAGCTACCCTGCGTATGGCATTTCCCGCAAGAATGTCAGGAGATGGATACCGGCTGCTTCCCGAACCGGCAGCCCTGATGCAGACCCAGCCGTTTTCGTTGAATATCTTGACTAATTCCCGTTCGCCTTTGGATCCTTTTGCTTTGGTGTTCATGAGGGTAGGAAGAAAAAGGCCTATTTAAGGTATTCTGTTGAGGAAGGATAATGAAGAATAAAGGGTTTTATGTTCACAATTCTTTCCAAGGGGATTTCCTTTACAAGTTTCCCTCCGAGTAGTAACTTTTCAAGATTTCCCGCTTAAGAGAATAAGGTATAGCTTCTCGTCGATTTATACCTAGACGAAAGATATAAAAGATTCATTAAACTTCTCATAGTATGCCAAAAAAGAGAGCTGCCCACAAAAAATCACTGCAGAAGCAGCTGTTGCGGGAAGAAAAAAAGATTGAAGCTTTAGAAGAACAAGACTTACAGGGTTTACAAGAGCTCAAGAAACAAATTTCTAAGGACCGCAATCCACATCCGTTGACTAGAATTACTCGTGCAGACATTATCAGGAGCATTATTGGCGCATTGATCGGGACAGTAGGCCATTTCGCCTTCTTTTACGGCGTAGAGTTAGCAGACAAGATTTCCGTAACCAGAGCAACTGCCTTATACATCCTTTCATTAATAGTCTGTTTCTCCTTCATGTACTATTCCGGATTCCGCAAAGTAAAAGAGATCAGGATCTTCCGATTCATTCCACTAAGAGTGATGGTGGTCTATATTATTTCTTTAGCCGTAGTGGTCGGAACCTTATTCATTTTTGGATTCATTGATACTACTTCCAGCTTCAGTCATTTGTACAAAGTAGTCTCCACCACCTTATTGTTAGCGGTCTTAGGAGCCAGTACTGCTGATATTCTAGGCAAGGAGTGATAAAATATGGCTGCCAAACTACCAGCATATCTTCGGGAGATACAGAAAGTCTATGCCGCTATCGGGGATAAAATAGAAAATTTAATCTTTCTCTTGAATGAAACAGAAACTAGCCGCGATGCAGATGCGCAAGAACTGGCCAAGAAGATTGCCTCGTTTTTAACCAGCCTGGAGAAAAATGTTGCCCAAGAAAAAAGCCTGGCTCAGGGGCTGTCTAGAGAAAAGAAGAAACCTTTCTTAGATTTATTACGGATAGAATTGCGGACCATTCGCGAATTGAGTGCCTATATTATTCTCTCCAGGAAAAAACCTACTCCTGCAGTTATTACAAAAATAAATGAACTGCACAGAGCAGTGACAAAAGAGATTAACCAGCAGGAAGCTTTGGCTGCGTGATTGTTTTTCTCTGGCACAGTATAACTTCCGAATGATGCATTTTCTCAAATCACTCCCTTTTTGAACTGCATCTAAGAATAGGTTACACCTCTACACTGTAATCTTCATAAAATCCTCTGCCACCACAGAATTATCAAAATACGTCCTCGCTTCTTCGAGGATTTCTGAGGATTCCTTATACCTTTGACTAATATGGGTTACCACCAATTTCTGCGCGTTATTTTCCGATGCAATCAGCGCTGCCTGTTTCACGGTCATGTGTCTGGACTTCTCGCTCTTTTCTCTGATTTCATCTAGATGCGTTCCTTCGCAGATCAGCAAGTCTGCATCCTTAGCCAGAAGGTCTGCTCCCTTGCAGGGAACAGTATCCGTCACATAGCTTACTTTCTTTCCCAACGTAGCATAGGTTACATCTTTAGCCTTGATCTTCTTCCCCTTCATCGTGACATCTTTGCCCTGCTGTATTTTTCCTAAAATGGGGCCTTCCAATCCTAACTTTTTTGCTTTTACTGCATCTATGCGCAATTTATCCTTTTCCTTAAAGCTGTATCCTATGCAGGGAGTGGAGTGTTCCAACTTCTGCACTTCAAGTATAAAATCGTCTCCTTCATAGGCCTTGCCAGCGGACACTTCATGCACTTCATATGGGATAATATCTTTTGCTGCAAATCCTTTGAACATGTTGGCTAGGTATATTTGTGACCCTTTAGGACCATAAATCTGCAAAACCGGTTCCTCCTCTTGTCCAGTACGGTCAGCACCCATGCTGCTCAGCAAGCCTGGAATGCCGAAGACATGATCCCCATGCCAATGAGAAATGCATAATCTCGTTATTTTTGCCGGCTTTATGCCTGCTACTCTCATCTGGCGCTGGATGCCTTCGCCGCAGTCAAATAAGATATTTTCCTTCTTGTACGTTAACAGAACGCCGGCGTGGTTTCTAGTTTTAGTCGGCTGCATGCATCCGGTCCCTAGAAATACTATTTCAACCATCTTCGTAAGACTCCAGCGCCTTAGATAACTCTTTGAAGTTATTAATTTTTGGGTTGAAATCACGGGAGTTCTTACGGTCAATCAATATCGCTTCCATTCCTGCCTGCTGCGCAGCCAGCATATCACTCTGGATACTGTCTCCGACAAGGGTGCATTCTTCTGCTTGGCACTCGATCTCCTTCAGAACCTGCCTGAAGAATTCTTGGTCTGTTTTGATAAGGCTGAGATTACAGGAAAGAAAAATGCCATCAAAAAGGTCCCGCATCTTGAACTTATCCAAGACGTTATTGACAGAGAAACAGTCCGTATTGGAAATGAGAATAAGCTTATACCTTCCTTTTAGGTCTTGTAACACTTCTTTAACTTCAGGATATGGTTTGGCCAGCATCCAAGACTTATTCCACATGCCTACGAGCGCTTCCAGCGTATGTTCGTCACATTTGATGTCAAATTCTGTGCAAAGACTTTCAAAGGCCTCTTTCAGCGTCTGGAATTTTTTGGTCATCATGGCTCGCTCCATACGCACCACATAGTCAGAAAAGGGCAGCCGGATGCCTAGGATTTCCTTCACCTGCTTGATGGGGCTCCAGACTCCATTTTCTACTAACGTACCCCAAAAGTCAAATATAATAGCTTTAACCACGTATCCACCCCTTTAAGCTTATTTATAGGGAAGTATTTATACTTTACTGAAATGGAGAAGAGAATAAGAAAAAAATTACTTTGTTTATGAAGGGAGGCATGCTCCGTCTTTACAGCCGTTTGGGCATGGGAAGTATTCGTATGTGCTACCAAAACTTTGAGTCCCGAATGCACAAGAGTATTCCACTACAGTACACTCCTTACCGTCGCAATCGTTTACTTTATCCAAGTTACGATAACATAGATCACTATCTTGCTGTATCGAGTGATCTTCTGTAAGCCTACTAGTAACATCTCCTCGTTTTAAAAGATCAATACCTCCATCTGAATCTTCACAAAAATTTCCCGGCCATACACATCTGTTCATTATGCAATCCGGTCTCAAATCGCCGCATAAATTTCCACATTGAACCACGCCGCCGCAACCATCGGAGAAATCTCCACATGTTTGTTCAAGGATACAAAGTTCTGCTCCAGTTTTTGGCTTACATATCTTAACTAAATCAACATCCGCCTTTATTACGGTTTCCACCTTTGTTACGGCTGCTCTAATTTGTGTAACCTGCGCAGGAGAAGCTCTCGTAATTGCCTTTACCACTTTCGGTGAAACTTTCTTAGAATACGTTGTTTTAGCAATTGCGCTGGCATACCCTTTTCCAGCTAACGCCCCACTATCTTTTGCTTCCAGATCAGCCAACAATTGCTCCCGTTCTTCAGGGGTCAACTTCGCCAATTCCGCTTCCAATTCTTCATCGGTCAAGGGAGCTTCAGGAGCGCAGGAGACCAAGAATACGAGCATAATTAATAATGAACAGACAACAAGCAATTTTCTCATACATAACACCTCATTTTACATAAATAATTACTTCTGATTATATAATCATTTCTATAGGGAGATTACTGCTTTTCCACCAAAACATTTTTATAGGAGTAAGACTAATCTTACTTCATGGCACAACTAGAAATAACGAAGATGAGTTCTAAAGGACAGATAGTAATTCCACAAGAAATGAGAAAAGGCTTTCACGAAGGAGAAAAGTTTGTGATAATGAAAGCAGGGAAACAACTCATCCTTAAAAGTATGGAGGACTTCGATGAAAATATTGAAGAAGACCTGGAATTTGCCCGTAGAACTGAAGAAGCATATAAACGATATGAAAAAGGCGAATTTAAGAGCATGGATTTTGATGACTTCATTGCAGAAATGAAAAAATGGTAAAAGTCGAATTTGATCTTTCTTTTCAAAAAATATTCTCAAAAATAAAAGATCCGGTTCTTAAGGAGAAAATAATTAAACAGGTTGTTAAATTAAAAGAAAATCCGGTTTTGGGAAAACCAATGATGCATAATAGGAAAGGCACGAGAGAATTATACATCTCTCCATTCAGACTTTCTTATTTATATCTTAAAGAAGAAGATAGAATTCTCATGCTTGATCTTTACCACAAAGATGAACAATAATCAAAAATTCCTGCCATTAAATATTTAAACCTCTTCCCTTTCTAGCTTTGAATGACTCCAGAACAAAAACTTGCTCTTATCAAGCGCAATACCCAGGAAATCGTTACTGAAACAGAGCTTCTTGACGTACTGAAAAAGAAAAAGCAGCCAGTCGTCTACCTTGGAACCGCTATCACCGGCAGACCGCATATCGGCTACTATGTCTGGGTGCTTAAAATGTCAGACTTCCTTAAAGCAGGATTCAAAGTGAAAGTCCTCTTAGCAGACATCCATGGTGCATTAGACAACACTCCCTGGGACGTGTTAGAAAGGCGTTACAAATATTATTCCAGCGTCATCCCCCTGATGTTTCAATCGGTTGGAGCTGATGTAAAGAACATCGAAATCGTCAAAGGCTCAGAATTCCAGCTCAAGAAAGATTACATTTTAGATACTCTCAAATTATCTACCCATACATCCATCCATGACGCTACCAAAGCCGCATCCGAAGTAGTTAAGTTTGGTGACAGTCCTAAGCTGAGCGGTATTATTTACCCCTTAATGCAGGCCTTGGATGAAAAATACTTGCAAGCAGACGTTCAATACGGTGGAGTAGACCAACGAAAAATCTTGATGTACGCTCGCGAATACTTGCCGAAAGTAGGATACAAGCCACGAGTAGAGGTAATGACCCCATTAATTCCTGGATTAATCGGGAAAAAAATGTCTGCTTCCGATCCTAAATCTAAAATAGATTTACTAGATGATGAAAAAAGCGTACAGGACAAAGTCCGCGGCGCGTACTGCGAAGAAGGAAAAGTGGAAGATAACGGTGTGCTAGCATTTCTCAAATTAGTGATCATGACTATCAAACAGGACAAAAAAGAAAAATTTGTAATCGAACGTCCTACCAAATTTGGCGGCAATATCTCTTTCAGCTCTTATGAAGAGCTGGAAGCAGCTTTCATCACCAAGAAAATTCATCCTCTTGACTTGAAGAATGCCTTAGCCCGAGAAGTTAATGTTCTGTTAGAACCATTCAGGAAGAATAAGGCGAAGTTAGACAAGATATCGATGGAAGCGTACGCTCAGTCTTCCGGATGATTTAGTTCAGATTCAACCTTCGCCTTGAAAGTTTTAAAATAAAGTTCTGCCAAGGCATTGTTACATTCCATGATATCTTCAATATTCTCTTCCTTTGAGGTTAGAAATACTTTTTTTACAACTGAAGGAATATCGCTGATGGTTGCATAAAAAACTCTCGCTTTCGATTGCAGATCTTTAGCATCCTCTTGTAATATTTTGGTGGGAACATATATCATACCCCAACACATCATAATCTTTTCATACAAAGGAGTATTATCTTCGATTTCTGCCGCTCGTTTTCTAGAGAAGGGATACACATCCCCACGATCTAACTCTTGCTGAAATCCGCGCCGTATTTCTGGCTTGACACTATCAATCTTTGCCACCAAATCATCATGTGCTGGAAGTTCATGTTCACAACCATAAATATGATACAATCCTTGCAACCGTTCTGCTAAGTTCTGTGATTCATTTGCTTGATTCATTTTATCTCTTATTCCATAATCTTCCCCGTATGACTTTCAACTGCAGGTGTCTGTGGAGGTGCAACTTTCCCATAAAACACACGAACAGTATTCTCATCGATCTTTAAAACTGAAGGGTCATATACATTATCTGTTTGGAAAACTGCTACGGGTTCACCAAATTCAAGCCCGTCAGATGATTCCAGATAATAAATCCCCTTGGGAAGAGCGGCAAATCGTTCATCTATGGATGCTCCAAAGAGCACATATTTATTGCCGATTTTAATCAAGGCAGGATCCACCAGGTTTGGAACTCTGAGTCCTGGCTCTTTCACAAAGTTAAGTCCATCAGAAGAAATAGCCGATCCAATACCATGCTCCATTTTTGCTGCCGTTACATAATATATCCGTACTCTGCCGTCAGGCAGCATTATTGCATCGGGAACAGAGGCCCACCCATTATCATCGTTCGTCTCCGAGTCTATCCTTAACCCCTCTTTTTGGAACGTTAACCCATCTGAAGATATCGCAGAATAGATTTTGTGAATTGCTCCCGAACCAGGTTTCATAGTATTGGCGCCTTTATAATACATCCTCAGTTTTCCATCAGGAAGGTTTACAATAGTTGGATCACAAACAAATGATTCAAATCCCGTTCCTGGAGAAATTCTGACTCCAGATTCCTTTGTAAAAGTGAGGCCGTCGCTGGAAACAGCGGACAATATTGCATTATCTTTACAGTAATACAAGCGGGATTTCCCACCACTTAATTTATGTATAAACGGAACAGAACCATCGGCAATTCTCGAACCGCCGTCTTTCTCCCAGGAGAATGATAAGGTTTCTTCCAGTATTTCAACTTCGGTGTCCATCTCTTCCACCATTTCAATTTTAATTTCTTCAGAAACAGATTCTGGTTCCTGCACTACTATTTCTTCATGAGGGGGTATTTCTTCGGATGGACTGGTACAACTCACTAAGAAAATCAAAACGAATGCAAAAATGACTTGTGCAATACTTTTTTCTGCGTTTCGGTTCATTTTCCTTCTAGCACTACCTGCGCATAATGCTTGAAATACTTCTCCACTACTCTCCTCACATCAGCAACAGTGACCTTCTTAATTTTCTGCAAATATCCATTCATCTCTTCTGCACTTTTAACCTGCTCCCAAAATAACACTTGGTCTGCCACTTTCTGGGCATCTTCCATACCCAGCAGATAATCCCCTTCAATATACTCTTGGGCTTCTTTCACTTCTTCAGCCGAGACCTCTCTCAAGCCTTGAATTTCTTTCAACATCAAGTCTTTCACTAACCCGATATTCTTCTTGTCAATGATAGCATAAACGGCAAAATAGCCAAAATCGGTATCTGCCAGAACCTGTGTTCCTACATCGTACGCCAATCCACGCTTACTGCGGATTTCCGTAAACATTTTACCGCTCTGTCCTCTTCCAAGGATGCCATTAATGATGTCTAAGACGTACGAATCAGGGTGTACTCTAGGTACGGTCTTAAAGCCAAGAACCAGATGGGTGTTGAAGATCTTTTTCTTTAACACCAGTTTTTTATCTTTCCTCAGGGCCGGTTCGGTTGGAAACCGCATTTTTGTTACTTTTCCTCTCTTAAATGCAAACTTTTTCCCAATCTCTGGTCTCCAATTAGAAACATCACCGACAATAGAAACCACCATGTTATTGGGAACATAATGTTTCTTGAAAAAATGCTCCACTCTTCGCCGATCCAACGCCCTGATCACTTTCACATCCCCATAGGTTGGGAATTTGCAAGGATGTTTTTCGAACAAGTTTTGCTGCAGCAAAACCCACTGGTGGTATTTTGGTTCATCGTAGATCATGGCGATCTCTTTCAACACGACATTCTTCTCTTTTTTGATATCTTCCTCGCGCAGCAGCGGATTTTGTAAAATATCTGCAAGGACATCAACAGCGATAGAAAAATGCTTCTTCAGCACTTTGGCATAAAAACAGGTTTTTCCGGTCGAGGTATAGGCATTAAAGTCTCCTCCGATCCGTTCAATTTCATTGGAAATCTCTTTATTGGAGCGCCGCTTGGATGTTCCTTCAAAAAGGATATGTTCAAGGAAATGAGAGATTCCCCGCTCAACTTTCTTTTCATGGCAGCTGCCCACATTTATCATTACTTCGACTACGACTGAGTTGCCTTTTTTTGGATAATAAAGTATTGTTAAGCCATTGCCTAAAACCACCTTTTTCATACTCCCAATGCTTCTTTTAGGCTTTATAAGGGTTTTGGACGGGCAATCTGAACAGAATGTTTTTATACTGATTTCTTCTCTATCTGCTTATGAAACTCAAACAGTTCCAGTCCTATCTTAAAAAAGAAGGAATCGATGCAGCTTTTCTTATCCATCCAGATCCCAATATCATTTATTTCACCCTGATGAAGCCTTCGTTTGCCTTATTGTTGATCACCCCTTCTTCAGCAGAGCTTCATCTTTCCAAACTTGATCTTCCGCCAAAAGTATCGGGGCTTACCGTGCTTTCTTTGCAAAAAGAATGGGAAAAGAAACTGGTTAACTCTAAAATAAAGAAGGTTGGCGTCTGCAAATCAGCTCTTTCTCTGCAGTACGCCGAAAAATTACGCAGAATCTATCCTTCTGCAGAACTAGTTGACCTCTCTCCCGCTCTGGGAGAATTACGGGCGCAAAAAACGCCAGAAGAAATACAAAAAATAACCAAAGCCTGTTCCATTACCTGCAACGCCTTTGCTGCTTTAACTAATAGTTTTTCTTTAAAGAAATTCAAGACTGAACGTGACATAGCTTTTTTTCTAGAAAAATTCATCCGCGAGCATGACGCAGAGTTAGCTTTCCCCACTATTGTTGGTTCCGGAAAAAACAGCGCTGTACCCCATCACGTAACCTCTTCTGCAAAATTGCAAAAAGGATTTTTACAGCTGGACTTCGGTGCCTGTTACCGAAACTACTGCTCAGACATGTCCAGGGTTTTGTACATCGGCAAGCCTGGCAAAGTGGAAAAGGAACATTATGAGCTGTTACGCACTGCCCAGGCAATGCCAATTAAGGAAGTCGCAAAAGACCAGCCCTTTACTGAGCTTGACAAGATTTCCCGCAAACATCTCGGGCGATTTTCATCGCATTTTATCCATTCTCTCGGACATGGTGTTGGAGTGGAAATTCACGAAGCTCCCTCCTTTTCTGAAGAGGCGAAGCAAACTATCAAGGAAAATCATATTTTTACCATCGAACCGGGCATTTATTTTCCGGGGAAATACGGAATTAGAATCGAAGATACTTTATTGTTTGATGGCAAAACCAAAATCCTGACTACTTCCCCTAAAGATCTGGTAATCTTCAAATAATACCACAAATCTTTTAAAACTACGCTGAATTAACCGATATTCACGGAAACCTTACGGAAATTGAGAATTTCCGGGGTTTCGAAATTTGCAAATTGGCAAAATTTCCAAAACCTTTATAAATAAAGTGATGGGGCTGTAGTGTAGCCTGGCGGGGGTAACAACAGGATCAACGGTTCGAAGTTCCCTTCGGGCAACTATCACTAATGGTTTGGGTGTAGTATCACAAAAAAACCATTGAACCCCGGTTCGAATCCGGGCAGCCCCATATTACTATTCAACATGACCAGCACTAAACGATTCGGCGCGCGGTACGGACGGAGCACCAAAGCTAAATTTGCGCAGATTGAAGCGCAGCAGCGAGCCAAGCATAAATGCCCGTCCTGCAACAAGCAAGGGGTTAAACGTGTTGCCATGGGCATATGGCAGTGTATGAAATGCAACGTGAAATTTGCTGGCAAAGCCTATTCAGCATAAGGGGTTAAAAATGTATTATATCTGTTTTGACTGCGGGAAGAAAGTAGAGGACGAGTACACTAAGGTTAAAATACGCTGCCCGTATTGCGGTGGTAAAGTCCTGTACAAGGACCGGCGTACTGTTGTGAAGATAAAAGCGCGGTAATTAAGCCATCCTACTTTTGTTTACTAAAATGAGTTCAGACAAAATCAGCCAGCTGCAGTTGCTGCAGCGCAATATGCAAACTATTCTGGCACAGAAGCAGCAAATTCAAGGCCAGGTACAGGAGTTAGATTCAGCCCTGGCAGAACTGCAAAAAACCGAGAAATCGTATAAGATTATCGGCACTATCATGGTTTCTACCCCCAAAGACAGCCTGTCTCGGGAATTACGCGAACGCAAGGAAGTTTTTGAGGTCAGGCTGCAAAATTTTAGTAAGCAGGAAGAAAGATTAAAAAAGAGCCTTGAAGATTTACAAAAAGAGGTCGTGCACGAGCTGGATGTCAAAAATGGATGAACCTATTCAAGAAGTGATCCTGCACCTCGAAGAGCTGAAAGAGGACCTCGATGCAAATAAGAAACTCAAGGAAAAGACCAGCAAGGTCATCTCCATCCTCACTGAAGCAGCCGACATGTCTGTTGAGAAAGCGCTGATCGAATTGGAGGAGATGAATTCGTTAAACCTACCGCCCTATCATCGCACAAAAGTATGGGATATCGTCAGTTTATTGGAAAGTTTACAACGCTAACTCTGTTTTGTCAAATTGTTTTTCTACCGTTTTATCTTAAACTTTGACTTCAAAAACAAAGAATTTGGAACGTACAGGATATCACCGCTCGGTGTCCTGATTTCGGTTTCAAGATATCCAACGCGCTCTACCCTGCCAGCGATCTCCCTCACCTCGACGGCGTGTCCTTCCTTTATTCTCTCTTTTCGCTGCAGCAAGATCCAAGCCACAAAATTAGGGATAACATCTTTCAATCCCACTAAAAAGGTGAGGATCACCAGCATTAAAACTCCTCCGACAAGCAAGTAGAGGACTACCGAGGTGATTCCGAGCTGGTTTAAAGACAAGACTATAGTCACCAGGTAAATCAGGTAGGAAACAAGCGAGCTTAGCCATTTCTCAAGGTTGTACATGACTCCAACCTTAGCCATAATCCTATTAAGTTCGATTTCGGTGAGAATTCTCTTCACAAGTTTCTTCGCTAGGATACCAAATCCAAAACCAAACAATAAAATGACGATACTGGCACCTATTCTGTAGATATACGATTGCGCCGCTCCGACAAGGCTAAGTACCATTTACTTTACGTCTTTGGCATCCTTTATAAAAATTACGTAGTAAATGGGCCTTTATGGAACCATCGCCTCCTGGCCAGTGAGCACAGTACTATTCGTAAGACAAGCCATGCCCTCCCTTTCGATATTTAGAGACGGGGAGGGTGCGAACGAGAGGGTTTCATAAAGGCCAAGCAAATACTCTGTTCTAGAGTTTAAATTAAGGGAAATTATTAAAACTAGAGGGGCAAGTACAGGGCTATGGTCGATTATAACAAGAAAATCAAGGAATTGGAAGATGAGCTGAAGAAAACAAAATACAATAAAGCTACTCAGGGACATATCGGCATTGTCAAGGCTAAAATAGCTCAGCTGCGGGAAAAACAGGAATCACGGGTTCAGAAAAAAACTGGGGCTTCAGAATATGGTTATTCCGTGCGTAAATCAGGTGATGGCACGGTGCTGCTTCTCGGATTTCCCTCAGCAGGAAAATCAACTCTGTTGAACAAACTTACTGGCGCCCATTCTGAGGTCGCCGCCTATGCCTTCACTACTCTCACAGTCATTCCAGGCATGATGGAATATAAACAAGCCAAAATCCAGATTCTTGACGTTCCTGGCATTGTCAGCGGCGCGGCTTCCGGTAAAGGCAGGGGAAGGGAAGTCCTTAATGTAATTCTCAATGCCGATTTAGTCTTGATGGTAGTGGATGTAACCCATCCGGAGCATCATCCTGCTATCCTCAAAGAAGTGTGGGACTCCAACATCCGCCTGAACAGGACTAAACCTGAAGTATTCATCAAGAAAAAGGCCTATGGCGGAATCAACATCGGCAAGACCGTCCCTATCGAAATTGACGATGAAACCATCAGAAAAATTATGCGTGAATTTAAAATTGTCAGCGCAGATGTCTTGATCCGCAGCCCAGTTGATGTCGACGCTTTCATCGATGTCATCGAAGGGAACAAAAAATATGTTCCTGCCATCACTTGCCTGACTAAAATGGATCTTACTGATACGGCGAAAGTAGATAGGGTAAAAAAAGAATTAAATGCAGACATCTGCATTTCTGCTGAACAGGATCTTAACATTGAATTATTGAAAGAATTAATCTTCGAGAAGATGGACTTCATGCGTGTTTATATGAAGGAACCAAGAAAGGAGGCGGATCTCAATGTTCCGTTGATCATTCAGCGGAATTCCACCATCGGAGATGTATGTAACAAGGTACATAAGGATTTTGCCAAAAAGTTTAAGTTTGCAAGAGTCTGGGGAAGTTCAACAAAATTCCCAGGGCAGAAGTTAATGTTGACCCATACGCTAAAAGACAAGGATATTTTAGAGATCCATTTGCGGTAATTTACTATACTTTTTTATAAGTTCAGGAAGCTCCCGTATTTCCCGCTCATGCTTCTTCATCTTTCTCAAAGTCCTTCCAGCCCACCAGGCTCCAGCTCCAGCCAGAAATATTGTAACTCCCAGGTAAATATCTCCAGTAGACTTCTCTTTTTCTCGGTATGAGTGGACAGCAACTTCCGCTGCGACAGCGCCTAGCATTATTGTTCCTGTACCAAAGGGTATCCTCGCGCTTTCCTGGGTTAATCCTTGCTCCTCTGCCCGTAGCCTGGAACGGAATACTTGGACCAGACTTTCTGTTGTAAATAGGCTTACATCAACCTCTTCTCTTTCGGCATCGTATATCGCTTTCTCTTCCAGGTTACTGAGAACCCTGTAGGCTATCTGTATATCTTGAAATCTACTGCTGTTGCTGCGATCTATTGCTGGATGATACTCAACTGCCAATCTGGTGTAGGCCTGCCTAATCTCATCCTCAGAGGCGGTTTCGGGAATTCCTAGAATTTTATAATAATCTGCCATAACTTTGACGTTGGGTAATGGTTTATAAATATTTACCTCTAAACGGTCATGTAGAAAAAGTCGCCGCCATGGCCAAGAGGTAACCTGAGAACTGCTTTTCGTAAGATCAGTTGGTAGGTGCCGCTCCTAAAAATTGTACTTCAAAGCGGCACGAAGGTTACGGCCAAGGCGACTTTTTTAAGATTTTTTACAGAGTCCCTCTAAACTTTTATAAATCACTTATATTCTCTAGTATCCATGTGCGGCATTATCGGCGTCTTTAATGACCAAAAAGCTTTCAGTAAAGTCAAAACAGCGCTAGCTATCCTTCACAACAGGGGAAAAGACGGCTTCGGTATTGCCAACGAGCATGAAATCCAGCATCATCATGATCTGAAAAAATTCTATCCGTTGAAAGATAAAAACATTGTCGGCCATGCCCTTCATGCGGTAGTGGACCACATTCCTCAACCAATTAAGAAAGACGGCTTATTAATTGCTAATTGTGAGATTTACAATTGGAAAAAACTCAATACAAAATACAAATTCAATGCCCAAAACGATGCAGAAACCTTACTGTTATTCTTAGACCAATTTGGCCTGGAAAAGCTTGATGAATTAGATGGGGTGTATTCCTTTGCCTATTGGAAGGACGACACTATGTACCTTGCCAGAGACATTTTGGGTGAAAAACCGTTGTGGTTTAGTTACAATACAGACGCCTTTGCTTTTGCTTCTGAAAAGAAAGCTCTGGAAAAAATAGGGTTCTTCGATATACAAGAGCTAAATCCACGACAGATGATCAAATACAAGATCAGTGAAAACAAATTAGAAATGATCAATCGTGAATTTTTTAGTTATCTCCCTGAACAGAGAAGACCGTTTAAGCAGCTTAAAGAAAAAACAGCTGTATTGTTAGCTCACGCTATTGAAAAAAGAATTCCGGGAAAGAAATTTGGATTGTTATTCTCCGGCGGGATTGACTCAACCTATCTGGCAAAATACTTCAAAGATAAAGGATCTGATTTTACCTGCTATACTGCCGTTCTTGATTCAGAAGCTATTCCCCCAGATTTAGAATCTGCGCAGAAGGTTGCTGAAGCTCTAGGGTTAAAACTCAAAATCAGGAAAATAAAACTTCAAGAAATACCAGCATACCTGGAAAAGATAGTCCCACTTATCGAAGATTCCAATGTGGTAAAAGTAGGGGTAGCTTTGACTTTTTACGTTGCCTGCGAAATGGCCAAAGAAGATGGCTGCAAAGTCATTTTCTCCGGCTTAGGCAGCGAAGAAATCTTTGCTGGTTACGAACGGCACAAGAATTCAGCTAATATCAATCAGGAATGCCTTTCCGGCCTGAGAAAAATGTACGAGCGCGATTTATACCGTGATGATGTTATCACCATGGATAACAGCATGGAATTACGCCTTCCGTTTCTAGATGTCGAATTAATTGACTTCGCCCTAAAGATTCCTGGGAAGTATAAAATTAAAGGGGAAGTCACAAAACATATTCTGCGTGAAATTGCTTTAGAGAAAGGAATCTCCCAAGAGTATGCGTCTCGTAAAAAAACCGCGGCTCAGTATGGTTCTAAGTTTGATTATGCTATCGGTAAATTGGCCAAGCAACAGCAATTTCCATCGAAGTCAGCCTATCTCAGAACGTTTTATCCTTCTCACAATGTAAAATTAGGAGTTTTATTTTCTTCTGGAAAAGATTCAACTGCCGCAGCGCAGGTCATGAAGCAGCAAAATTACGATTTAACTTGTCTTATTCATATCAGATCGGAAAATCAGGATTCTTATATGTTTCAGACTGCGGGAACAGAATTGGTAGAAATGCAGGCGGAAGCGATGGCTTTGCCAATAATTATCCAAAAGACCAAGGGAGAGAAAGAAGAAGAGTTGAAGGATCTGGAAAAAGCATTTAAGGAAGCTAAGAATAAGTATCAGGTAGAAGGAATTGTCTCTGGGGCGTTATTTTCTACCTATCAGCGAGATAGGATCGAAAAAATTTGCGATAAATTGGGATTAAAGATCTTTTCTCCACTCTGGCACAAGCCTCAGGACCGGCACCTTTTGGATTTATTGAATAAGGAGTTTGAATTTGTACTAACTGCGGTTGCTGCAGAAGGATTGGATAAAAGCTGGTTAGGAAGGAAGATTACTAGTAGGGATATAGAAAGATTACAGAAACTTCATCAAAAAATAGGTTTAAACATTGCCGGGGAAGGCGGAGAATTTGAGTCATTAGTACTTGATTGTCCTCTCTTTACCAAGAAAATTGTGCTGAAAAAAACAGAAATAATCGAAGAAGATAAAAATAGAGCTCACTTAGTTATTAAAAAGGCAAAATTGGTTAACAAATGAAAATCCTCATAAAGGGATTTTCAATGTTTGCTACCACAAACAAATGAAAACCGTAATGTGCTTCGGCACTTTTGATCTATTGCACTTAGGCCATCTACACTATTTCCAGCAGGCTAAGAAATATGGAGATTATCTTATTGTGGTCATTGCCAGGGATAAGACCAAGCAGATGCAGAAAAAAGGAATAATCTTTTCAGAAAAAGAACGGTTGGAATTGGTTAAGAATCTGCGGGCGGTTGACGAAGCAGTATTGGGCTATCCGGACAATCATTTCCGCATTATTGAAGAGAAAAAGCCAGATGTTATATTTTTAGGTTATGATCATAAAATTAATGAAAAAGAATTGGCCATGAAACTGAAAGAACGCGGGTTAAAACCAGAGATTAAACGAGCCAAACCTTTCAAGTTAGGGAAGCATAAGTCCACCTTGTTGAGAGAGAAAGTGTTGAAGAGTTGATTTCAAGAGGGCAGGTTTAGGACACTCTTGTATTTATTTCAGTATCGGAAGCGAATCCAGATCCTGCTTGTAAATTCTTTCAAATAACCCGGACACAATTCCGTAGTTTTTTTCTGTAAATGGTGATATAACCCATAACGCCCTAAAATCCCCTTGCCGGTCCCTGCCCCCGGCACAGCATCTAATCGTATTATCTTCGAATGGGGAACCAGTCTGCAAAATCACATAAAAAGAGGGCGTCATTAAACGTAAATAAGAATCTAAAGTCATCCCCCTATCAATTTTGCTTTCCATTGCTGAGTGATCTAACTTCTCAAACCATTTCCTGACATTTTCTAACTCTTGATTCTGATAAACAGCCCTAAGAAATGCTTTATTTTGTCTAAGAGGCCGGTCTTCTAAATGAATTTGGTTGCGTCGCATAAGTGATTTCAACCCTACACTAATTAAAAGCTTTTCTTCTTAGCTATCACCTCCAAAGAAAGATTTAAATAGGGGGGAAAGTCTTTTCAAAATGAGGTGGTCTCATGAAACTAGATTTTTTAAAAAAGAATAGCGAGACATTGTATGTGGTTTTCCGAGTCCTAGTTGGTTTTATGTTCTTTCAGCATGGAGCGCAAAAACTGCTGGGTTGGTTCGGCGGAAATGGAGGAGCAGCTTTAGTGAGCATGATGGGTTTAGCTGGAGTGATTGAATTGATCGGCGGCCTTGCAATACTACTAGGATTTTTCTCCAGGCTGGCTGCAGTCGGCGGAACTTTGGTGATGCTTGGAGCTCTCGTTACAGTCCATTTCCCCAAGGGATGGAATCCGTTAGCTAACATGGGTGAACCAGCGTTGTTGTACCTGGCAGCATTTTTAGTGGTCATGGCTTATGGCAACGGCAAATGGAGTGTTGAGAAGTCCTTGTTGAAAAAAGAAATGTTTTAAAGAATTTTTTCTTATTTTTTAATGTTTTCTATAGCCGCCTTCACTAATCCTAGAAACAATGGCGCAGGGGTACTCAATCTGCTTTTCAATTCCGGATGCGCCTGCGTGCCAATAAAATAAGGATGATTCTTTAGTTCCACAAATTCAGCTAAATTCTTTTCCAGATACAATCCGGAAATTACTAATCCGTTATTTTCCAGCACCTGATGATAAGCCTGATTAACTTCATAGCGATGCCGGTGCCGTTCAGATACATCCTCTGCCTGGTATAACTGCCGTGCTAAACTTCCTTCCCCTAATCGTGCAGTATACGCTCCCAAACGCATGCTAGCTCCTTTTTGAGACACTCCTTTCTGCTCCGGCATCAAATCCACGACTGGATGAGCCGTTGAAGGATCAACCTCAGTGGTATTTGCTTTTTCCAAGGAGCACACATTCCTAGCAAATTCAACAACCATTAACTGTAATCCAAAGCAGATTCCCAGAATAGGGATTTTATTCTCGCGGCAATACTGTATCACTTTCAGCTTTCCTTCTACTCCTCGGCTTCCGAAGCCACCAGGCACGATAACTCCATCCACTCCCTGGAGTGCGTCAGCAGCAGCAATCTTTCCTTCTTCAATCCCGGTAGTTTCAATGAATTTAGTCTGTACTCTTGCTTTCGTGCGCGCACCGCAGTGCATCAAGGCTTCCTTAATGCTGGCATAGCTGTCCGTCAAGGCAGTATATTTTCCGCATAAAGCAATGGTAACCTCCTTTTCAGGATGCTGCAAATTACATAGAAGTCCTTCCCAAGAATCTTTTCCTTTGGTCACTTCTAGCCCTAGTTTTTCATTCAAGATGTCTACAATTCCTTCTCCCTCTAATAAAAAGGGAATCTTGTAGACATTATCCACATCCAAGCCGGTAAAGATGGCTTTTTTATCCACGCCGCAAAAAGAGGCAATCTTGCCTTTAATTTCCGGAGTCAAAGGTTCTGAGCATCTGCCGATAATGATATCAGGCTGGATTCCCCGTTTGCGCAATTCATACACGCTCTGCTGGGTCGGTTTCGATTTTTGTTCATTCACTCCGACAGGAATAGGTACATAGGTGAGATGGACATACAAAATATTTTCCGCACCTACATCATTTTTCAACTGTCTCATCGCTTCAAGGTATAAATCACTCTCCATGTCGCCGACAGTGCCTCCGACTTCAATAAGCATGATTCCTGCTTTTTCCTTCTCTGCTACTGAACATATTTTTTCTTTGATTGCGTCCACGACATGAGGGATGAATTGCACGGTCTTGCCTAGATAATCTCCTCGCCGCTCTTTAATTCGTATTTCTTCAAACACCTTACCCATAGTCAGATTATGCTCAAATTTACAATTGACATTCAGAAACCGCTCGTAGTGCCCAAAATCCATATCCACTTCCCCGCCATCGTCAAGGACAAATACCTCTCCATGCTCATAGGGATTCATAGTTCCGGGATCTACATTCAGATATCCATCTAGCTTCATTGGTACTACGCTATATTTGGAACTGAGAAGATGCCCGATGCTGGCAGCAGCAATGCCTTTTCCAAGACCAGAAACGACTCCTCCGGTAACGACGATATATTTATGATTTCTTCCTTCTACCATGCTTATCAGAACGCCAACAAGCAACGGTTTATAAAGATTTCAGGACACTTTCTGGTGACGAAAAAGAGCTTTAGGGAGTTGTAACTGCGTGTTTTGTGATCTCCATATTGCAGCTTTTATGTTTAGCACACCACGTTTCACATTTCTGAGCGACAGCCTTCTCTTTATACGCAAAATGGCATTCCTCACAAAGATAATATCCTTTCTGTTTTGTTACCATTCTCCTCTTCGCTATATTTCACAAACGTTCATAACAATTTTCTTGGATAAATACACTATTGAAGCCAGCAGGATGATGATCCCTAACATTCCAACTTCCATCCCTTTAAATGGAAGGAAGGCAAATAACCCGCCAAGGCCGAGGACGCTAAATATGCCCAAGGCGCAGGAAGGACATGCTGGGGAAAGTATGGCGATCAGTATTCCTGGAGCGCCGATGGAAACGCCGGATGCAATCTGCCTGCGGAGAAGGAAGATGCTGAAGGTAAGAATGACGCCGGCAAGAAGGGACACGGCAATTAAGGAAACTAACGCCCACGTTGAAAAGCTGGTAAAGATCCCGGTGATGAGGGAGAACAACAAGGAAGGGGAAAAATCACTGAACACTATCCTGTAATTACGGATGATTGCATTTAGAGAAAATAAGATGCCTGCTGTAAAAAGAGTAAGAAAAACGTAACTCTTACTGCTGTACACGATTTTTAATGCCTCTTTGGTTTCTGTAGCATATTTCATTATTGTAGGTCAGACTAGACACATACTAAAAATAAGAAGAAAATAAAAAACCTTCTAAATCTATTTCAGCTCAGCATCAATCACTTGCTTAAAGACGCCGAATGGCTGGGCACCGCTCACCAGTTTTCCGTTGACTAAAAAGCCAGGTGTTCCTTGTATTCCAGCAGCGGCTCCATCAGCCATGTCTTTTTGTACCTCTGCTGCCATGGCTCCTGAATCGAGACAGCTGTTGAATTTGCCAGTATCCAAGCCCAGCTGTTGTGCATAGGTCTTAAAGACCGAAACTCCTCCCGCAACTCCGGATTCAAAGAGCTTGTCGTGCATTTCCCAGTATTTGCCTTGCTCCCCTGCACATTCCGCAGCTTCAGCCGCTTTCTGCGCATTAGGGTGGAAACTTAAAGGGAAATCGCGGTATATCAGCTTTACTTTTCCAGTCTTGATGTACTGCTCGTCAATCAAGCCCAGTGTATCATCGTAGAACCTTGCACAGAATGGGCATTCGAAGTCGCTCCATTCGATGATCGTTACCGGCGCATCGGGGTCGCCCTTAACTGCATCGTCATCCAGCAAACTTTCCATATTTACAGTTGGACTCGGCGCTGCTGCGGGGATATTTCCATCGGCAACGGCATTTCCTACTGCTCCCAGCGTTGGACCGCCAGGGCTTCTAAATACAGCCACAGCCAGAAGCACGATCAAAACTACTGTCGTTATCTTCCAGAAATTATCGCTGCTTCCGCTAGCTTTTTCAGCCTTTTCTGCAGGACGGGCTGCTGGAGCATGGCTTTGCCGCTGTCCATGATCTTCATTAGCTCTCCATTGTTCTTGGTGATGTTCTTCCATAATCTAACCTCCAAACTATTTTTAATCTAAACTTTTAACCTAAACGGACATTTGTATATATGTTTTTGGGTCGGAACAGAGCTTATTAAACCGGCTTAAACTCAAAAATTTTTAGGAATGGCCGTTCATAAGCGCTCTTTTAAGAATATTTGCAGTGTTTTATCTTTCGGCTCACGTTTAATCAGCCCTTTCTTCCCCAATTCCTGCAGAACCTGGCTTAACTTAGCTTTAGACATATCCACCCGCAAGCGCAACATATTCTGGGCAATGCCTTCTTCCTCCCGCACCACCTTCAATACTTTTCTTTCGAATTCATTCAACCCCATAGAAAGAATGGAGTATTTTTCTTCCTTCAATTTCCGTTTGGTATCGTTTTCTAGACGTTGTACAATGGCTTCCTCTCCTTTGCTGAAAACCAGAAGATAAAATGCCAAGGCAAACAAAAATCCAAATGCTCCAAAGGCAAAATGAATCACTCCTAAAGATGTTTCAATCGTTTTACATCCAGCTTTTTGAAAACATCCCAAGGATTCAATTTCTTGATTGAGTGACTGGATAATGAGTATGAAAATAATGAGCAACACCAAGCTAAGGCCCAATACCAGCACACCAGCCTTTTTATTCTCCATTAATACCTGTATCCTACGCTCTTTTATTAATATTATGTTACACGGGGCTCTTCTTAAACCATCTCCCACACTTTCATGGCACAGTTATAAGAAAAAGCTGTTGATAAATAATAATGCGGTTATCAGGGAAGAGAGCAGGCAATAAAAGCAGTAATCTTTTATTTTGTATACTTCCACCCAGATCAGGAACAGCGAAAACAGCAGCCCTGCTCCTGTCGATAAGGTTACAAAGAGAAAGATTGTCTGGATAGCAGGCAAGAGAAATGTTGCGATCCCTGCAGCCAGCATGGAGGCATAAAACAGCAGCCCCAACACTTCGTTTCTAACTCCAAAGAGATGCGACCATCTGCTTTCTGTTACTTTACTGCAATCGTGATCGAGCGGACAGACCAACGGTTCTGCCTTATGGCTGTAATGCTTCCACACTAAATACCCAGCATCAGCTATACCGGCTACGGCTAAGGTGATAAAGGAAGCAGTAAATACCGTGCTCATTTTTTATAGTTTATGAAGTATGAATAAACTAGAGAAAAATGTTTTATTTTTTTCCATTTTTCTCGTGATGCAAAACCCCCAAGGCAACTGCTGCTAATAATAACCCTATATCGCGGAAGACTATTTCTAAAGCAGTAATATTAGTAATTGTTATTGCCAGTAATGTTGCGGCAGCTAGTGCCGCTGCTTCCTTGGTCTTCCAGCCGGAGAGCAACCATACACTTAATGCAGCTTCATATAATGAAAAGCCTCCTAACAGAAGTGCTTTCGGAAAGAGATTCTGTAAAAAGAGCGGCATGAATCCGATCCATGCTTCTGGCTGTAAGGTAGTGTCAATTGCTGCAAAGAGAAAAGGAACAGCTAAAGCAACCCGTAAAATGAAGGATGCTAGATTTGAGTAATCACAGGTTAACTTTTTGGCTTTCATTCTACGATAACTGTTCCAGTTGAGGATACTCGAAGGTGGTCATGATATTTCCAAGACCCTTTCTCGTTGAAAGTGAAGGAAAATGAATCCCCTTGTGCTAGTCCTTGGCAAGCGTCAAAGATAGCTTCCCCGGTTCCACATTTTTCAATACCTGAGCCAGGATAGAGGGTATGGGTAGGATGCATAGCAGAAGCCGGCCAGTGCTTATTAGAATCTCCATTCACAAATGTTACCATTGTTCCAGCTTTGACAGTTAGCATTTTTGGTTCAAAACCGGAAGAAGTGATTTTTACGACCATAGTATCGGAAGCTGGCATAGTTTGTTCTTCCAGTACTGGCGCAGTTGTTTTTTCGTTTGTTGCTGACACTTCTGTCTTTGGAATAACTTGTTCTGCAGGAGAGCAAGCTGCTAGAAATGTTAACACCATCAGAATTGAAATCACTAATAACATCTTTTTCATGAAGAGAAAGAAATAAAACTGGTATATAAAAGTTGTTATCTTCACATATTCCCGATAATCTTCTCACCAAACTCAGAACACTTCAATAACGTTGCATTATCCATCTGCCGTGCAAAATCGTATGTTACTGTTTTCTGCTGGATGGTTTGAGTCATAGCTTTTACCACCAGCTCAGCGGCTTCTTTCCAGCCCAGCAGCTCCAGCATCATCACGCCAGATAAAATCACCGAACCAGGATTGACTTTGTCCTGTCCTGCATACTTTGGCGCAGTGCCGTGAGTGGCTTCAAATACTGCTAATCCTTCTTCATAATTGATATTTGCTCCAGGAGCGATACCTAAACCGCCTACCTGCGCCGCACAGGCATCGGATACATAATCCCCATTCAGGTTAGTAGTGGCAAGCACATCATATTCCTCTGGCCGCAATAACAGCTGCTGGAACATCGAATCGGCAATCCGGTCATTGATCACTATTTTATCTTCTGGATTCTCTTCTCCTTCCTTTACAACATGCTCAGCAAATTCTTCCTGCGCAACTTGATAGCCCCATTCCTTAAATGCCCCTTCTGTAAATTTCATGATATTCCCTTTATGTACTAGTGTTACCGATTTTCTCTTATTTTCAATTGCATACTTAATCGCTGCTCTCACTAATCGTTTTGTTCCCGTTATGCTGATTGGTTTAATCCCAATTCCGGAATCATGACGAATTTTTTTCTTCAGTTCTTTTTCTAGAAAATCGATCACTTTCAAAGCTTCTTCACTTCCCTGCTTCCATTCGATTCCGGCATAGACATCTTCTGTATTTTCGCGGAAGATAATCACATTCAACTTTTCCGGTTCCTTCATCGGATTTGGCACTCCCGGAAAATACTGCACTGGCCTGACGCAGGCAAATAGATCTAATTTTTGTCTAAGGGTTACATTCAAGCTCCTATGTCCGCCGCCAACTGGAGTTTCTAACGGGCCTTTCAACACCACCCGCAAATCCTTGATTTGTTGTAATGCTTCATCTGATAACAGCTCCTTCCCCTCTTTCAGCGCCTTTTCTCCGGCTAGAATCTCTTTCCACAAAATTTTTCTCTGGTTATGGTACGCTTTCTGTACCGCAGCATCAAGAACTTTCAAAGCTACCGGAGTGATGTCTACGCCAGTGCCATCACCGATGATAAAGCCTATTTCCGGCTGATCCGGAACCTGCCATTGTCCATTGGAGAATGTTATTTTAGTCATAAAGTGAAGGATTAAGAAATGGTTTATAAGGATTATTGTGAACTACTATTTTATTATCTAAAACTTTATATAACTTTTCTTCACTCCTAACTGTTATGCCTTTCCTCAACCCAGACCAAATCCAGGAGTTCTACCTAGACTACATCAAAAAACTGCAAGTCGTCAAAGAAAAACTCCACCGCCCTTTGACGTATGCCGAAAAGATTCTCTTCACCCATTTTGCCAAAGCAGAGTTTACTGTCCAGCGCAGCAAGTCCAGCATTCCCTTACAGGTAGATAGAGTAGCCATGCAAGATGCTACCGCACAGATGGCTATTTTGCAGTTCATGCTGACAGGAAAGAGATCCGTTGCAGTTCCGACAACTGTCCATTGCGACCACTTAATAACTGCAAAAGTTGGAGCGACTAAAGATTTAGAGGAAGCAAATATCCAAAACAAGGAGGTTTATCAATTTCTCAAAAGTTCAGCCAACAAGTACGGCCTGGGTTTCTGGAAGCCTGGTTCGGGCATTATTCATCAGGTCATTCTAGAAAATTATGCTGTTCCTGGACAGTTGATGATTGGAACCGACTCACATACTCCTAATGCTGGTGGATTAGGCATGGTTGCTATTGGCGCAGGCGGAGCAGAAGCCATGGATGCCATGGCCGGCTTATCGTGGACGGTTACGATGCCCAAATTGATCGGCATACAGCTGAAAGGAACCTTAAACGGCTGGACTTCGCCTAAGGATGTCATTCTCAAGGTTGCAGAAATCCTCACGGTCAAAGGTGGAACAGGATGTATCATTGAATATTTTGGCGAGGGCGCGAGAACGATCAGCGCTACCGGAAAAGCGACGATCACTAATATGGGCGCAGAGGTTGGTGCAACAACTTCACTATTTCCATACGACCAGCATACTGCTGCTTATCTTCAGGCCACGCAGCGTGACTTTGTCGCAAAAGCTGCTGACTCTGTTAAGGAGGAATTACAAGCCGATCCTGAAGTGGAACAAAACCCTTTGCGCTTTTTTGATGATGTTATCATTATTGATTTAGATCAGTTGGAACCGCAGATAGTCGGCCCGCATACGCCGGACTTATCCCGTTCACTTTCTGCATTGAAAGATGATGTGCACAAAAATCATTGGCCAGTACAATTGAGCGCTGCCCTGATCGGAAGCTGTACTAACTCTTCCTATGAAGACATGTCGCGAGCAGCAGCAGTGGCCAGAAAAGCGGCTGCACAGGGCTTGAAAGCCAAAGTTCCGTTCATGGTCACTCCCGGTTCACAGCAGATTTTTGCGACTATGAAGAGGGACGGACTATTGGACGTATTTGAAAAAATTGGCGGCGTTGTGCTTGCCAATGCCTGCGGTCCCTGCATCGGGCAATGGAACCGACAAGATGTTCCTAAAGGAGTGCGCAATTCTATAATTACTTCTTATAATCGCAACTTCAAGAAACGCAATGACAACAATGCGGAAACGCATGCCTTTATTTCCAGCCCGGAAATTGTTACTGCCTTTGCCTTGGCTGGAAGATTAGACTTTAATCCCATACTGGATACTATTGATGGTGTGAAGTTGGAAATTAGTGCAGTCGATCAATTACCTTCTCAGGGATTTGTCTTTGATCTTTCCGGCTATGAAGAACCGACAGGAAGGGGGGAAGTAATAGTCGATCAGCACAGTGAACGCTTAGCCTTGTTGCAGCCATTTGCACCATGGAAGGAAAAAGATTTTTCTGAGCTATGGCTGTTAGTGAAAGCCAAAGGGAAATGCACTACTGACCACATTTCTCCAGCAGGAAAGTGGTTGGAATATCGCGGGCACTTAGATAGGATCAGCGACAATATGTTCTCCGGCGCGGTCAATGCATTTAGTGATCAGATTGGGGAAGGTAAGAATCTGTTAACTGGGACGGAGGAAGGTTTCTCTTCTATTGCTCGAGCTTATCAGAAGAATGACAAAGGCTGGATTGCAGTAGGCGATGTGAATTACGGCGAAGGTTCTTCCAGAGAACATGCAGCCATGGAACCACGCTATTTAGGATGCAGAGCGGTGTTAGCGAAGAGTTTTGCTAGGATAGCTGAAACTAATTTGAAGAAGCAGGGGATCTTGCCGTTATGGTTTAATGTTGAGAGTGATTACGATAAGATCTTAGAAGCTGACATCATCGATATTGATAGTGATGCAAAAGTCAATGAACTGGTGTATGTTACTCTTACCCATGCTGATGGCGCTGTTGAAGTTATCCAGACTAAGCATACGTTTTCTGCAGAACAGCTGGAATGGTTTAAGTATGGAAGTGCTTTGAATTGGCTGAGGGAGAGAAGTTCTTGAATCGTCGTTTTCAGTTATAATAATCTTTAATAATCAGGCTAAAACACGCTATTTCAGATGTCTAAAATTAGTTGGCGGGATGTAAGGATTGAGAAGTTACACCAAGATCATGATATTAGCAATTTTCAATGTTTTGAAAAAGAACTAGTAAAATTCTTACAGGAAGATGCGTTAGGCAATCAAAATAAGAAAATTTCAGTGACTTATCTTTTGTTTTTAGAAGAAAGTAATCACTTAGTTGGTTATATTACCCTATTGAATGATAGAATTGATTTGACGGGGAATTTAAAGTATTATTTTAATCAAAAAGGGATATTATACACTTCACTACCGGCTTTGAAAATTGGAAGATTAGCGGTCGATGATAACTTCTTACGAAGAGGAATAGGCACAATCATGGCTTATTTTGCATTTGAAAAAGCAGAAACTATATCTCTTAAAACAGCAGGTTGCAGATTTGTAACGTTAGAAGCAAAAAGAAATAAAGATAACACCAAAGATTCAATTAATTTTTACAACAAATTAAACTTTAAAATTTTGAAAGAAACTAAGAAAGCGACAGCTATGTATTTAGACCTGTTAGATCAGTGGTAAATCACTTTAAACTTCATTCTTCTTGCTTTTCGTAGCATAGCGATTCTTTTTGGATCAGGGTTAGTTTCTTCTTTAATCATATTTTGGATAAATCTAATTGCATCCTTCCCATGCAAAGTAGGTGTCCGTTCTATTGGTTTTGCCATATTAGGTAAAATGTGTACGTTTATATAAAATTAACTGCGTTTTATTCCCGTCTTAGTTTGCATCGCTTTAAGAATGGTTTCAAAACTAAAATAGGTTATTCCCAGTACGCCGAGTCTGTTGAGAACGTTTTCAATTCCAGAATCAGCTGCCTGATGAGCTTTGCGCAGCTCCGCTTTACTTTGTTCTAGATCGGATGGATCGTAAGGATAGGTTCCGGCGCCTGTACCAACGGGGTAGAAGACATTGATAATAGCCAACTCCGTACCTATCTGCTTCCCTGAAGTCAGGACACTGGCCTCATTGATCGTTGTTAGGCAACAGGAACTTCCAAGGGTGATTCCGCTGCTGATATTTGCTTCCACGATCATGCCTACCAGGGCTAAGGCTTCTAAATTTTCTCCTGAAGGTTTATAGCGACTGCTGCATAGCCCGGTATCGACGATGCCCAATCTATACGTCGCTCCATCATACCTAAAGCGGGCGACGTCATCTAATTGACAACAGTGCTTTCTCAAGAATTCCGGCAAGTCAGATGGCTCTTTCATCTCCGCAGCTACAATATCTTGGTCGTAGGCAGTGACAGCTCTTCTCATATCCCTGATGAGCTTCCGCGGCAATGCTGTAGCGCTTTTGAGGTGCTCCACATGCAAGCCGGCCGAATGCAGGTCAGCAATTGCTTTGGCTAAATATTGTCGCATAGTATCTCTCTTAAGAGAAGTGGTATATAAATTATTTCTTCAACTGCTTCAAACCTTTCTCTGTAATTTTAACCACGTGTGAAGGTCTTCCATTAGCCGGATCGGTTACGGACTGGATTTCGATAAAGTCGTATTCTTTCAGTTCCTCACAGTTAGCTTTTACGGTTCTGTAGCCAGTGTTTACCTTTCTTTCCAATTCGGCGTAGGTAGCTGGTTTTTCTTTGACCTTGAGAAGAATTTGTTTCTTTATTTTTTCATTTTCTTAAATGAGAAATATCGATAACTGCCCCATGTTTAATAAATTCATCATAAAAATAATTATATTCATTACCCCAGTATATAGCTGCACATGACATTGGAGCACCTTTACCAGTGTTATTGCCATTTTCCAAAAACTTTAAGCGAGTATCAAATAAAAAGCAAATAGCCTTTGCCCTACCATAAACACTTTTCTTCCAATGACCCGTATTTGTTGCAACTGGTACTAACGCAATAACTTCTGAACCATAATTTTCATATGCTTTCGCACATTTTTCTAACCAATGTTTAATAGAGGTTTCGCTGTCTTTATCCCTACCATATGGTGGATTAACATAGATGCTTGGAAATTTCCATGATTCAATCAATCCATTTTTGTGAGGCAGACTGTATTCTACTTCAGCTTTAACAATAGAAAACTCATTAGAACATGGATCTAAATGTATCTTTCCACTAAAAACATTCTTTACTGCATCAACATATTTTTTTGGTGTACACCAATCCTTACTTTTTGAATTGATATTTCTTCCAGCCGTCATCGTATCCCCGTTATTAAATATATGATTAAGTATTTAAATTCTTTTTCGGTTATTGGTAACTAATTGGTAAACAAATATATATCTAATGGTATATATGCTTTTCGATTATGAATAACAATATAGGACTGATTGGCTATATCAAAGCTAGTAATTATAGAATTGAATTACTCAAAAAATTAATTGAAAAACCATCCACTCCTACCGAACTTGCAAATTTAACTAAAATAAACAAAGGACATGTTAGTAGGGCACTAAAGGAACTCTGTGGAAAAAAACTTGTAGAGTGTGGCAATGAAGAAGCAAAAAAAGGAAGAATGTATTTGATTACTGAATTAGGTAAGAAAATAATAAAGGAATTATAAATTTGAGACAACTAATGAATTGTTGATTTTACTTATTTTCTTAAAGTTTAGGTCTTCAAGGTCATAGAATATTGCATTTTTGTTTTCAGATACTACTTCTTGAATAATATTTTTAACATCTTCGTTTTTCTTTAGTGCATCTTTATTAATGAACTTTAAGAAGTCATCACCAAATTTTTTGTGAAATTTCCTAAATGCTTCAATGATTATATAATCTGGAACAACCAAATTATGATCAATTGTTTTTGTAACAACTTTTCTTGATTTATCCTCCCAATGTGAAACTTCTCCAATAATAAGTATCGATGTAAAATTGTCTGTTTCTTTCTTTTCTTCTTTACCCCATTTACCAATGCGTTTTTTCCTGACATCTAGGGCAACTAATGCCGATTGTTTAGCTTTTTCTATTGTCTGTGGCCCAGTTAAACAAGTCTCTATCTTAAAAAAAGTCTTGTTTTGTATTTTGGTTAGTGTAAAAACATGGCATAACCTCACTTTTTCAGAAAGATCTATCAATTTATTTTCTGGTTTAATGATTCTTACCGTTCCATTTTCAACCAAGGTGATTAAAAACCTTTTATTGACAGAAATCTCAAATTTTTCATCAATCAAATTATTCTTCTGTTTAGAGGATTCTTCCTCATTAGCATTTTTTGAAGTAATATGAAGTTCTGCATTATTACTTGAAATTTTTTTACACATGATGTTAATTTTTATCACTCTGTCTAACCATCTTGGACTTATGTTATGTTGGTAAGCTTCACTTACGCCCAATTGTAAATCATGATTCCTTGTCTCGGCATGAACCGTTACCTCAACACCAACTTTTTTACATTCAATAAAACCGATGAGATTATTTTGGTCAATATCACCATCCTTATCAACAATAACCTTTCCATTTTGATCTAACTTAAAAAAACTAAATTCAACTTTATGTTTTGCTGCAGTAAATCCTTCCAATGCTAATTCTGTCTGCATGCAATTCAATAAATCTGAGGAAGAATAACAATAACCCATTGTTACTAACTCTAACATATCCCCTATTTTTCTTCCAATCTGGTGTCCTTTTTTTCCAAATTGTTCTATGTAAACATATACATCAGATAAATAATCAAAATTTCTAGAATCGTTAAATTTCATTGACAAACTTCAAGCGGAGTATCCATTTGTTAAATAGATTTATACCACTTAGTTGCCACTGTAAAGATGATTTTTCCCTCCCCCCCCACCACAATCTTTATATCTTCCCCCCATAATTTCTCCCCCACATGCCCGCCATCTCCATCCAGAACTTAGTCAAAACCTATCCAAACGTAGAAGCTCTTAAAGGAATATCTTTGGAAATAAAAGCAGGAGAATTCTTTGCATTATTAGGCCCAAACGGAGCGGGCAAGACTACCTTAATACAAATCCTTACTGGTCTCTGCAACAAAACTTCCGGCGAAGTCTACTTATTCAATAAGGATGTCTACAAAGACTACCAGGAAGCCAGAGCATTAATCGGTCTCGTCCCACAGGAATTCAACTTTGACATTTTTGAGAAAGTATACAATATTCTCTACTACAATGCCGGCTATTTCTCCATTCCCGCCAAAGAACGAGAAGCCAGAATAAAAAAGATTCTCACTGACCTTAACCTCTGGGAAAAAAGAAACACCCCGGCCAGGGAATTATCCGGCGGAATGAAACGCAAATTAATGATCGCCAGAGCCTTGATCCATAATCCTAAAATCCTTATCCTGGACGAGCCTACTGCAGGCGTAGATGTAGAAACCAGAAAAACCATGTGGGATTATCTAAAGAAATTAAACAAAGACGGAACTACTATCCTCCTCACCACTCATTATCTGGAAGAAGCAGAAGCCTTATGCGAGCGCATTGCTATCATCAACAAAGGGAAAATAGTCACCTTAGATACTAAGGAAAACTTGCTGAAAACCCACAATAAAAAATTAGAGGAGATCTTCTTACATCTGACAAAAAATGACCAATAAAATTCTTCCCATACCCTTAACCACATTGATCCTGCGAGAAGTACGCAGGTTTCTCCGCATCTGGACGCAATCGCTGATTCCGCCCATGCTGACTTCATCCTTATTCATTCTTATCTTCGGTTATTCATTAGGTTCAAGAATCTCAGAAGTGGAAGGAGTCTCCTATCTAAACTTTATCCTGCCTGGCTTATTGATGATGGGAGTGATCATGAGCGCTTATATGGCTTCCTCATTCTCTCTGTTTATCCAGAAATTCCACGGCAGCATCCAGGAACTGTTAGTCGCCCCCATCGCCTATTGGCAGATTATTGCCGGAACGACCATCGCAGCTATGCTGCGCTCCTTTATTGTCGGCCTGGGCATTTTAGCGGTAAGCTTGTCGTTTACGTCTGTAACAGTACATAGTCTGCCGCTACTCCTGCTCTTTATTGTCCTGGTCTCCATGTTATTTTCCTTTGCCGGAATTGCCACGGCCTTATGGGCCAATAATTTTGACCAGATGAATTTATTCTCAACCTTTCTCATAACCCCTTTAACGTATCTAGGGGGAGTTTTTTATTCCATCGAAATGCTGCCGCCGTTCTGGGCCGGCGTTGCACGGTTTAACCCCATCCTCTATATGGTGGACGGATTCAGGTATGGATTTATCGGCGTGAGCGATGTTCCCATACTCTATTCGTGTGGAGTGGTTTTATTCTTGACGCTCGTTTTTTTTGTCATGTGCGTGCAGATGTTCAGAACAGGGTATAAATTAAGAACGTGATTTAATAAAAAAAGAAATAAAAAAATACAAAGTAAGTTTATTTTTCAAGTAGCTGCTTAGCTTCTCGGTATAACTGCGCTTCACCCAAAGCTTTCAGAACCTGTGCCGGGTAAGTAAACTCAATCATCTGTCCTGGTTTAGGCATGGTAAAGGCATGGGCAGATTGTGTCCGTGGGACGCTGCTGGCATACCTCACTTGGGTTGGATCCACTCCATTGATGGTTCCCAACCTGTAACTGAATCTTGCTTTGTTGTCACCTGCATTTACCATCCTCACGTAATGCTCGTGGGTGTGCCCTGCTATAGCAAGATCTGCAGAAATGCTTGCGCCGGCCCCATCCAGTCCTGGTTGACCATCAACAGGGTCGTGTTGCAACTGTGTTCGTACCGGTCCGAACAAGGGTTTGCCATCTATAGATGCTCCGTAGTCAGGGATGAATATTACGTGGGCATAATCCCCTCCCCCGATAAAGACCCGTGCATCCTTTGGCGAACTCTTTACACCGACTTCATAGACCTTGATCCCTCTGGCTTTGCAGTCTCGGACAAAGTGATCAGTTTCTTTTTCTGCCATGTCTCGCTGCTTGCCGTCAGCATGGTTCCCCGGCGTAGAACTGTGGGCATGCTTTAGCGTACTGTGCTCCAAGGTCAAGGCCAGATACCGGCCATAATATTCGGCAAGCTGGTCTTTAATGGCTCGTAAACTCTGCACGCTTCCCGATGCTGCATCAGATGCAAAGCGGAGAGACAGATTGTATACCCAGTCCGTCCTTTCCGATGGTTTTACTGTAGCTACTTCCGCAAGCTTAGCCTGGTACTCTCTGATGAGCTCATGCGGCTCACGCATGTCATGTGCTTTATCAGGCCAGCGCCCGCAATTATTTTCTGCCGTATCCCCGCCGCTGCCAAAGCCGACCATCCTGACTGGTTTTCCTCGCACTCGGACTGGGTTGTCTCCCATCAGCAGCTTGTATAGAGCTAGGAAACCGTCCCGGAGAATCGGTAATGATTCTTTTGCTCCGATATGCTCGTCAGAAGTCCAGCCAACAACATTGTACACCTCAGGCTGCTTCAGTACAGATTTGTCAATAAAATCTGCCATCTGTCTCATCTCGGTATGGACCAGGCCGTCTGCGTCTTTCCGCAACATTCCCAGTCCGGCTACTCCTCCATTCTCCAGCCGTTTCATGGCTGGATGACTTCTGGTGTTTTCTGCCTTTCCCGCTCCTAAGCGTTCAGCTTTCTCGCCGCGAGCATATTTCCGCAGTTCAGCCTGATCTTCAAACGGCGGCGCAGAGAACAAAGTGATAGTTTTTGTACCAACCTCACCATTATAATTTCCCCATTGCTGGAAATTGACTTCTGGCTCGCTTAATTCCAGCCGCTGCAAGGTCTTCTGTCCTTGTCCATGATGGCCGGATTCAGCAAGTGCGTCCAATCCTTCAAAGTTAGCAGCCCGGCCATGAGTTCCATCGACAAATCTCCTATGCCTGGACTTCATTGGCGTCCATCGAGCTTCCCGGCTGTGGCTGTATTCTATCTTGAAGCCGTCAAAATCAAGAACCGACTCTTTGGTTAGCAATTCCACATTGTATTTCTTGCAGATTTCCGCATATTGCCCATACAACTCCCGGGTGACATCCGGCTGTGTCCACTGGTGGATGGGCCGGCCCTTTTTAGGTCTGGTGAAGAGGACAACTTGTTCTCCGTGAATTGCTTCATCAGCAGCGATACCAGCTAGCTTGTGATTATTTCGAGCTTGTTTTCTCTTTAAGTTCTCCCGCTCCCGCCGTTTTCCCGGTTCACCTTCAAGGACATCCAACTTTTTTTTAAGCAGGTTTTTCGTTGCTATCAGGGATGCTTTCCCGCCGCGCAACAGCGCCAGCTCGTCCTTTGCACCGCCGGCGCTGGTGAGCAATTCATGAATGAGTTCTGTTGCCGTATATTGGACATTATCCTCATACACATTGAGCACTAACTTCGCATCTGGCAATCGTTCTCGTAATTCTGCCAGGCGCTGATCCAGGATTTTAAACTGCTCTCTTAAGGTGTGCAGATATTGCTGTCTGTTTGGGACAGCTTTTGTGGCCTCGACACATTCCTCATGACTTTTCTCCCAAAATGTTAAAGCCTTGTTCAAAAACTCCGGCCGGTCCAGCCTGCTCAATGCTCCATCAACGACCACTCCTGTCAATTCAGGATCGTCAGCCAGAAATTGCAGCGCAGTTTGATACGTTCCATGCTGACGTTCACTTTCTTCAAAATAATGAGAATCCCAAGCCACTTCCGAGAGAAAATAGACGCGCTGATCTGCAGGTCTTACCCCTTTCTCTCCCCGGACTAGACTTTCTAATGTACCACTTCCACCTTTACTTTTAACTGCCATCTAACATCACCCCTTTTGCTACCAATTTTATTTCTGAATATGCTCTTACAAATACCTTCAAGAAATTAGCGAAACGGAACGGCGTAAAAGACACCAGCAGAGGTCCCTGAGGACCTCCAATCATAGAATTACACCTCGGTACAGTTTGCTATCCAGTCTTTCTTTCCATCCAAAAAACCAGAGAAGAGAACCTAGTGCAAATATAGTTAAAACATCTCTTTTTGCCTTTGCCATAACACACTCCCTTGTAAAGGGTATTTAGGAATCTTAACAACCCCTAGTGAAATAGGAATGAATCCAGATATATAAAGCTTGCTCGAAACACTTAAATATGACTTGCATTTACGTAGTCTGCCTTAACACACTCCCCTTTTTGATTGCTTCGTATGAGGTATGAGAGAAGGGGAGTCACTTTCTTTGAATTTTTTTGTAGAAAATAATAGGGTCTGGATAATACTGTCACGCAAGAACAAAAACGCCTTACTCAATCATTATCTACTCTTGGTGCAAGAATGAAGCTTAACGATAATATATCCGTGACTTTATATTCAAGCTTTAATGGGTAATCGGTATTGAAATGCAGGGAGACAGTCTTTGAGAGCTTCCCGCCGTTGATCATTTTCTTTAAGTATTCAAGCGAATATTTTGCCTTGAACTTGCTTTCCGAATCAGTCTTTATGACTGTCCTTTCGCTAGGCTTTATCTCAATAAAGGCCTTTGATAGATCTCCTTCTGCCTTGACTGACAGCTGATCTTTCTCACCGAGGAAGGTAACTGATTCCGCAACAACACTTACATCCTCTATCGCTTCGGAGAGAAGATCAGAATCAGCTTCGACAACGATAGGAAACCGTAACTCTGGGACTTTCTGTTCCTTGTCTTCTATCTCCAAAGTTGGGATAGAGAATGACCGTACTGTATCGCTCTTGAGTTGAATTTTAAGTTTGTTGTCATCGGTGGTCTCTAAAGTTAAGACATCATCGGCCTTAGCCCTTCGCAGGATCTGTTTCAGATTGTTTAGATTGATGGCGATCTCTTCCGGCTTTTTAGCGCTGTACTCGGTAAAGCTGCTGCTAAGAAGCTTGAAAATGACCATAGCAACATTGGCTGGATCCATGGCTACCAGTTCTAGGCCATCTTGATTTACTTTAAACTTAGCTTCCGTAACCAGCTCTGAAATGATAGAAATGCTGTCCTTAAAGTATTTTGGTTCTGCTAGGACTAACTTCATATTGTACCCCCCTAGAAATTCTGAGACGGGGTCTATTTATAAAATTTGCTGTTGTGAAGTGGTGGTTAAGAGATGAGGCTCACTTCAAACTCAATCTCTCCCCATCTTCCATCACATGGGTATTCTTCATCCCTAACTGCGCAGCTAATTCCGCAACCATCTTTCCCTTTGCTGGTTCGGCATGGATGGGGATGATATGCTCAGGCCGGATCATCTCCAGCAATTCCCGGTGGTCTTCTCTTGCTCCATGACCGGAAACGTGCACGTCTCTGAATATCCTCACTCCCTCTGCACGAAGTAACTTCTCCATTTTCTGCCTATTTTCAATATTGACCGGAACAGGAATCACCTGGCAGCTGAAGATCACTACATCGCCTTGTTCAAACTTAAACGTAAAGTTTTCTTTGATCATCCTTGACAAAATCGACCGCGGTTCGCCCTGATGCCCGGTGCAGACAATGAGATATTTCCCTTTCCCTTCTTTCTTTATTTTTCTGAATACCTTCTCAAGTTGATCCCGTGGCTTGACCATTTCAACTTTATCTGTAAAGGTAACGATCCCGATGCGCTCACCTGCACGGACATACTTGTCCAGCGATCTTCCTAAAAAGACAATTTTCCTATTCAGCTTTTGTCCAAGTTCAATGATACTTTTCAATCTTGCTAAATGCGACGAAAATGTGGTTACGATCATCGCCTTCCCTTCTCCGGAAACACTTAGCATGGTGTCTTTAAGCATTTCCCGCGCCACGGTTTCAGAAGGACATTTCTTGTGCTCGTGCGCGTACAGGCAATTCATGATCAATAACTTTACCCCCTCTTTACCTAGCTCTTGCAATCGGCCATAGTCGGGTTTTTTACCCAAAACAGGAGTATTATCTAATTTGAAATCATTAGCATACATCACTTTTCCATAGGGCGTATGCACAACCACCACAGCTGTCTGAGGTATGGAATGGGTCATGTGCACAAATTCCACGGTGATCTTCTTAGAAACCTTGTATGACGAGCCGGAACTCACAGCCACAAACTTGTGCGGTATTTCCAGATGCTCGTCCCATAAGATGCTCTTCAGCACTTCAATAGTATATGGTGTTCCTAATACCACTACGGAAGAAGGGAATAACGGCGCAGCAAAAGGAATAGCACCAACATGGTCCAGATGCCCATGACTGGGAACGATGGCTACTACTTTGTCTTTCCAGTCTTCGATATGCCCATAATCGGGGACAGCATTAGCCTTCAATAAAATGTTGTAGGTCTTGGTGCTGGTATCTTCCATATCTTCTGTAAATTTGACATAATCAAACATGCTTAATCCCATGTCCAGAAGAACAACTTCATCGTCAACCTTTATGGCAACGCTGTTACCCTCTGTTTTTGTAAAACCGCCGATGGCGCAGATTTCAAGCATGGAAGCGGTAAATCATCCATATTTAAAAAGGTTTATGATGCCGAAAACATTAAATAAAAAGTGTGGGCGGCAGGTCGAGTCACTCCGTTCGTGACCTGCTTACAGCAGGACTCGAACCTGCGTACACCGCGCATAAGGGCAGTCTGCCCTTACAAGAAAATGCAGGCATTTTCTGTACCGAAATCTTTGATTTCGTGTATCAACCCTCAATAATTAATGAGTGCGAGAGGCAGGATTCGAACCTGCGAACCCACTAAGGGAACAGATTCCTCAGTTTAATGGGCTCTAGAGTCATTGCATGAAGCTCTAACTCAAAGCACTTGAGTCTGGCGCGTTTGGCCACTTCGCTACTCTCGCAAACAAACTAAAAATACCTCAATTCTTTTATAAAACTAACGAAAAAAAGTAGGAAACTCAACTCAGATTCTTAAGCCGGTCTTCAATGTCCTGAAGCTGCTGTTCAAGATCGTCCAGTTCGCGGCTTTCTTCTTTTCTGGGCATTGACGGTGTTGAAGGAGGCATCTCCATCTTCCTCTCTTCTGGCATTGCTGCCTCTTTCTGCTGCTCCGGAACATACCCTTTCAGTTTTCCCTTAGGCAGATGCCGGCGCAGTTTGTCGTGCACTAACCCGTGCATCTCTTTTACATTCTCGCGCAGCTGCCCGAAGGCGGCAATTTTCTCTTCCTGGATTTTCATGAAAGTTTCATACCCCTGCATGAAAATGATAATCTCCCGCAAAGCTTCAAGAATGTCCTTTCTAACACTTTGAGGCTCATTCAACTGCACACGCAGATCCATCTTTTTCTCTTTGCTTGTGCTGCTTACTGTGCGTGGAGCACTCATTTTCCTGGTTCCTTTCCGTGCTCCCATCTTTGCGTTCTTTTTCATGGTCAACCTAGAATTGTTCAGGCTCATTCAAGGAGCTGTCGATAAAATCTATTTTCTTCTCTACTTCTGCCAAGGTGTTCTGCCACATCTCCAGCTGATGATCCTCTTCATTCTTAAGATCGTTTATCTTGAGAACTGTCGCTTTTGCTTCCTCTAATTTTTTCCTCACCAACCTGACCAGCTTTAAAACCTCATCATACTCGTCAATTTTTATGAAAACAGGCATTCTTTCCATTTTTCAATCTCCTTACGCTTTAAACAATGTCTTATCAATATGTAATAGTTGGTCATGCAATGATTTCACCAGCCGCCGCAGGTGACTGAAATTATCTTTTTCGTTGTATTCAGACACTTCCAGTGATTTGTTAATCTCATGCAGTTCGTCTATCTTCTCTGTTGCAGCTTCTATCTCCAGCAGAATCCTCTGATATACATCCATCTTTACATAGAGTTCCTGCCCTTCTGGCTGTGGTAAACGTGGCCGCATTTCAGAAGTTACCCTTGGTTTGAGCGCGCTAGCTTTTCCAGAAAATTCCATCTCTCCTCTTTCTGCAAACTCCTCTTCGGGGAAGGACATCTGGTCATAGCCGGCAGCTTCCTTGATCTTTCCTGGTTCAATGACCTTATCTGGCATCGGTGCAGTTGGAAATCTTAATGCTTTATCATCTATAGGACTCCCTTTAGGGAGGGGAACCTTAGGTACCTTATTCCTTCTACCAAACAACCAGCCCATCTAAGTTTCTAGCCCAATGGGTTTTAAATACTTTGTTTAGTATTGGATAATAGTAACTCCAGTATATCTTTTAAAGTTTAAGAATGTATATAAGAGCTTCTAAAGCGGGATGTTTCATGAAGAAATGGGCTGTTCTAGGATTATTCCTCCTTTGCCTCTGCAGCGTTGCGGTTTCAGCAGAAGATCCAGGGAACAAAACTATGAGCATAAATCTATCTCCAAATCTGGATGAAAGTCTTTACCTAAATACTCACTATACTGCTCTTTTCAAGTTAGAAATTACCGGCAAGAAGCCCTGTTCCCCCAAAGATATAGTCACGGTGTGGTACAATATTTCTAAAAACGGTTCCTTGATCAAAGAAGATTCCTTTAGTAAAGAAATAGGCTGTAGCACCTCTGCCGGCACCGGCGAATTCACACCTGCAGAAACTGGACAGTATGTTTTATGCGGGCTCATCGCCAATTCCAGCGTTGCCGGGAATTACCCATCTCCTCTATCTTGCAGCGAATTTGAAGTCCTTGACACTTCCAGCTTTTCTTGCGACATAAGCCTGCACTTGAAAACAAATGAAACCATCTTTTATGAACATGGCCAATCCATAGGATTCAAACCGGAGCTTAACAATAAATCCTTCCCTTTTGTAATAGAATACTGGATTGAAGATTTATTTGGAAGCATAGTCAAGCCGAAAACTAATACCACTAATACCAATGAAAAATCATGGAAAACAACTATCAAAGAAGAGGACCGGGTTCTCTTCGTCAGATCAGTCCTTTATCCATCCTGCACTGACCAGAATCAGAGCGATAATCTCGCTGAAACGATGTTCATCGTCGTTAGCAGCAATAGCAGCAACCTTCCTGTTCCATCGTTGGCGGATCCCTCGGCTGCTAGAAATTCGGGTATCAACATCACTAAAATAACGCCGCAGGAAAGCCAATTTGGGGAGCTCATCACCGTTGAGGTTGAGATCTACAAAAATTCAACCAACAAATATGCGCTTTCCACCTGGGTAGAAAAAGATGGAAAAACAATCAGCAAGAAAACCAAAACCAACCTGAAAACAAAAAATATGGAATATCAATTTACCCTGCCCATACAGCTTCTGCCGAATTGCGACAGCAGCATAGACGACGGAGATGCCTTTGTCCTTGTGGAAGGATTAGGAGCAGAAGCACAGGGAAAAATATCTCTTTCCGGAAACGATGCTGACCTTTGTGACGAGACAACAAAAGATCCCACAAAAGCTAAGGAAGCAAAGGAACTGAAAAGCACTTTCGTTCCTACACACAAGATTCTTGAAGTTCCAGCCAGCATCGCTCCTGGCCAGGTCTTTCCAGTAAAAATAGAATTGGTTAACGGCAATACCGACTACGAATTTACAGTCTGGAGTTATCTTTACCGTGGCAGTAAATGCTATTCCTGTTCCAATGGAGTGGAAGATCGGGACAGCAATCTTAAATCATTCACTCTCGCTGCAGGGGAACGAAAGGAAGCGGAAGTAATGGTAACAGCCGATCCCGATCTTAAGGGAGGTGATTATAACCTTAAAATAAAGATTCAGAAAGGGAACCAGAAAACGACAAAAGATTTTACAGCGGCTATTTCCGTTATGCTAGAGAAACAGGAAGCTTCATCCCAAAGTGCGTCGTTTGATCTTCTCAGCGAATCATCTACAACCCTTGCGCAAACCTTAGAGCAAACCTCCTTCGCAGAGAGAGAAAGGGTCTTCAACAGCAACGGGATTATAGTCTATGAATCCAATTCTGAGAAAGCCAAACGGCTGATACCTATTTTTCTGGCGCTAGGGTTTGGTCTGCTTAATCTACTGTTTGTCTGGAAAAAATACTAAGCCATAGAAACACTTAAAAAGCGCCCAGCGTTTTTGTATTTATGGAAAAAAAGATCGTTTTCAGGGCCGTCATTGAAGTGCTTGGCAAGCCTAAAGAGCATGTCGATGCAGCTATCCGTAAATACCTTCTGAATCTTAAGGAAAACAAAAAATATGTAGTCCTTGCTGAAGAAGTGGCCGACCTTAAGAAGCAGGATGACAGCGAGTTGTGGATGACCTTTGCTGAACTGGAAGTGGAAACAGGAAGAGTTGAGGACTTGATCGATTTTTGCTTTGATTACATGCCTTCATTGATAGAGATACTTGAACCGGCCACGTTGACGCTGGAAAGTCAGGAGGTTTCCTCCTTCCTCAACGATCTGCAGGCAAAATTGCACAGCGTGGACATGGTTGCCAAGCAATTGAAGACCGAAAATGATTCCTTAAAGCACAACAGCGCGGCCCTGCTTAAGAATTATGTCACCATCCTGCTCAGGCAGCAAAATCTTACTTCAGAACAAATAAGCAACCTTACGGGCGTGAATCAGGACAAATTGGAAGACTATCTCGACGTCCTTATCGATGAGGGACGGATAGATTTAAAAGAAGGGATATATTATCTTAAAGAGAAGGTTTCTGCTGAAAATGGATCTGGCTGAAAAAAAAGTTGAGGCAATTTTGTTTGCCGTGGGCAAGGAAATTACATCTGAACGGATTGCCAGCCTTTGCTCCATGCCGGTAAACGCTGTTGAGGAAATCATGAAAAATCTAGTTGCAGGCTATGATGCTGCAGGCAATTCCTTGAAGATTATCCAAAAAGAAGCAGGCTGGAAGCTTACTGTCCAGGATGAGTTTGTTCCTTTAGTGAGCAGTATTGTTTCCTCCACAGAGCTGGAACGGCCCCTTATGGAAACTCTCGCAGTCATCGCCTGGCGCTACCCAATCGTGCAGTCAGAGGTAATTAAATTACGCAGCCCTGCGGCGTATGAGCATATGCGAATCCTTGAAGAACAGGACTTCATCACCAAAGAAAAATCCGGCCGCACCTACAAAGTAAAGCTTACTAAGAAATTCTTCAACTATTTTGACCTTCCTAGCGAAGAGGCTAAGCAGGCTTTCCTGAAACATGTCTCTTCTGAAACGCTTAAAGAAGCAGAAGAGGTTGACAAGGAAGCCGATGAAGTTGAACGATTGAATGAGCTGCACCAGAAGGAATTAGAAGGAGAGGACCAGATCAGCAAGGCCATGCAGGGAGTTAAGAATTCTGACAAAGAGTACTAACGCTTACAAACACAATAGGTGTTATAATTATTAAGGAGTAACATTTATAAAAACAATATATTTTTTACTAACATATGAAAGCCCCTCAAAAGTTATATCTAGGAACCTGCAAGGCATTTGTAGCGTATGCTCTACAGCGGGGGGGGGGCGTTCGGGTCGGAATTTGATTCAGTAAGTTTTACAGCAGATTTAGGGTATGCAAAAATATTTGCTGAAAGTTGGAGAACAGCAAGAGGTATACAGAAGTTACGAGAATATTTTGGTAATACCATCGAAAACGGGCTATCAGAACTTTCTGCACCGATTCTGTTACAATGTGATGGAACTGATTTAGGTCCTTTACAATTTAGAAGAGATTGTGGACAAGATGAATGGTACTTGGAGAAAGGATCGGTAGATCTTAGTAAAGTAACCGTCCTAGAATACGAGCTATACCACCACAATCTTTAATATTACTTAATTCTCTAACCTCCAAAAATGGCCAATTCCATTAAAAAATATCCTATAAAACATCTCGTAAATTGGTATTATGGAAATTACTGCGTAAGAAAATGTTTTGATAAGGAAGAAAGATTGTCTCAGCATGGAGAATGGCTGCAAGATTTTGCATTAAAACACAACGGTTTAACTATGACTCATAAAGAATTCTTAATTTTATTTCACGATCACATGACTTTATGCACACTGGAAGATAGTTTTAAACGAAGAAGTATTGGCTGGAAATTATTTGAGCGTTTACAAGATACACCAAATTATGATAGCGACAAGATTGTAGTAGAAAGTGATAGGATAAAGACAACTGAAGGAGAATTAGAACCCGCGCGAAGATGCTTGGCATGCAAACATCTAGGGATACACTAAAATGAAAATTGATAAAATTATTGTCAATGAAAAAGAATATCCAGTGCACATTCATCTTGAACAAAGAGAGGGAAGCAGAGTTTCAATAGGAAAAACTGGCGTTCAGATTAGGCTCCCCTTAGAAATGTCGCGCGAAGAACAGTTTAAAGAAACGTTACGTTTGAAGCGCTGGGCAATTGAAAAAATAAAAGAAAAACAACCAGAATTTAAGACTAAAGGCTCAAAAATCTATACCAACGGAGAGAAATTACATATTGGAAATGAAGAATACCTTCTTCGTCTTACTTTTAGCGAGAAACAAAGCAGTTCCGCAAAAATGATGGAAGATGCTTTTTATATCAACGTCTCCAATATTCTTCCAAAAAATATCCAGCAAGAACATATCTCTGTATTACTAAGCCGTTTAATAGCTCAGAAGAAAAAGCCATATATTGAAAGCAAGGTTCACGCTCTCAATGCGAAACACTTTAACTTTAAATTTAAGAAAATATTCCTGAAGTATGATACGTCTAATTGGGGAAGTTGTTCACATTCTGATAACATCAACATTTCAACTCGTGTACTCTTTGCGCCGGAAGAGGTTATAGATTATGTTTGTGTTCATGAATTGGCTCATTTGCAGGAAAGAAACCATTCTGTTGAATTTTGGAGATTAGTAGAAAAAGCAATGCCAGACCACCAAGAAAAGCGGAAATGGCTGAAAGAGAATTCAGATAAATGCTGGTTTTAGTGTTAATTTATAACAGAATCAGAGATAATAAACTTTATTTTCTAGATTTCCCTTACTGATAAGAACAACAATCTCCTCAACCTTTCCCTCCACAAACTTTGGATTAAATCTTCCATTATCTTCAACACGAATCATTGTTCCATTAAGCTGCTCTATAATGATTCTGTTTTTGAGCTTGTCTCTGTTCTTCCGATTATTCAAATAGCTCTTCCCATGGATAAGAACACGATGATGCCTTCCATCCCATTCAATGTAAATTCCTTTATCAGGGACAGCAATGTCGACTTGCCATTTTTCGTCTAAGATATGATTGTAAATCCAATTAAATTCCGGCATCCTTCTGCAAAGCAACTGAAATACATATTGCTGGTTTCGTGAACCTCGCTTACTTGATTTGAGAGAAGCCAACCTACCAGCAATTACCCAGGGATGATTTTTACGTTGCTCGGGGGTTAAATGACCCCATTCAGCTTTTCTTACTTTTTGCATAGCTATTTTGCGCTCATCTTCAGTTTTTGAAGCCCAAACCTTTTTTCTGTTAAGAATAAAGTTTCGATGAAGTAGGCTGTCAGTTTCTTCTTTTCCTAAACGAGCATGTAGGATTCTAAGGATCCATTTATCATTTGCAAAAACTAAATCATTTCTTTCAATATCAGCTATGCAATTTCCTTCCTTGAGAAGTTTCACAACCAATGCTTCTTGTTCTTGGAGTATCTTTTGGTGTCTCTCATCTTTTGTACAGTGCAAATGTCTCGCCAAACTTCTTAAAATTGGCTCTTTACATGCTGGGCAAAGATGCTTTGCCTTCTTCAGCATTTGTTGATTAAACTCTTCTCGAAGATTTTTTGCAAAATGTTTATGGTTTTCATCCTTTAGATTACGATGGAAAAAATGGTCAACGAGAGCCTTATTGTTCTTTGATTTCTTATTACAAATAGGGCAACTCAAATTATACTTATTTACATCATAGTTAACGTGTTTTACGAATTTCATGGTTTATTACCTCCAATCTTTCAGACTTTGAAGATTGGAGTTTTCAAAAAAGAGGCGATTGAGCTGAACTTACAAAAAATGTTTAGGTGTAAGCCGACTTCGGTGAGGAAACATTTTTGTGAAAAGTTCTGCGTAGCCTCTTTTTCATTTATTTTTGATAACTAGTTTATATATTTTAGCCGAGGCTGACCAGTGCGGGAGTGGCTCAAATATAGCACAAATTTACCATAATCTTTATAAAGCCAGAAAATCTCAAAATTGTACCACTTTATCGACGATAAGCCAAATTTCGAAAAGTTACGTTTTTAAGGATAAAAAATGACCGAAACTAGCCCTGATAATAAGCCAGAAGAGCACGTAGGTATCATTCCCAGAGTAATAGAAGAGGAGATGAAATCAGCGTACCTGAATTACGCCATGTCAGTAATAGTAAGCAGAGCCCTACCGGACGTAAGAGATGGGTTAAAACCAGTTCATAGAAGGATTTTATGGGGCATGTATGATTTAGGAATGTTCCATAACAAGCCGTTTAAAAAATGTGCTCGTATAGTGGGAGAGGTTTTAGGGAAATATCACCCGCACTCTGATACCGCCGTCTACGATTCCTTAGTCCGTATGGCTCAGGATTTCTCATTGCGCTATCCTTTAATCAAAGGACAAGGTAACTTTGGAAGCATTGATGGCGATAATGCTGCTGCGATGAGGTATACTGAAGCCAAGCTCAACAAACTGGCTGAGGAGATGCTCAAAGATATTGAGAAGAATACTGTTGAATTTAAGGATAACTTTGATGGCTCATTACAAGAACCGACGGTGCTTCCGAGCCGGATACCTAATCTATTAGTTAACGGTTCTTCTGGTATTGCTGTAGGTATGGCTACTAACGTGCCTCCACATAACCTGAGGGAAGTGTGCAGCGCTCTTATCGTTCTTATTGACAATCCCTCTCTAGGAACACGACAACTCATGGAAATTATTCCTGCGCCTGACTTCCCGACCGGAGGAGAGCTTCTCTGCGGCGGCGAACTTCTCTACGCCTATGAAAAAGGCCGGGGAAAAGTTGTGATCAAGGCAGTAACTGAACTCGAAGGCGACAAGATTATCGTCAAGGAAATACCTTATCAAGTCAATAAATCAGAATTGATAGAACAGATTGCTGAACTGGTGCGGGATAAGAAAGTTCCAGGAATTCGCGATATCAACGATGAATCTGATCGTGATGGAATTAGAATAGTCATAAGCCTAAAAAAGGACGCAGATTCCAATGTTGTACTGAATCAACTGCACCAATACAGCAGGTTAACTTCTTCATTTGGAATCAACCTTCTGGCCTTAGTTAATGGTGAGCCAAAAACGCTCAGCCTGAAGGAATTGCTGCAGTATCACTTAGCTCACCGCAAGGAAGTCATTGTTAAGCGAACCCAATATGATTTGGAACAGGCCAAGCAGCGTGTGCATATCTTGGAAGGATTACTGGTCGCGCTCAATAATGTAGATGAAGTGGTCGCTGGAATCAAGAAAAGCAGAACTGTAGAGGATGCGCGGAACTTCCTGACTGTAACTTATTCTTTAACCGTAGAACAGGCTAATGCTATCTTAGAATTGCGGTTGCAGAAATTAGCGTCATTAGAACAGGAAAAAATACGCGGCGAACACGCTGATTTGTTGGGAAAAATAGCTTACTATAACGAAGTTCTCGGTTCGGAACAGAAAGTTTACGGCTTAATTAAGGAGGAGTTGGAAGAGATAAAATCAGTCTACGGAGATGAACGGCGTTCCAGAGTCATGCAGGGCGAGTATACGGATGTGGACATGGAAGAGCTCATTAAAGAAGAAACTGTCGTCGTAACTATGACTCATTCCGGCTATGTGAAACGCCTTCCTATTGATACCTATAAAACCCAGAGACGTGGCGGTAAAGGGGTCATTGCAGCAAGTATGAAAGAAGAAGACTTCATAGAAAGATTATATGTAACTTCCACTCACGCCTACATGATGTTCTTTACTGATAAAGGTCAAGTTTATTGGCTGAAAGTCTATCACGTTCCTGAAGCCAGCCGGCAGGCAAAAGGGCAGCACATCGCTAATTTGATTGAAAAAACAAGCGATGAAAAAGTAACGGCCATCATCCCTGTACGCGACTTTAAAGAAGGGTACTTATTCATGGCCACTAAGAATGGAACAGTTAAAAAAACAGGGCTGCAGGAATTCTCCCGCCCGCGAAAAGGAGGTATCCGCGCCATTGATATTGATGAAGGTGACATGTTGGTGGGAGTGAAATATACTACCGGCGACCAGGAAATCATTTTAGCTACCAAGAATGGCTCAGCTAACCGCTTCAATGAACATGATGTTCGATCCATGGGCCGCGCAGCTGGCGGAGTCCGCGGCATACGCCTTGATGCTGATGATGAAGTGATCGGCATGCTGGCGGCAGAAGAAGGGATGAATATCCTAACCCTCACTGAAAAAGGATACGGTAAACGTACTCCGGTTTCTGAATACCGCTTATGCAACAGGGGAGGGAAAGGGGTAACAAACATCAAAATTACTGACAAGAACGGCCCGGTGAAAACGGTGATGCTCGTTAACGGCAAAGAAGAAGTGATGCTAGTTTCACGCAAAGGCATTGGGATACGAGTGAAGTGCTCTGACATTTCCATTATCGGCAGGGCTACGCAGGGAGTCAGGGTGATGAGGTTGAGCGACGAGGATTCCCTTGCTGCTGCTGCAAAAATTCTTGTTGAGGACGACGAAGCTCAAGACCAGTTGCCGTCCGATGGTCATGATCAAGACAACCAAGATGGCAAGCACGATGTTGTCCTTGACGAAGATATAGAAAATTAATTTGTTCTTACAATTAGATGTCTTTTCTTGAAGTCACTTGAGAATACCCAGGTCGTAATACCCAACATCTGTTATTTGTCCCGGAATAAATCTTGTCTTCAATAATTTTAAATTCCTTTTGTTGCTCTAGAAATGTAGCCGCTTTCTTCAACTTTTTTAATTTAAGGTTAAATTTATTTTTATCAAAATCAGGATGTTCTCTTTGTAAGGTTGTTGCAGCGAAGGTAGATTTTTCTGTTGGTTCACAAATTAGAAGTATTCCATCTTTTTCGATTACTCCTTTAACTTCTTTTAATGCCTTCACGTTATCGGTAAAATGCCATGAGTTAATGAAAAGAATGACATCAAATTTTTTCTTAATACCTATGTTCTCTGCCGCTCCCAGTTGCAAATGGACATTCATCAATTTCGATGCATTTTCGCGGGCAATATCAAGATAGGTCTCATCCAGGTCGATTCCCCAATACTCTTTAAATTTATCAGCAAGCAAAACTACAAACCTTCCATTCCCTATGCCTACTTCTAGAACTACCGATGAAGATGGATCTTTGTATTTTGTAATTGTAGACACTAAGAAATCTCTCAATCCTATGTTCCTTTTGTTTAGGTGAGTATCAAAAAGCACTCTTTTATCCATAAGTAAAGGCTGTGCTTCTTCTTTATAACTCTTTACAAGATTTATCAAACCACGACATATTAAAAGAAGCATATTTTATAAAAAAGGCCCATTTTTGTCATTCTTATGGATTATTACCTTTTAGTAAATGAAGGCATGGAAGAGACTGCACAGCAGGAGGTTAAGGAGCAGTTTGGTGTACGTTCTACGCTTTCCAAACAAGTGCTTGAATTTTCTTCAGATCCGATAGCAGATCCTTCCGTAATCCGCTCGGCGCGCCGCTTGCTTGTTGCCGTTGGAAAATTCAGTACTGATGCTATCGCTCTACCCAGCCAATTTCCCTGGCAGGAGCATTTCAAATCCGACATCCGCTTCAAGGTTGAAGTTGAGAACGTTAAAGGACAGGAAAACAGAGTCGCTCTGGCCAAGAAAGTGGCAGGGCAACTGTTCACTATTTTCGAAACCAAAAAAATTTCCGCAATGTTGGAACTTAAAAAACCACAGCTCTTGGTAGTTGTATATTACAACGGCAGCGACTATTTTGTTGGCCTTGATACAAATATCAATGAGCTGACCGCCAGGGCCTATCGTGTTTTTCCACATTCCGGTTCCTTTAAGGGAGATCTAGCGTATTTCTTTGTCAGGAGAAGTATGTTCAAAAAAAATGACAAGCTTCTAATAGGATTTTGCAAGGATGGAGCAATCCCGATCGAGGCAGCGCTCTTCTCGCGCCAGGAAGTGCAGGCCTTTGACCCATCATTGCAAAACATCATTGCCGCTAGGAAGAATGCGCAGTTGGCAGGAGTACGGGATTTAGTAAAGATACAGAAAATCCCATTAGATGAAGTTGATGTCAAATTTCAGAAGAATGAGTTTGATGTCCTTATTTTC
>Ga0209542_10001175_pt1 | contig 62310 bp, 63 predicted proteins | sample RifCSPhighO2_01_FD_184028 | JGI IMG/M metagenome (GOLD analysis project Ga0209542, IMG submission 184028) | Soil microbial communities from Rifle, Colorado - Rifle CSP2_plank highO2_0.1 (SPAdes) (version 2) | ecosystem: Environmental > Terrestrial > Deep subsurface > Rock core/Sediment ...
GCGAAAGGCCTCGGCAAATTTGAAAACATAGACCAGCTCATTCTCAATGTAAAAGAAGGATTACTACAGGAAAAACAAGATAAGGAGAAAGAGCGTTTACGGCTTGAAATCGTAGATTCAATTTTGGCCAAAGCTGTCTGTAGCCCGTCGGACCAGATGATTCAGGCTCAGCTTGACGACATGATCCAGAAGTTTGATCAGGACCTCCATCGCCATGACATGGAGCTTAACATCTATCTGGCCAAGCTAAATAAAACGCAGGATGATTTGCGCAAGGACTGGCGCTCTGATGCCGAGCGCCAAGTAAAAATGATGCTGGTCTTGCGGGCAATAGCCCGCTCGCGGAGCATTCGACTTGATCCCGAAGAGGTGGAGGAGGCGTTGAATGCCGTCGTCAGTTCCGCCGTGGTTCGGGACGGAGAACAGGCACCCAAAATTGACTTGGAACGGATGAGGAACGTGATCCGCTCCAACATGATGAACGAAAAAACCCTGGCGTTCCTTGAACAGACATGTGCGGCATAGTACAATGGATGCATGTGGCAGTCCGTAAAACTTTCTCACACCCTACTTCGTCTCTCGCTTGCGATTGTGTTTCTCTGGTTTGGCATCGATAAATTCTTCCATCCGTCCTACTGGCTAAATGCCTGGGTGCCTCCGTCGGTGATAAGCATAGCTGACAGCATCGGTATTTCTTCGTTCGTCCTCATGTACGGATTCGGCGTATTTGAAATCCTGGTCGGCATCAGTCTCTTGAGCAATATGTTTATTCCGCTGTTTTCCCTTTTGTCGGTAATATTTCTGGTCATTACCATGCTGGTGCACGGCTTCAACGAGATTATCGTCCGCGACATCGGTCTCATCGGGGGCTTGCTTGCGCTCCTAGTCTGGCCCGGAAGGCAGTACTCAAAACTGTAGGTATACTCGGTCTGTTTTTCGTGGTACAGTATTGACCCGCCCAAAGGCGGTTTTTATGAAACTAATCTACTTGGATTATGCCGCCGCTGCGCCGACCGACCCGGCTGTTCGTCGGGAAATGAATCGGGCGATGGTGCTGGTAGGCAATCCCTCTTCGTTTAACGATGCGGGCCGTCAGGCCCAACAAGCGTTGGCACAGGCCCGCAAAATCGTTGCGGATTTTTTGGGCGCGCGTTTAGATGAAATCGTATTCACCGCTTCCGGATCGGAAGCCAACAACCTCGCTATTATCGGAACATGCGGCAATTTTTCCTCGGGAAAGATTTTGACTACGCCGATCGAGCACCCTTCGGTGCTGGAACCAATTGCTCAGTTGAAAGCATTAAAGACGGGATACCTTAAGATTGACCAATCGGGAGCAGTTGACTTAAAAGCGCTGGAACAAGCAATCAAAAAAGATTGTCGCCTGATTTCGATCATGTACGCCAACAACGAAATCGGCACCCTTGAGCCCATCCGAGCAATTGCTAAGATCATTAAAAGTTTCAATAAAAAACTGGAAACTGAAAACTGGAAACTGAAAACTGGTGAAACAAGACCAGTCTTGTTTCACATAGATGCCTGCCAAGCAGCGGGATACTTGGACATGAACGTCCAACATCTAGGCGTAGATCTCCTTACTTTTAATGGCTCGAAAATCGGGGGCCCGCGCGGTGTCGGTGTGCTGTATGTGCGACGGGGCACGCCAATACATTCGATTATTTCCGGCGGGGGCCAGGAGCGAGGATTGCGCGCGGGCACTGAGAACCTGCAGGCCATCGTCGGTTTAGCAAAAGCAGTTTCGATCTTGAAACCGACTGATTCGAAAAAAATAGCCGCGGTTCGTGATTACGCGATTGAACTCCTGCGGAAAGAAATACCGGGGATTATCCTGAATGGACCGACAGGGGATGGGCGATTACCCAATAACATCAATATCTGCGTTCCTGATCTGGAAAGCGAAGTGATTTTGATTGAGTTGGACAAATACGGCATCGCGGCCGGCAGCGGCTCGGCTTGCACTTCGCATGCGGTGGAACCATCCCATGTACTTAAAGCGATCGGCGTTCCCAAGCGTTACATTAATGGGGCACTGAGGTTCTCTATTGGCAAGGAAACTACCAAAAAAGACATGGATTACCTGGTGGCATCACTCAAGAAAATCATTCCCGATTTGCGAAAGCGATACCGAATAAACTAAAAATCCCCGTACGGGGATTTTTAGTTTATTGTGCGCTTGGAGGGATAGCCTACGAACTATCAAATGGGAGCAAATGTTCCCGTATCCTAGTGTTTCTTTAGAACAGATGAGAAGTCTGCTGGCTATCACTCAATAAAATTGTATCCCTACCTTGCACAAGAGAGTTTAGCAGAATTGCGCTGAATTATGAAGAGGGGGCTACTGCCTTCTCTAATTTTCGATTTGCCCTAGTGGGTGTTTTCCTTTCGAGCTTTTTGTGCGGCGGCGGGACACCCTAACCTAATTGGTACATTCTATACCAAAACCCTCTATACAGTTACGTACCAGTACGGATTAGTCTTGTGTGGTAAAGGCGATGGGGGGTGTTTCCTTATGTCATTATTTTGTTTTGGTACAACCTAATGTAATAGGAAAAGTATTGTAGGGTCTATACCTATCATAGCTTGGCATAACAGATAGACCAGAATTATGGGTAGTATAGGAAAGAGGGAGTCCTCTCGTCTCTCTTGTCCTACATCCACCCAATAAAGTGAGTGGCGGGCTGGGAAGTAATCTGCTATAAAGTATCTGGAATAGTGAGAGTCGGTATTCTTTGGCATTAGCTAAAGACGGGGGTTGTGCAATAGTCGGCTTATGCCGTAAAAAGCAATCAATGGTCTACTGGATATACCGAGAGCTGTGCCGAGCATTACAGGAGCATCTAGGAGGGCACAGGAGCGAACGAAGACCAATACAAGCGACGAAATCTTGTTTTGCTTCAAGTACCTCGCTATTCTCGCAAAGGACTTCCGCGGGTGTGGGAGTTTTTTGTTGGGGTTACAATTTCGTGTTTACCACGGGGACAGATTTACTTTCTTGATTCTTAATCCGTTCTTTGTCTTCAAGTTCTTTGAGCCACTTCTTTTTGACGGGACGATATATGGCGTTAAACATTACCAAAAGATTGATACCTTCTTCTGTTGCTTTCTCATCCGAAATATCCTCGCCAAATTGTTCTCGCCAGATTTTCTTAAAATCTTCCAGCGCTTCTTTTGAAATCATTTTTAGTCTAGCTTTTTCATAAACTCGTTAATTGTTTTGGCGATTGCGGTTCTTCTCCAAGCGAGAAATGCCTTGTATTGTCCAATCTCCCATAGTCCTCTCTCCAGAGGAATTAGTTGGGAAGTGAGGGCATCTTCACCCCTCTTTGCCAAAACTTCCTTCTCAAGATATATGGCTGGCTCCTTATTCAAAATATGACGGTTAGTTTTTCCACCGATAAAAGCCATATTTGCTATCTCGTTAATTTCCTTCTTCTCATAATGTGCTTCGTGCAAGAGAGACTTGGGGAAGATGTGGTGGTATTGAATGGTGTGCGCTCTTCCGATGTGCTTGTCGGAGAGCTGCAAGCCAGATAACCAGTCCTTTGCACCTTTTTGTTTTAATACAAAATAGAGCATTGAAAAGAGAGGGCTTCTGATGCCCCTATTTACTAAATCATCAACATCAACAACGGACTTTTTGATGTGCAAGTGAAGCTGGGTAGTCAGCTCGTCTAGGCTCTTGGTCTTAAATAGCGTGGACAAGTCTGCATCCAAAATAGATTCCGAAGAACCCATACTGTAATGCCCTCGCATATGTGCGATATAAAACCACCTCAATAAAGCTCTCTCTTCTTTCTGACTTAATTCTTCACCTTTCAGACTGGAGTAAACTGCTATGGGAATGAGAAGGAAGGGTGATGAAAGAAAGCTCAAGTTTTCTATTTTCGCATTACTTCTTAAAAAGTTAATAGCAAATCGCAAACTGTTCATAGACGCCTTCCAGGATTCTTCCATTTTCAGCTTGCTAATTTTACCTACGGTTTTGAACTTGCTTTGGTGGGTTGCAAAGATTACCAACATACGCACGGGCAAGCCTGACTCAACAATGTAGTCACTATCATCTTTGAACTCACTGGCAAAGTCTTCAATCAAGTTCATAAAGCCCTTCCAGCGTGAAGTGATTTGAGCAAGTGCCAAATCGGAGCCGCGCAGCTTGATACCAAGAGAGTTCACACGAACAAAAATTTCGGTAACTTCCTCATAGGACATATTCTTTTCCAAGACTTGCATCACATAAGGATAGTCGGTAATTTTTCTTATTTTCTGTAACCGTGCTGAATACTTGTCCCATCTTTCATCATCAGAAGTAATGCCTATTGGTTTCAGTATTTCCTTGTCGGTTTTTTTGAAAATATCTGAAACAGGAACCCATAGGGGATTATTCTGTAAAGCACGGCTAGCGACAACAAAGGTTCTCTTTTTCATCTCTTCTTGAATATCACGCTCCGATTCTTCCTCGCCCTCAACTTCTTGTAAATCTGGATTAATGTCGTTCTCATCTACCTCGGTAATTTCAATCGGGGCACCTTCTGGGTGTTCAAGATTAAAAAGGATGTCTATCGGTCTTTTGCGGTTTCGTACGTGAACTGGCTCGCCACTCAATACGGCAGACAGCGAAGTAACGCGTTGTTGTCCATCGAGTAATAGGAGCTTTTGTGAAGTTGTCGGTGTCTTAGTAGACTTAACCGCCATACTTCTTGTTTCAATGTCTTCATCGGTTTCCCAAACCAAAATGATTCCCGATGGGTAGCCACGATATAAAGAATCTAAGAGGTCTCGAACACGTGTAGCAGTCCATACATAACGACGCTGCATCTCTGGTAGTGTAAGTTCGCCCCTCTGCACTTTATCCACTAATTCACGTACTGATATATCGGTTTTTTGCATAGTATTTTAGCTACTTAGTTTCTGGTATCGCTGTATCTATGAGTGATGAAAAGTCTTTCAAGAAGTCATAATACGAAGCATCTACGTCAGATGTTTTTAGGTCATCAAAAATGTTGTGCTTTAGTTCATTTAGGAATAACGGAACCAATTCTGATGCAACATTCTGATTGAGCAGCCACTTTTTGACCGCCGTTACTTTTCCAGTATTTTCTAGTGTGGGGTCACCAGTAATGGATGGATTCTTTTCCTTAACCCCTTCGAGATGCAATTTGAAAACATCTTCTTTAATAAAATCTTCTCCAGTTTCTGCCTTGAGATTCTTAGAAATCTCATCATACCTTTTCCAGACTCCATAGCCGTGTATTGTGTGGAACTCTTTTTGTTTTTCCTTTGCAGGGGTATCTCCATCGCTCACGATGATACAGTTTCTATTTGCCAGCTCCAATAGAGGGGTTATGTTTCTGATGTCTTTTACTCCCTCGGCGTGGCAAAGCCCCACGGTTTTCAGTCGCTCTTTCAAGGTCATGAGGTCTTGAGTGTGAGTGTCTGGAATTTTTTTCAAAGCCGTTTGAAAAAGCTTTTTATCTCTCCAGCCCTCAAAGATAATGTTGTCTTGTTTAAGAATGTCGAAAACTGTGTAGTTTAGAGCGTTAAATAACACTTCCTCGTCAACGAAATTTGATTTAGTGGCATTGGTTATACTGGTTTTCTCGTGCTCTTTTTTTACGATAATATGTCGGTTTATATTATCCTTATCAATCATAAAAATTGAGTGAGTCGAGAATATCACATAGTTCTTTTTTGCTGTCTCTATCAATTCGTCTCGCAGGTATCGGCTACCAGAAGGATGAAGACCCATATCTGGTTCGTCAATCAATAACAATGCGTCATTGAGAAGATTGGCTTTTACGTTTGCCGAAATGTGCAAAAGGAATGTAATAAAGCGTTTTACTCCATCACTTCGTTGAGACATCTTCCAATGATTTTTCTCCTTAATGTTTGCATCAATGTTTGTTGCGTTTGGTTCAAGGGCAAAAGAAATCTCTTTGTACTCTTTCCAGACACTACGGAAATGTTTTGTGCTATGGTCGGCTACACGGTTCAATAGGTTGCGAAGTTTATTGCCGCCTGTTACTGCTCTTGCTTTGCTTATATCGTCAGCTATATCAGTAATCCCTGCGAGCATAAACATATTTTTCAAAGGAACCACGCTGTCGGGATTATCTGCGAAGGTATCGAGGTTTATAGTCGGAGGTAGAAGATTTTGCTCGTCGTACTTCCAAAAAATAACTTTTGGCAACGACTTTGGTACAAGTTTCGTAATCTCTGAACCAACAAGACCATTTACATAATCCGCGTCAATATCTTCTAGGTGGGCTTCTGGAATTTCAGTGTGTTCATCGGTATTTATCAAGGCATAGTTTTTGAGAGGTAACGCCGTACTACCAACTTGGACGTTGTAGTCCGCTGGACAACTTGGAGATGGCTTTTTCCAGTTGGACAAAACAGAATAGTCATTATCTATCGTCCAATACTTTGCTGACTTTTTTGCATCCTGAATATCTACGCTATATATGCCCTCATTTCTTGTGGTACAAAAGTCGTGAAGTGAAAGGTTTTTGTCGCCCTTCGTAATAAGAGGGACATCAGCTTTCTTACTCAATATCTTTGGTTTGATTGCCGCGTATATCTGTTCCACTTCGTTTTTATCAAGTGTGAAGACAAATCGTACATACGCTTCCGTAACTGATTTTTCGGTTGGTAACGGTTCTCTAATATCCTCTGGTGTTGGTGTGTATTCTTCACCTACCGTTGATAGAGCACGGAGGATGTTTGATTTACCGCTTTCATTGATGCCCACCAATACGCGACAAAATGGCTCAAAATCCACCTTAATGGATTGGATTGAACGGAAGTTTACAATGTCAGCGTATTTGAGTTTCATAAATTACATTTTCATCTTCATAGAGACCATCGAATTACTTTCGATGCCTCAATCTCTTTGGTTCAAAGGAGCTTTGTTTAATAAACTCCCGTAAGTCCTGTTCCTTAATCTTCCAGTAGCCGATTTTGTATGCCTTGAGTCTGCCAGTATGAATGTAGCGGTACATAGACCGTTCGCTCGCACCCAAAATCTTACGGGCATCTTCTAGGGACAGTAATTTTTCTTTAGTCGGCATAAGCTTTACTATATACTAGCTCTTTTATTTAGGTCTGGCAAGATTTGGCAGGTTTTGATACGATGACTTCATTATGGATATGGAGATGACACTTAACCAAAAAATTGATTGGGCGAAAGACTTACTTTCTGGACAACATTCTCTTTGGAATCGAAATGACTTCTATGTTCTAGCGCAAGATATACCAGTCAACATTGCAAAACATTTCTGGGAGATTCTTGAGAAGTTTGAACGCGAGGGACTGGTAAAAAAAGCCTATCTTGGATATGCAGGACTTTTTGATGCTGAACACAAGCCAGAAGTTTTCAAAAAAATCGGCAACGACGGCAAGATTCCAATCATTACCTACAAAGACGGCACGGGCAAAATAAAAAATAGAAAGCTACAACCCACTTACTACATTGAGATTGATGCAACTAAATTGAGCGCTGGAAAACAATATCCAACAAAGGAAGAGGTTGAGTTTGAACCACTTAACGGCACAATTTCCTTCGGGAAGATAAGTCATTCTTTTCAAGAGAACAATAAAGAAAAGTTGAGGGCGCGTCTGTTCAAAGCGCTCTGGGATGATAGGAAGGTCATTAAGAACGGTAAGGAAAAAATGAAGGGTTTGCCACTGCCATCAGGAACAGTTGCTGCAAGAATGGAGCTCGTGGAAAGTAAACAAGATTTTGATAGAAACCAGCAATTAAAGAAAAAGTTGGCACTGCTTATCAAAAACATAAAAACTACACTTCGCCTAAAGAAGTTGCCAATAACAATAAGGAAGTCTGGCGGGATTCAGATAGTGATAGAAATAAGGTAGTGCCAGAGACGACTCAAAAATAGCACCCCTCAATGCGAGGCGGTGCTTTTGTTTTCAGCAAAAGACGGGGGTGCGAAGTTTTGCACCCCCTTTTGTAACAAGTCGGCGTGTAAGGATAGGGGTATGAGAGATGAAAAAGAAAAGCAAGTACCCGTTTCAGATTTAGGACTCGCGAGCCTCCTCGTTACGCTCAATTTTGAGCTGATTGATTTGGAACGTGCGAATGAAAAGCGAATTAACTTTTTATTTGTATGGACGGAGGGCATCGAGAAGGTGATTAGTGATTTTTTGGGGGATGCTCAAATCACCGTACCCGTACAACGCCTATTCCAAAATCAGCGCCAACTTAAAAACAGGCTTTACGCCTTCAAGTGATGGAGCTTACCGCACAACAACTGGCGAAGCTCCGAGTACCATTTGAACAAGTCGGCGCATTTAAGGGTCTTTCGGAAGATGAAATAAGGAAAATTCTTGAAGGCGTAGCAGAATTTTATACTACGCTCGCCAAAATCAATTTACGCTTGAAAAAAGAATCATCAACAAAAAATGGAAAATAATAACCTTCAAAGTATTCAAGAGATGGAAGCAGATTGGGAGTTCTTTAACTATGCTTTGGATTTGGAAAAACAGTGGGAGGATTCACTACCACGGCTTACTGATAAGGAGTTGCTGGATATTTTCCCAGAAGCCAAAATAGTCATCCCTCTCAAGATAAAAGAATGGGAAAAAGAATCGCACAAAGTCATTAGTATTATTAAAAATAAATTACGATTTGCTTATAAAAAATCTGCCCCAGAGAATCATTGGTTTTGGCGGGAGATTATTAAGCAACTAGATGGTGAGAGACTCGTGGAATCACAAAAACACTTAATGAGGTTACGCAGGCAGCTCACCATTGCCCAAGATAGGAAACCCAAGGACGGAGCAATTACCGAAGCACGCATACAGCAAGCCCTTACCGTTTCTCTTGTTGATATTGCTGCGCAACGTATGAAACTCCGCAGGAACGGCAAAACCCTTGTTGGTCTATGCCCCTTCCACAACGAACGTAAACCCTCTTTCCATATCTACCACGCAAACAATAGTTTTTACTGCTACGGCTGCCAGAAGGGTGGTAATGTCATCAACTTTGTTCGGGAGTTGGAGGGGCTTTCGTTTCGGGAAGCAATTAAATACCTAACATCATAAAAATATGGAGGACTTTTTTGAAAAACAATTTAATAAAATTGAGAAAGAGGTGTGCAGCGAAAATTCCACGCAAGCCATAGTCGTTCGTCTTTCTGATATTCAATCAGAGCCAATCAGTTGGTTGTGGCAAGGACGTATAGCGCTAGGGAAGCTTACATTGATTGTGGGAGACCCTGGGCTTGGCAAAAGCCTACTGACTGCCACTTTGGCAGCGATTGTGTCGAAAGGATATTCATTCCCCGTTGATAATACAAAAGCTCCGATGGGTGATGTTGTATTGCTCTCTGCCGAAGACGATGCGGCAGACACCATCAAGCCTCGCCTTGAAGCAGCAGAGGCTGACTGCGCCCGCATACATATACTGAAAGCCGTTCAGGAAGTAGACGACGCAGGCAAGCAGACAGAGCGGATGTTCTCGCTAAAAAATGATATTGCGATACTCGAAAAATTATTACCTTCTATACCAGACTGCTGTCTTCTCATCATTGACCCAATTTCTGCATATCTCAATGATACCGATAGCCATAACAATTCTGATATACGTGGACTACTTGCACCGTTAGCTGCGCTAGCAACACGCTACAAGATAGCAATTATTGCAGTGAGCCATCTCAATAAGGGGAGTGGTGGTAATGCACTGTATCGGGCAATGGGGTCATTGGCATTTGTTGCTGCTGCTCGCGCCGCATATGTTGTAACGAAAGATGAGCACAATCCGCAACGTAGATTATTTCTGCCAGTAAAAAATAATCTGGCACAAGACACCACAGGGTTGGCATACACTGTCGTTACGGCACCAAATGGAGCACCTGTTATGGCGTGGGAGCCAGACCCCATAGTAATCACTGCGGACGAGGCACTTGTACCTATTGAACCAAACGAGGAACATACCGCAACTGATGAGGCTATTAGTTTTTTGCGAGATATTTTATCTAGTGGCTCAACGGTGGCATCCCAGGTACAAAAGGAGGCACGACAAGCTGGAATCAGTGAGAAGTCTTTACGCCGAGGACGCGAGAAGTTGGGTATCAAACCAAAGAAATCTGCTTTTAATGGAGGTTGGGAGTGGAGTTTGACCGAAGATGCCCCAAGTAGCCAAGATGCCCACCCCGAAACAGAGGGCACCTTGGGCGGTGTAGGGCATCTTCGTGGGGAAGAGCTTGAAGACAAAGAAGCCCAAGAAAGTATTTTTGCCGATGATGGCTAAGATTGGCTATATAAAGTTTTACCTCTTACTTCAGTTGCACCTTGATAACTTGACCTTGCCAATACCTGCCATAGTGCTAAACTTGTAATGCTGCCAACTATCCATATTTATCCGAAGTCTAACGCTTTGCGACCTCAAACGGGGTAGTTAGACCTCCACAAAGCAGGACTTCGGTTCTGTGGATAGTGGGCAGCAGGTCTAGCTGCCCCTTTTGTATTTTTAGGGGCACCACTAAATACAAATAAAACATTATGAAAAATCTCACTATCATTGGTGCACTCCTTGTTCTTGTAAGTGGTGCGATGCGCAATACACTAGGCACTTCGACAACGTGGATGTTTTTGGCAGGGTTGATATTACTAGTTGGAGCTTTGGTAATTTTCTCATCGAGAAAACGCAAGATACTTAAAAACTCTTCACTCTTGAAGGTGGTGGAGATTGGCAGTTTAGTTTTGATGCTGTCCCTCACTATTTTGGGGCTTGAAGTATGGGACGCGCATCCTCTCGGATTCATTATTGCACTCGCTGGATGTATTTGGGTTTTTTACCATAACTTTAAGAAACAAGTATTTATCCAACAAGAGAATACTGTGCATTGGAGGAACCCTTTTAGGGAGCAGCCCTGGTTGAAGTACGCAAAGTGGTTGAGCATACCATTGTCTATATTACTGATGTTGTGGATGTTTCAGAGCATTTGGCTTTCATTTGCAGTAGGCATCATACTGACCAGTATTCTTGATTGGTATTCACTCAAGACAAGGGGTCTTAATCGCGTGCTAGCAATACTAGTAATATACTCGATTGGATTCTTTTTCTTGCTTCTTCTTGCAACCAAAATTCAGCAAGCAACATATGGAGGTACGCAGTTCTTTAGTAGCCATACCTACATTCGTTTGAGAGAAATGATGAGGTATTAAAACCGATGAGAATGAAGATGAAAATGAATGACATCAAATAATTAAACATTTCATCTATAAAAATATGACCAACAATCCATCAAAAATTAAAGCGGTACTCTATTGCCGTGTATCATCGAAGGAGCAAGAAGAAACTGGCTACTCTTTGCCGTCTCAAGAAAAATTACTCAAAGATTACGCTGACAGAAAAGGCTTTGCCGTTGCAAAGATGTTTTCTATCGCCGAATCAGCAAGTGGTGCTAAACAGCGTAAAGTCTTTGATGAGATGATTAAGTTTGCCGAAAAGAACAAGGTCAATAACGTGCTTTGCGAGAAGGTTGACCGTCTTACCAGAAATCTCAAGGATGCTGTTGCTGTAAATGACTGGCTCGCGGAGAATCACGAACGACAGATACACTTTGTAAAAACAAATCTCGTTATCCATCAAGGGGCAAAGTCGGATGAGAAGTTTCGTTGGGATATAGAAATAGTTTTAGCGAAAAAATACATCGCCAATCTTTCAGAGGAAATACGTAAGGGGCAAAAAGAGAAGATAGCGCAGGGCTGGCTTCCAACCAAACCTCCGCTCGGCTACAAGACCATAGGCGACAAGGGGCGCAGAACGCAAATCCTTGATGAAACCGTAGCCCCATTGATTCGCCAGATGTTTAGTTGGTATGCCACGGGCAACTACTCCTTGTCTCGTCTTGAGGTTGAGCTGTACAAGGCTGGATTACGCACTAGGAGCGGCAAGAAGCTCGGCACGAGCCGAATACACACAATGCTGTCCGAACCCTTCTATTACGGCAAAATCTGCTGGAATAACGACATCACACAAGGCAGACAGGAACCCCTTATCAGCAAGGATATTTTCGACAAGGCACAAGCCATCCTCAAACGGAAGATTAAAAATCCACACTTCGCCACGCACAACTCTTTATTCAAAGCTAAAATCAGCTGTGAGCATTGCGGGGGCTTGGTTACGTGGGAACTCCAGAAAGGTCATTGGTACGGGCATTGTAACAACCACGGCGCGTATCGTAAGTGTTTGAGTAAAACCTATATCCGAGAGGAGAAGGTGGAAGCACAGCTTATCGGATTCTTTGAGACAATAGCACCCAAAAACGATGCGGTGCTCGAAGTGATTGAAGACATTATCAGACAGGAAAATGCTCAAATTATCCGTGAGCGGGAAAATGATATTACCAGATTGACTGGACTGCTTACCTCGATACGAAAACAAAAGGATAAGTATTTTGAAGCAAAGATAAATGATAAAGCACCACTTGAATTTTGTGAGAGAAAAATCGCCGAATGTATTGATGAGGAATCAAACTTAGAAAGCGCGTTGGTTCTTGCGAGCGACAAGAGCGATGAGTACCAACAGCTCCGCTTGGTCATTCACGAACTCGCCTACAAATCCAAAGAAATATACGAGAAAGCCACGATTGATGAGAAGCGGTTACTGTTTACTCAAGTTTTTACGAACATCACTCAAAACAGGCTTGAAATAAACCCTTTGTACACATTAGCGGCTGAATACTTGGCAAAGTGGGTGCCGAAGCTAAATGAGAATTACGAACTCGCAGAAAAGCACACTACAAAAGGAAAAGAAGTGGTTTTTGCCACTTCCAATCCCGTCTTGTGCGCCCCCTGGGACTCGAACCCAGAACCTTATCCTTAAGAGGGATCTGCTGCTACCAATTGAGCTAGGGGCGCATATGTTTTTAAAGATTTACGGGCCGCTTAACTTCTCTTAAAGATTGCCATCGCTGCTGCACGAGCCCCACTTTTGCGTCTGTTCTTAAGGCTGCAGTTATCCACCCGAATATCCGATGTTTAACGTCGGTGCTTTTTGGAATCTCTATTTTTATCGTTCCGTAATATAAATTATTCTTTTTAAACCCGGTGCTTACCGGCTTCACAAAACTTTTGCCAAAATTCTCTACTGGGATGCCGGTCAACTCTGACCAGAACTTTTTAATTGCTTTGTCATCTTGCTGGGAATAGATATTGAGCCGAGCCTTCAAGTTATTTGAAGAAATGTTGAACATTGCTTCGATCCACCTTACCATGAAATAGATGAGATGCGGGTCGGAGTTCGTCACTTCACACATCCCACGCTTGCTTCCCTCTGCCCAGTAAAGAGCTGCACCCATGAGACGCAAGACATCCGGTGATAAAGGGATAGATACCTCGCGTTCTGCTGTTTTGATAATCTCATCAACTTCTCGTTTTCTTCGTTCCCTCTGGCTTTGCGTCCCTAAGGACAATACCTGAATTTGCTTTGAGTATAGTCGAGCTCTTTGTTCGGGCCTGAGCTCAATGTCCTTGAGCCATAAACTTAACGAACTTTTTGCTACGCCAATATGCTTCCTGATCTCGTTATAGCTCAAACCTTTCAGTCGTAGTGCCACCGCTTTCTTTTGTAATTCCGTCAGTGCTTTCATACAACCGAGTATACCACATATAAAAGGTGAACTAAAAGTTGTTAATGTCCACAATGCTGTGCGCCCGGAGGGAATCGAACCCCCACCAGCAGATTCGAAGTCTGCTACTCTATCCGTTGAGCTACGGGCGCAAGGCTAATAAGTGTAAATATAATACTAGAAAAATTGGATCCTGTAAATAAAAAAAGAGACCAGCAACTGCTGGTCTCCACGCTACCAGGTTCGCACATTGCCTAGCGTGTGCCGGCTCTATCTCCGGTTTGCACCCCACACTCTGGCTAGTCGGGGCCGTAATTTACATCTCTTTCATATGTGTAAGCATCCTCCAAAATATGCAGATTGAGGGTTCGCACTCCAGGTTTTCTGTTTCCCACACGCTCAACGGTATAGAACCGACGTGGTATAGGCCCCAAAAGAGACTTCCAACCCTGTTTCCGCAGCTTGTAAAGGCCGTCGGCGAGTGCGATTCCGTGAGCATTGAGTTCGGCCCCATCTTTAGGGGCAACACGAACTTTCGCGGTCCAGCGGAGCCGTGGTCCGATCCCGACTAGAATGTCGTGCATTATTCCCCCCATCCAATCCTTCCGTTTTTACGATATCATTCAAACACTTGCGTGTCAATGAGTTTTGTGGTATGGTTTTGAACGGAGGATTGACATGAGCGGTTCAACAAAGGGTGCGGTGACGGCGTGCATCGTTCTCCTGCTACTTGCGGCAACGGTGCAGTCTGGCCTGGTCATTTTTTACGCCGACGAGGCAGTTCAGCTGAAGCTGCCGATCACGACGGCCCTACACAGTATCGGGATCCTCAGCTCAGCCGTGATGTTCGTAGTCGCGGCATTCCTGTCCACCGTGGTTCGTCACGAGGTGAAATAACCGGCTAACGGAAAATCGTCCGTTCGTCTTCGCCATTCGCAAGGTGAGCTAGTTCTTCGGGCGAGTTGTTAACTCGCCCCTCCGTCAAAGTTTTTAAGTAATTGAAAATTTTTACGGGACAGAATTGCTCTGTTCTATGTTCTTCACATCAACTCTGCATAGCGGAGAGGAAGGATAGATATGGTTTCAGCAAGATTGCAGTGGTCACCGACATTCGAAGTCGGTCAGAGGTCCAAGTTGGATTCGGTCTATGTCGATACCACGGTGCCGGCCGTTCCCGTTTCGGGCCAAACGCTCTGGGTTCGAGCCTACAACAGGACCGAGGACGACTCGTGGGAAGAGCTCGGGGATCGTTACGCCTTCCATATTGGCAAAGTGGAGTACTTCCTCGAAGGCGTCGGTAATCCCATCGAGGTGATAGTCACACTCAGGCTCGATAACCAAGGTCAGGAATTCGAGGAACATGTTCTCGATGTTCTCCTTCAGAAGTATGGTTGGAAAGCAGACGAATAACTGATGTCTGAAGGACCCCGCGTCAAGCGTTACGGAAACATCGTGGCGCTTTTCTTTTGCCAAACGGCTCAACCCGTTGAGCCGTTGAAAAATCTACACTTCCGCTCATTCTATTATAACAAAACCCGTTCGCCTTAGGCGAACGGGTTTTAGGTTTACGAGACAATCTCGATGGTCACCGTCTTGCGGCCGAACTGCTTGGCAGCCTCACGGGACGAGAACCAGATGTCGACATTGTGCCAATATCTCTTGTTCATACGGTCCTCGACAATAAAGATTTTATCGCCATAGATTTCCGGAATCTTGATTGCGGTACCGAACGGCAAGAAGTTCGCGGCTACGATACCGTCGCGGACATAGGTGCCCTTGGCGGTAATAAACGGCGTGCTGTCGGTTTGGTCAGGAGTCGAAGAGTAAGCGGAAGCGGAAACCAGGAAGGTTTTTACTTTGGTCTTCGGTTTCGCTTTACTGGTTGCTGGATTGGTGACCGAAGCGACTGCCGTAGCTTCAAGAGCCATGGCTTTCACCGGCTCAAAGGAGAAGCCTTGGATGTCCTGGTAGAGTGAATCAAATGACCAAGCTTGGTTGTTCGATTCCTCGACAGATTCATTCGTCCAGTTAAAGAGCGCGGCATCGGCCGGAACGGCCGTGGCAAGGTTGAATGCTATTACCGAAAGGGCAATAGCGGTCATTTGTTTCATATACATGAGCCTAGATGGAGTAGTCGTGAAGGGACTTTTTAGGCAACAAAAAACGGCCTACTAAGCCATTAATCGACAGAGACTACTCGTATTAGGTTATGCTATAAGTATATCAAATCCTGCCTAAAAAGTCAATGGCCCAAAAAGGGCCTAAAACCTTACTATTTAGGGGTCTTTTTAAGCCTTAGACCCCTGGAAAAGGTTCAAAAAACTCCTTGCTTGCGGCTAAAACTGGATCGTTGCGGACATGCCTTTTTCTTGAAAAGTGAGCCTGCCACATATTCATGCCGGTTTCGGCAGAGATCAAAAGGAGGAACAAAGCTGCAAGAATCAACACGCCGTCATAGCTGAATCGGGCGGCTGTTTCGTCGGTGAGGTGAAGCCAAAAACCAAATTCATCAAAAACCAAACCTAAACCAAATCCATAAAGCAGAGAAATCAAATAGCGATCGCGCGGCGAACTATTAGCTAGCGCCAGATAGCCAGCAATAGCAAGAATAAAGATACCATAGGCGTAATGATGGATGTGAAGATCTTCGACAACCTGGATATAGAAAGTCGGGTCAATATGGCTGATAAGCCGGGCAATGACGAAGGTAAGCAAAAATGCAACCGAAATCGGGAATAAGAGATGGAGATAGACGCCGTTATCCTTTCGAGCGATTTTACGCTCGAGATTCCGCTGGCGGGTAATCTTTGCAAATAAACTGATCAGCATGAGCGGGTAAGGGGAGTCGAACCCCTGTCTTAATCTTGGCAAGATCATGTAATACCGTTATACCATACCCGCAAGTTCTAAATATTCTTTGTAATTCCAGAAATAAGACCCATAATCTTATGATAGAGACCCGTGTCGTTCACTGATATTTGAACTACACCAAAGGGCAATGAGTTGTATGGTTTCTTGCCCTGACTGGAGATACTTACTGTTTGAAGAGTCTTTTGGAAATTACTAAAAGGAATTCTACACGTTTTTTGCCAAAAGCTCAAGATATATGCCTCGTCTTGGTGCTCAAAGACTCTCACCCATATTTTTATCTTTTCATCCGGTACAGAGCATATCTCTCGAAGAAATCTAATAAATATACAAACAAGATTTGGATCCGAATTGGTAAGAGAAACTCGGTGAGAGGTGACGGGTTTACCATTGCGCATGATTGGCCGTTTATACCCCTCCGCCCAATAAAGGCCCGCGCCTATTACTAGTAAGTCTCTTAAGCTTAGCTTACCTATTAGTTTTTCACCGACAGTCCTAGATTCTTTTGCACGGCTTTCTGCCAAAAGTGTCTGATTTTTATTTCTAGCCATAAGTCCTTTTAACGATCCGGCATGGACCCGACTCTTAAGTCTGGCGCTAGCTTCTTCAGGTAACTCTAAAGCAGAAAACCAGGCCGATAGAGTGCTTTTAGGTACCTTAAGCCGAGCCGATATTTCATTATAGCTCCGGCCCTGTATGCGCAATTTGTAAGCAGTAAATTTATCAGTCCTCACCCTATAAGTATATCACAGCAGTACAACTTAAGTTTGGAAAAGTGGATATGTGCATGTTGATAGTTTTTGATACTTTCTGAACCAGTGTACTTATAGGTATATATCAGCAGTCCAACTTTAAATTTAAAAAGTGGATAAGCTGATGTGCATAAGACCATTAAGGCAAGTGAGATTGAATTTATCGAGATTTTTGATATACTACTAATAAAGTTATTTGCCGCGGTAGCTCAGTGGTAGAGCGAGGCCCTGAATCTTTGGGGCTTTCCATCGAGAGGTGGATCGAATAATCGGGTGAATTCGGGGAACAGCCGCAGGGCGGCCAATCCCGAGCCAAGTTCCGACGGGCTCTGGTGTCGGAAAAGGTGTAGAGACTAGCGAGTGAGTCCCAACAATAATCTTGCAAACAGCGCCCGACCTCCCTATGGGAGGATGATATAGTCCAAAATGGCTTCGGAAGAGGCCTGCGTCGGGGGTTCAATTCCCTCCCGCGGCACAGTTTTTACAATAACATGCGGATGTGGTGGAACTGGTATACACGTGCGTTCGAGGGGCGCATGCCGCAAGGCTTGAGGGTTCGAGTCCCTCCATCCGCACTACAGTAGCTGGGCGGTTAGCTCAATTGGTAGAGCGCTACATTGACGTTGTAGATGTTATAGGTTCGAGTCCTATACCGCCCACACAAATATAAAACACGCCGAACGGCGTGTTTTATATTTGTGTTATTGAGAAGCTGTCTCCGGTTCCGTCGGAGCTGATTCGACGACCTGTTTAGCTTGCTCGGTTTTAACTTTGCGGCGGATTTCTTTGGAGGTTTTGCCACGGAGGTAATAGAGCTTGGCTCGGCGGACCTTAGTTTTTTTAATTACCTTTACGCTTTCAATTGAGGGCAGGTATACTGGGAAAACTTTCTCAACGCCGAAACCGTCGGCTACCTTTCGGACGGTGATCGTGCCGCCGGCTTCGGTGCCATGCTTCTGGGCGATGACCGTGCCTTCAAAAGCTTGCACCCGAGTCTTGCTGCCTTCTTGAATGCGCTGGTTGATGCGGATGGTCCAGCCAATGCGAACACCCTCGAATTTATTCGTGGCATTCTGGCTGGCTTGAAATGTGGAAAGAAGGCTCATCAGGGTAATTATATGACCCGCTTATTCTAACCCAGAAAGGAAAATTTGTAAATCCTCAGGCAAATCGCACTCTAAAACCAGGGATTTTCGGCCGGGTGTCTCTAGTTCGATTTTATACGCATGAAGAAACAGGCGGTGTAGCCCGGGCGGGCTCTGCCAACCCCTGGGCGCATATACGTGGTCGCCGACGATGGGGCAGCCGATCGATTTCAGGTGGACTCGAATTTGGTGGGTCCGGCCTGTCTTTGGAGATACGTCCAGGAACGTATATTTAGAAAATTTCTTAGCGGTTCGATATTCGGTTATCGCTTCTTTGCCGTCAACTAGTTTCTTGCCTTCCAACTGCGTGGTTCGCTTCATGCCAATCCGGCCGAGAGGAGAGTCGATAACGCCGACGGGATCTTTGGGAGTCCCGTATACCAGCGCGTAATAGTGCTTTCGGATGGACCGGGATTGAAATTGATTTTTAAGATAATCAAACGCCTCCTGATTTTTGGCGATGACGATTAGTCCCGATGTTTCTTTATCGAGCCGATGAACGATGCCCCAGCGGGGTAAAGGCGTGCCGGAAGCGATAAATGGCTCGCCGACATCTTTGAGCTCCGGATAACTAGCCGCAACCCAGTCGGTGAGGGCGGGCTGGGTGTCAGTTGAGTTTTTGTGGTGGACGATGAGGCCGTAAGGTTTATTAATGGCCAATAAGTTTGTGTCCTCGTATACGATTACGATATCAGGCATTAAAAATAGGTTAGTTGTATTGGGTCGCAACTTTTTCGGTAATTGCTTCAATCCAAGCTAGCATTTTCAAGAATAGATCGGTAGATGGGATTTGAATGGAGAAAGTTCCGTAGGGGAGCGTGTCCCGGGTATTTTTACTAGATTTACTGATGACTTTTGTTGTTTTATAAAACTGAGATAGAGGAATTCCCGAAATAGCTGACCAATATTTCTCTGCGGCCCCAGCATCTAAGTGGGCATGAAGGTTAATATGCGCTCGAAATCTTTTGTCAGGGATTTTACAGACATTTTTTAAAAAGGCCATCATAACTCGGACCATCTTAGGGTCGCTGTTCCAAAAGCCAAAAGAACGATTCTTTTGGCTTTTGCCACCCTCTGCCCAGTACAAGGCAGTCCCTAGTATTTTTAAAGTTTCTAGGTCTAATGCTTTTGCAGATATGTCTTTTTTGTGGACATCCATTATGCTTCTGCGCCGAGCGTTCTCGTTTTTTAGGCGTGTTTCAACTCGCTTCACTATCACTTCTTTAAGATGGGCTTTGTGACGAAGGAAAGTATGCTGTTTCTTTGTCATCTTAACGTCCCGTACCCATGTGCTTGCGCTGCTCTTTGAGATTTTTAGAGTGGCAACTATCTGGTTAAGAGAAAACCCCTTGTGACGTAGATGTCTAGCCTGTACTCGTTCCTTTTCTTTAGTCATCATGAAATGGGGAGTGTATATACTGATAATTATAGCTCACTGGTTCGAATTGTTAAAGTGTATAACTGTAGTGGGCGATGCAGGGCTCGAACCTGCGACCTTCCGGATGTAAGCCGGGCGCTCTACCAACTGAGCTAATCGCCCAAATCGCTAATTTTTCCGACTCGTAAACTGAGTGATTATAACCCCAACAAAATTAATCAGAAAACCTGCAAAGATTGTAAGGTGGTAAGGGGTGATTAGTCCTTCGGGAGTTTCCAGTCCGATATTTAAGTGATGAAACACATCTCCTAAAATACCTATTGCTTCTATACCTGTACCCAACAAACTAACCTTTATTCCTTTATTCATATTTTAAATTTTACACTATCCTGTGCGCCCGCTTGGGAACGATCCAAGGACCTCGTTCTTATAAGGAACGCGCTCTACCACTGAGCTACGGGCGCGAGCATTCCAATTCCAAATTGTACCATTTTATTTGATGAGAGCGTAGAATTCCTTCTGTTCGAGCGTTTCTTTTTCGATGAGTTCTTGGGCGATGAGATTGAGTTTATCCAGTTTTTCGGCCAGCACTTTTTTGGCGATGGTTAAGCCTGCAATGATGAGTTTCTTGATCTCTTTGTCGATCTGGAAGGCGATCGTTTCGGAATAGTTCTTGGCGGTTGAGATTTCTTTCCCCAGGAATACGAGTTCGTCTTTTTCGCCGAAGGTGATCGGGCCGAGCGCATCCGACATGCCGTATTGGGTAACCATGCGCCGGGCCAGGTCGGACGCGACCTTCAGATCGTTCGAAGCGCCGGTGGTTATTTGTTTAAAGATCAATTTTTCCGCCGCGTAGCCGCCCAAGAGCACCGCCAGCTCGGATTCGAATTCAGGCTTGGATCGCAAATGCTTATCTTCGCTAGCCACCTTGAGCGTGTATCCGCCGGAAAAATTGATGGATACGATCGATACCTTGTGAACCGGATCCGAATGTTTAACTGAAGAGGCGACAAGGGCGTGGCCGGCCTCATGGTAGGCCGTGATTTCTTTTTCTTTTTTGGACAGAATATGACTGCGGCGTTCCGGGCCGAGGATGACTTTTTCGATTGATTGGAGAATGTCATCCTGGGTGATTTCGTGGCGGTCCTGACGGGCGGCCAGAATGGCCGCCTCGTTCAACAGATTGGCTAAATCAGCACCGGAGAATCCGACCGTCCGTTCTGCCACGACACGCAATTCTACGCCAGTAGCGAGAGGCTTCTCTAGAGCATGAATTTTCAAAATAGCTTCCCGGTCCTTCAACGAAGGCTCGTCAAGAATCACCCGCCGGTCAAAGCGTCCTGGCCGAAGCAGGGCGGGATCGAGAATGTCCGGACGGTTAGTCGCCGCGATGACGATGACTGCGTCACTGGTGTCGAAGCCGTCCATCTCAACCAGAATTTGGTTGAGCGTCTGTTCGCGCTCGTCATGGCCGCCGCCCAGTCCGGCGCCGCGATGCCGACCAACGGCGTCGATTTCATCCACGAAAATAATCGAGGGTGCGGTTTTCTTGGCGAGTTCGAAGGTATCCCGGACGCGGTTAGCGCCCACGCCGACGAACATCTCGACAAATTCGGAGCCGGAGACGAAATAGAAGGGGACGCTGGCCTCGTTGGCGACCGCCCGCGCCAAAAGAGTTTTGCCGGTACCCGGCGAGCCGATGAGCAAAATGCCGCGCGGAATCCGCGCGCCGAGCTTATGGAACTTTTTCGGGTCTTTCAAAAAGTCAACGACTTCGGAAATTTCTGCTTTGGCTTCAGACAATCCGGCCACGTCGCTGAATGAGATCGGTTTGCGACCGCTGGTAGTGTTAGCCAAACGGGCTTTCGATTTGCCGAACGAAAAAGCCTGCATCGATCCCTTTTGAGCATGGCGGAACATCAGCCAGAATACGAACCAGAGGAATAGAAACGGTAAAAGAATGGGTATGAGGTTGCTGATAAATGCACCCATGCCTGAAGGACCCTTAATCTCCGTTTTGACAGCCGCCAGCTTATCGGTGTCGGCCCCGAGATTCAGAAGGGTCTCGAAAACTGAAACGTCGGATTCTTTCTTGGCAGTCGCTTTCGAATTGTCCGACAATACAAGCTCGATTACGTCCCCGCTGACGGTCATTTCCTTTACCTGCCTGGCATTTATTTTTACCACCACGTCTGAAAGGGGAATCGCGGTGGTCTTTTGAAGCGAAGAATCAAATAACGCCGTCAGTCCGGCGGCGATCAGGAGAATTACGAATACGACCAGGAAGTAGCGAAGATAGGACTTCATTGATAGGCTATTGTACCGCATAAAACCCTATTTGGCAATGATGGGTTTGTAATGAAAAACGGGCACCGGAGGCGCCCGTTCGAGTTAGAACGGAGGCGGGATGAGGGTTGAGAGCCAATAGCTCCAACCCAGACCGAGAAGGGTGAGCGTTCCAATCGCGATTATTGTCGCGATATCATTCTGCCGATGGGCCGTTCCAGGTGCATGCTGACTATCAGCGGTTCGATTGGTTTGTTCCGCAGGCAGGTCAATTACCCGCACCGCGATGCCATGGGGTTCAAGCACATCGGCAGCCCATCTGCCGGCATGGCGCTTGACCACGTCTACATGAACCCCAGACCAATCAGTGATTTCCGGAACCACGGCAATCAACTCGTCCGGCCGTTCAATCAGCGCGTCTGATTGGCGTCCCACCTCATTGAGGCAGGTCACCATAAGCGCGTGGGCTACGACGCGGTCATACACGACGTCGCGGGGAATAAGTTGAACAACCGCACGGTCGTCATCCGGGTCGGCGCTCGGAAGCGCCATCAAGATTCGCATGTTGCCTCCTCGGGCAATATTCTACCACTTTTTCCCAAAGTTGCAAGAGTAATCAAAATGGGCGACCTAGGCGCCCATTTTGATTACTTATCTAGTGTAAGCGTGAGCTTATGTTCCTTGGCGTCGATGTTGACGATCGCCATGTCGTATTCTTGGCCTGCGACCAATGCCTCTTGAGCCGTCTGGCCGCCAAGTTCGGCGACCGGAATGAAGCCGACGATATCGCCTGGCAGCTCCACAAACGCGCCGGAATTGCGGATCTTTGAAATTTTACCCTTCACCTTCTGGCCGACTTGGTATTTGGTATCAATGCTGAGCCAAGGGTCATCTTTGAGGGCTTTTAGAGAAAGAGAAACGCGGCCGCCTTCCAAGCTGATTATTTTGGCGGATACTTTGTCGCCTGGCTTCAAAACTTCGCGCGGATCCTCGATGAACTTCCAGTCGATTTCAGACGAATGGATAAGTCCGTCCAGCGTGTCGGTCAGCTTCACAAACGCGCCGAAATCAGTTACTTCGGTAACCACGCCTTCGACTGTTTCTCCGATGGTGAGCTTGGAAAGCTCTTCCTTGGCTGCTTCTTCTTGGATGGCCCGTTCAGACACGATGAGCTTGTTCTCCGCTTCGTTGAAATCAAGGATCTTCACTTGAAACAGCTGACCTTTGAATTTTTGGAGTGCTTGAACGATCTTGGTCGTATCGCCGCCCTCGACTTTCGGATAGTGCTCGGAGGAAAGCTGGGAAAGGGGCAGGAAGCCCTGGATACCGCTCACTTCCACGATCAGGCCGCCCTTGTTGATGTTTACGATCTGGGTCGTGAGTACCTCGCCGCTCTCCTTCTTTTCTTTAATATCCTGCCAGGCGGTTGTAACTTGGGCTGCCTTAAGCGACAGTTCGCGATAGCCCTCGTCATTTTCAAGCTCGATGAGCATGGCTGAAACCTGATCGCCGGCGCGCAAAGTTTTCATTCGATCCGGGTTGTCGTAGAATTCGCCTGGGTACACAATACCGATGCCGATGGACCCCAGGTCCACGATGACATTAGCTTTGGACACGCCGATCACTATACCGCTTAAAATATTGCCCGGCTTAGGCAAGAAAAACTCCTCCTTGGATAGGAGGTCTTTCATGGTCTTAATATCCGAATTTGAGATTTGCATGTGGTATCGAGCATCGATCGTGGCGGCGCGGCTTTATCCAGCCGGCCTGATCGACCCCCGAAATTAGAGGTTATTCGAGCTCCTATATTCTATCAGAAACAGCTCGGAAACGCAACTTCAGGCATTGATTGCGGCTTCATTTTTTGATACAATATGCCTATGACCATTTCGTGGTACGGACACTCTTGTTTCAGAATTGAGGCCAAAGAAGGCAGTATTTTGACAGACCCTTTTTCCAAGGAAATCGGCCTCCGACCGCCGAAGATCAAAGACGATGTGGTTCTGGTTTCCCATCAGCACTACGATCACAATAATATAGAAGATGTGAATTCGGAAGCATTCATAATCCAAAATCCAGGCGAATATGAGAAACAGGGCATTTCTATCCTGGGTATCCAATCATTTCATGACAACACCAATGGGTCCGAGCGGGGATTAAATACAATCTACGTTATAAAAGCCGAAGAGATGACACTGTGTCATCTGGGCGACCTGGGCCACAAACTGACCGACCATCAGATTGAGGAAATCGGCGACGTCGATATCCTTATAATCCCGGTTGGCGGCAATTACACCATCGGTCCGAAAGAAGCAGTCGAGGTGATCAGCCAGATCGAGCCGAAGATCATAATTCCAATGCATTACAAAATTCCCGGTTTGACGGTCGAGATAGACGGATCCGAGAAATTCGTGAAAGAATTGGGTTTGACGCCGGAAACCGTCGATAAATACAAGATCGCAAAGAAATTATTACCAGCCGAAGAAGTAAAATTAGTGATGTTTAATATATAACAATGCGCACTCTCATTCATAAGGCTCGGCAGCAGCCCCGGCACATCCGGGAACTTTTGGCCGGCCTTTGCACTTTGGTGGTGGTTGCGGTCGTCGTGACGGTTTGGTTCAATTCTTTCGAACGCAATCTCTACGCGCTCTTAAATGAGCCGCAGGATCAGGAAACTCAGCTGGCGATCGAAAAATCTCAATCGCTGCTCGGTTCGATTGGCAGTTCGGTCAAAGATTTCGGTCTGGCAATGGGCCAATTGTTCTCGTTGTTTAACGGCAAGGATTCGAATATCACGATTAACCAGGACGCTGACGAAGGCCAGCCCTATCCTTTGCCGGTCTGGGGGAACAGGTAAGGTCTAAAAGTCTAATGGAATCAGTTTCAAACAAAAATCTGCCGATCGGCATCTCGCCGCGAGAGATTACCGACGAAGTCCAGCAAGCGTATCTTGAGTACGCAATGAGCGTCATCGTCGCTCGGGCTTTGCCCGACGTGCGCGACGGTTTGAAGCCGGTCCACCGGCGGATTTTGTATTCCATGCATGAGATGGGCCTCCGCCCGACTGCCAAATACCAAAAATCAGCCAAAGTGGTCGGCCATGCGATGGGTAATTATCATCCGCACGGCGACTCGGCGATTTACGATGCCTTGGCCCGCATGGCCCAGGATTTCTCGCTGCGCTATCCGCTGGTCCAAGGCCAGGGTAACTTTGGTTCAGTCGATGGAGACGCGCCTGCGGCCATGAGATACACTGAAGCCCGCTTGGCTTCGATTTCCGAACAGCTCCTGGCTGACATTGAAAAAGACACCATTGATTTCCGCGACAACTATGACGGCTCGCACCAAGAACCGGTCGTGCTGCCGACCCGCATCCCGAATCTGCTTTTAAACGGCACAGAAGGCATCGCCGTCGGCATGGCCACCAAGATCCCGCCGCACAATCTCGGCGAAGTGCTCGATGCGCTGACGCACTTGATCGACAACGAGGACGCGGATGTTAAAGAACTACTTCAATTCGTAAAAGGTCCCGACTTTCCGACCGGCGGCACGATTTACAATGAGCAGGACATCATAAACGCCTACGCGACCGGCCGGGGTCCGGTATTGATCCGAGGTAAAGCAGAAATTGTTGAGTCAGCCAAGAAGGGATTTCAAATCATTGTGTCCGAGATCCCGTTTCAGGTGAACAAAGCCGAGTTGATCATGAAAATCGCCGATCTGGTAAAGGAAAAGAAGATCGACGGGATTAAAGACCTGCGCGACGAATCCGACAAGGACGGCATGCGCATCGCGATCGATCTCAAGCAGGACTCGTTCCCGCGTAAGGTGCTCAATCAGCTGTACAAATACACGGAACTGCAAAAAGCTTTCCATTTCAACATGATCGCGCTGGTAGACGGCATCCAGCCGCAAGTGCTTGGGCTGAAGCCGATGCTTGAGAAATTCATCGATCATCGCCGCGAGGTGGTGATTCGCCGCGCCAAACACGATCTCCAGAAGGCGAAAGACCGGGCACATATCCTCGAGGGTTTGAAAAAAGCGCTCGATCACATCGATGAGATCATCAAAATCATCCGGGCCTCGGCTTCCAAAGAAGACGCGGCGGCTAATTTGATCAAAAAATTCAAATTCTCGGATAAACAAGCAGCGGCCATTCTCGACATGCGTCTCCAGACGCTAGCCGGCTTGGAGCGCAAGAAAATCATCGACGAGCTTGAAGAGAAATTGAAATTAATCGCGGGCCTCGAGGATTTGTTAAAAAGCCCCAAGAAAATCTTGGGCGTGGTGAAGGACGAATTCAAAGAAATTCGCGGGCGGTTCGGCGATGAACGGCGGACGCGGGTGGTTAAGTCTGCCCTTCGAGAAATCGGGGACGAGGAATTGATACCCGAAGAAAATTCTTTGTTCATGATCACGCGCGACGGTTACATCAAGCGCATGGCGCCGGATACGCTCCGCGCGCAGAAACGCGGCGGCCGGGGCTTGGTCGGCATGGCTACCAAGGAAGAGGATGTCATTTCACATTTCTTTATGGCTAATACCCATGACAATATTCTATTCTTCACAAACACCGGCAAAGTATTCCAAACCAAAGGTTATGAAGTGCCGGAATCTTCGCGCCAGTCCAAAGGCAAGGCCATCGCCAACTTCCTCCAAGTAACGGCGACCGATCAGATCACTGCGGTGGTGCCAATTCCTAAAGGGCAGAAGCGCATGTATTTATTCATGGCCACCGATCACGGCGTCATCAAAAAAGTCGAAATGGACGCGTTTGAGCAGGTCCGGCGCAACGGCATGATCGCCATCAAACTCAAGGGCGACGATCGGCTCGGCTGGGTGCTTGGCACATCCGGCGATGATCAGATCATCATGACCACTTCTGACGGCAATGCCATCCGTTTCAAAGAAAAAGACGTCCGACCGATGGGCCGTGCTGCTGCCGGCGTTATCGGCGTCCGTTTGGAAGATGATGCACGCTTGGTCGGCGCGGACGTTATTCCTTCGGGCGCGGAAAAAGGTCTATATCTTCTCGCGGTTATGCAAAACGGCTACGGCAAACGCACGGACATCAAGCAATACAAGATCCAGAAGCGCGGCGGCCGCGGGATCATGACCGCGAAGATCACCACCAAGACGGGCCCGCTCATTTCCGCGCATATTACTTCCGAGGAAAACAAGGAAATCATCGCAGTGTCCCGCAAGGGCGTAGTTATTAAGACTGCCGTGGATAGTATTTCCATTCTCGGCCGAGCGACGCAAGGAGTCCGCGTGATGCGGTTAGATGCGGGAGACAAGGTCGCTTCAGTGGTGGTAGTGTAATCCCATGCAAACAGCTTAGCCATACAATGTCCGACCTTGTATGGCGTGTATATCTATTGTTGGCTAAAAACCAGTTTCTTGTTATAGTTTAGATAAATAATTTATATGGCAGAAGGTCGACTTTGTTATAAAGAAAATTTAAATAACAAAAATAAAAATCATGTTAAAAAATAGAAAAGTAGTTTTAGTTGTCGCTGCTCTCTGTCTACTCTTGTTAATAGCTGGGGTCGTGGTCCAGTCTCTTGTTCGACAGAATCAAGCAAGTCGAGTTGCGTCTCAAGTTAGGGAATCCGTGGTTAATGCAAACAACAAACAGAAGGGCCTAGAAGAGGCGATTCATAAATACAAAAATGAAATTGAGTTCGTTAGAACACATCAGCCGATTCTCAAAATTGGTTTTTCGAATTCTTCCGCAAACTCAAGCTATTGCGACGATCTTTTGATGTTTCTCATTTATTCCGAAGCTTTTAGCTATTATGAGGACATCTATATAAATATACCGGTAATTCTTGGGCTGTTGAACGCTAATCAGTGTGCGTTATAAGAATTTGGAGTAGATTAATAAAATTAAATCATGAGTATAAATACAAGGTTTAAGCTTGTATTTATACATTTTCCTAGAAGCTATAAGCTAATAAAAAAATGCAAACAGCTTACGACATCATGACAACGGCGGTGATAACGGTCCATCCGGAGACGCCGCTTATTGAGGCCGCCAATTTGCTTGTGAAGCATCGGTTTAATGGGCTTCCGGTCGTTGACGACGGGAAGCGAGTGGTCGGCGTTATTACGGAGTACGATCTGATTCTTAAAGGCACCGCGATCCACTTGCCGACCTTTCTGCAGATATTCCAGGACTTGTCCGTATACAAGAAAGGGTCCGAGCCGATTCGGGAAGATCTAAAAAAAATATTTGCCATGAAAGTGGCGGAGGCGATGAATGCCGAGCCGCTTACCTTGCCCGGAGATACGCCGATTTTGAAAGTGGCGGAAGTGTTCGCGGAACATCATCGGGTGAATCCGATTCCGATTATCGATCAAGCCGGTCTCCTGAAAGGCATTATCAGCCGTCATGATCTGTTGAAATTTTTAGGCAGCCCGGATATCCATGTGGAAGATTCGCGGGAAATCGACAAAAATATCGATCGATTCTTGAGTAATTATCAGAATCGATTTGTGCTCGTGCACAAAGCGCGGGCTCATTCCTGGCTCCTGGCCAGCATATTGTTCGCGGTGGTGGGGTTTGCCATCGCCTGGTTCTTGATCTTGCGGATAAACCAGTTGTAAGGAACCTGGCGCTTGTGTAGTATGAAAGGAGCGGTCCTCGAGGGACGGTCGAAAAACCAATCGAGTCTTTTATGGTAATGAAAATTCGTTATAAAAATTTTTTCTTCTGGCTGATGGTTGGGTATATCGCCGCGAACCTCCTCTATAATGGTTTCGTTCGCGACGGCGTGGAGCTGAATCAGTCTTCAGCGGGATCTGAAAATGAAGTGTATGATCAGGATCCCGGTGGCGGTTGGGGAGGTATCGCGGATACTCTTATGCCATCTGTGTGGATATATATGACACAGGAGTATGGCTTCTAACAAAACGGTCGCCTCCGGCGACCGTTTTGTTTATAACTCTTTTCAGTACAGGTGGTAAAATGAATAGGTGCTGCAAAACTCAATACCCCTGGAAGGTTTTTTGAATCCCGAGTCGCTCGTCGGGGATTTTGGCATTCATCCGGGCATGAAAATTGCTGATTTCGGATCCGGTTCCGGCCACGTGGCCGTATTGCTTGCCCAACGGACCGGCCAGGAAGGCTTGGTCACCGCCGTCGATATTCTTGAAGATAAGCTTGACGCGGTTCGAGTAAAGGCCAAAGCGGCTGGAATTAACAATATCGAAACGATTCGAGCCAATCTGGAAGTGCCAGGCAGCTCGGGGCTTCCGGATCGCTCTCAGGATTTAGTGGTGTTAGTGAACGTTCTCTTTCAGTCAACTAGGAAAACCGACATTATCAGGGAATCACATCGGGTTTTGCGCTCGGGAGGCAAAATAGCAATCGTGGAATGGAAGAAAGGAGCCGGCGGTCTTGGCCCGCCGGAGGACCTGCGCACGGATGATGCTGTGATCCAAGGTTTGTTCAGCAAGGCCGGCCTAGTTTTGGACCACGCTTTTAACGCGGGCCAGCTGCATTACGGCATGATATTCCGAAAACCCTGATCCCGTTAGAAATAACAGACAACTATGAAAATTTGTATTAACTGCCAAATAAAATCAACCAACCACCTCAATAAGACGGTGGACGGTTCGTATTATTTCTAACGGGATGGATAGCAAGAAATTAATGTACATCTTGACGGGAGTGATCGTAGTAGCGGTCTTTTTGACGTTTATCCTTATCCTGCGCAATATTGGCGGGGGATCGGGCCAGCAGGCGACGCTTACGTTTTGGGGCGTATTCGATAATGCATCCGCATTTGAAAAAGTTATCGGCGATTTCAAGGCCACCCATCCGGGAATTGATGTGAAATACCAGCAGGTTCCTTTTGAACGGTACGAATCTTCACTAGTGAACGCGCTCGCGGCCGGCACGGGGCCGGATGTCATTATGATCCACCATACCTGGCTGCCCAAGCACGGCGATAAGCTCGCATCGATGCCGACAGGAATCCCGGACACCAAGAACGCCTTTACGGTTCAAGATTTCAAAGAACAATTCGTGGATGTGACACTAAAGGATCTAGTCTTTCAGGATCAAATCTATGCCTTGCCCTTGTATGTTGATTCGCTCGCGCTCTATTACAACAAAGATTTATTTAACGGCGCAGGTATTACCCGGCCGCCTCGGACATGGGAAGAGGTGAATGACCAGGTGTCCCGACTCTCTAAATTCGACGAGCAGGGAAATATAATCCAGTCCGCCATGGCCTTGGGAACTGCCCGCAATATCAACCGCTCGACTGATATTCTCATGGGCATGATGATTCAAAGCGGCGTAAAGATGACTGATGAAGGCAACCAGGCGGCCTCGTTCGATCAGACGGTGAATGGCCAGCGGGTCGGAGAAATCGCTCTCCAGTATTACACCGATTTTGCCAATCCTCGAAAGCAAGTATATTCCTGGAACGACAGCCAGCATTATTCCATCGATGCGTTTACTGAGGGTTCGCTGGCGATGATGCTCGGCTATTCCCACCAAGCGGCCGTAATCCGGTCCAAGTCGCCTCGCCTGAATTTTGCCATGGCGCCGATGCCTCAAGCGTCCCTTACCGACATCCGAAACTACGCTAATTATTGGGCGGTGGCGGTGCCGGCCAAATCGGCTCATCCAGTCGAGGCCTGGACCTTCGTCCATTACCTTGCTTCGGCGGAAGGATCGTCCGCGTATCTTAATGCCGTCGGCCGGCCGTCGGCTCGCCGTGATCTGATAGATATCCAACGATCCGATCCGGATCTGGGCGTATTCGCAATCCAGGCTCTCACCGCCCGATCCTGGTTCCAGGCTGATAATGTCGCGATTGAGGGCATCTTCGCCGATATGATCGATGACATAAACTTCAGCCGCGCTTCAATTCGGGACGCGATTCAGCAGGCCGCCGCCAGAGTAGGAGTACTCATGTCTCGCTAATAACCAAGTCGTTAGAAATTATGAAACTCGGCAAAAAGATAGCCCCACTGATTATTTTAGTTTGTATCTTTTTGCCTAGTTTCGTGCAGGCGGCTCCTTGGTGGTGGCCGATCGTGCCCTGCGGACTGCAGCAACAGCCCGCGGATGCCACCGCCGTCGATATCGGACCTAACGGCAGTGCGGTGCCCCACGACTATACCCAGGACTGCAACAAGTGCCTCCTCATTCTTCTTTTCAAGAACATCGTTGACATGACGTTCTTCGTCGTGGTACCGGTGCTCGGCACCGCCTTATTCATATGGGCCGGATTTTTGATCCTGATTGGTGCACGGCAGGGTAAGGGTACTCAGGTCAGCGAAGGATTGAAGATTTTCAACGCGACGTTTATCGGCGCCTTGGTGTTGCTATCATCGTGGCTGCTTACGAATTTCGTGCTCAAGAGCCTTGTCGGCGATGACGGCGGGAATCAGTGGTACCAGCTCCAGTGTTCCACCGGCAGTCTGGCCGATGCGGTAAATGTGACCGTGCCGCAGCCGGGAACCAGCCCCCAAGTGACACAGGCACCGCCGGGCAGCGGCATGCAATGCCGATTCAGTGGCGTGAATCTATGCCAAGCCGCGCAGATGACTTGTTCCAATTCTTCCTGCGCCCAATATGTTTCAAGCATCGGCATCCATGCCTCTCGATTCGGGGTGGAACCGAATCTGGTAAAAGCGATCATGATGAAAGAATCGAGCTGCCGGGCTCAAGCCGGCAACGCCGGAGGCAATTCCTGGGGACTCATGGCCCTGCAACCAGCGACTGCCAATCAGTACCGCCAGTTTTGTGGTGTAAACCAACCGGTAAATTCGGCCTGGCTTACCAATCCCCAAAACTCGGATAAAGTAATCTGTATCGGGACAAAATATCTAAGCGCCATTAAAGGAGGAGTTTGCGGCTCGGAAATTAGGAATATCGCGGCTGGATACAACGGTGGCCCAGGCGCGTGCCGGGCAAGCGTCAGCTGTTCCAATGAAACCAGCTGCTCCAGCATGGCGACCCGGAAATGGGAATGTCTCTACGACAATCCGCAAAAGACCCGTTGCAATACCGGCTATGACGAAACGCGGGATTATGCCCCTAAAGTACTGTATTGTTATAACAACCCCGGATTTTAATCATGCCTATTTATAAAACAATAGCGCTCACAGTTGCGGCTCTGGCGGCAATTTCAATGAGCGCTGATGAAAACACTGGCATCACCGCCCAGGATTTCTCGTACCTGTTCCACCTTTACTATGATAACAGCCAACTTCTGGCCGATCGGGACTTCGAATTCAAATATGACGTGATCGCCGCGCCGTATGAGCCCGCTGAAGTATCGACTGAATTTCCTTATCGCGGCGAGCTATTTAACTTTGCTGGCGAGGTGGCGGCGAACTTCGTGTTTGATCCAAAAAGCGGCGACGTGCATTTCGTCCGCGGCAAGGTGCAAGTGCGCGCGCCGTATGTGGCCGATGGGGAACGAGCAGTATTTTACGACTCGCAGAATTCGCCTATCCTGACGATTCGGGTCAGTGAAAGCTCATTTTGCAACGATGACGGGATTTGCAACGCCGATCGGGGCGAGGATTCATTGAGCTGTCCCAAGGACTGCAAGCAGGCCGTACCGGTGCCGCCCTCGCCCGAGCCTGAATCGGAAGGCACCGGCGATTCTCAAGGTTTGGTGACGGGCCTTCTATATACCTTTGCCGGCTTGGGATTGATCGGCGGGCTGTGGTGGTTCTTTCGAAAAAGACGAGCAGCTCCGCCGTCCACACCGATACCTCCTCCGGGTCCGCAAAATACAGTACAATGAAGATAATGCGATCTTCGCTTAAAATCACTATTATTGTCTGCATGACTTTGGCAGGCACTCTTCTTATCGGCAATGAAACTAGTGCCGTTGACGCTTGCCAAATAAAATCCTTTACAAATCTTAAAAATAGAACATTTACCACAGGCAGGGACGTGGTGGATATCCAAGTGGTGGGGAATGGGTGTGTAGCAACGCCACCATGGGAAGGCTCCATCAATATATATGAGGTTGATACCGGCCCCGACGATCTTATTCGCACAATCCCCTTTACTTTCCAAGCCGCTCAAGTTTCAGGCGGAGATAGTGCGGCCAATGTTTCGTTTAAATTTACCAATGATGATTATGCTCGGGGAGATGACGAAAGACCCAGCGAGCAAATGTACATCGAAGTGGCAGTTGGTACCCAAGAAGTCCTGAATGAAACGGACATTTTTACCGTTCTTCCGCCAACGACCCTGCCGACCGACTGCAAATTAACTTCTACTAGTTGGGTGGAGCAAACCGCGGTTGTCGGACAAAAAGTAAGAATGAGAGCGGTTGGCGAGAATTGCAACGGCTGGGAAGTGGCATTTAATATTTATGATTTTGATGGTGCGAGCAATGACTATATCACTACCGTGCGCAAGCATTTCGGCGCAAGTCCGACTACGACCGTTATTGCAGAATACACTTTTACCGCGGGAGATTATGTAAAAGGCACCGGCGGGCCGGAGGGGGGCGAGTTAGAGTTGTATATCGAAGCGGTTGCCGGCAGTAGTACTATCCGAAGCACGAGCAATATGGCCCTCAAAGAAGGCGTTGCTGGCAATTGCCAATTAAGCACCGCCCAGTGGCGCTGGACATTCAGAGCCCAGCCGATTGTAGGATCAACAGTTCAGTTAGTAGTCAACGGAGCCAATTGCGCAGGAGGATTTGCGGGGATAGATCTATATGAGCGGGATACAGGTTTGGTAGATGATAAATATCCAGCTCGCTTGACCGCACAATTCAATACGGCCGGAACTCAGGCAGTCGTCAATTGGATCGTTGATGGTACTTGGGACGATGACAATATAGGTTCTTATGAATTTTATTTTGAAGCCGCCGCGGGTAACGCAAAAGTCACCAGTGGAGTACTCAATAACACATCAGGAATTCCTCTCCGATCCCAAAATGGCTGTCTGAATTGCAATGCGGTACTAGCACCTAGTACTTGTCAGTGCGCCGATGGCTTTAGCGGTGATCGTAGTTTGGCTGGAACTTGTGATGCAGTTTGCAAAGATCACATCGGCGATGCCAAAACTAGTTCTGGTGGTGGCGGGACGGGTGGAGGTGGCACCGGTGGAAGTGGCGGAGGAGGGACTGGTGGTGGAAGTGGCGGAGGATCAGGTACGGCATCGCAGTCCTATGTGTTCAACCTAACCAATCCGCTCTGCACTGACAATTCGTGTCCGGAAACGATCTTTGACGTGCTTAATATCATCACGCGCTGGATGTTGAGAATCGCCATCCCGTTGGCTGTGATATTCATCTTGTATGCCGGATTTCTGTTTCTGACCGCCGGGCCATATCCCAACAACATCAATAAGGCCAGGGATATTCTAAAATGGACGGTGGTCGGATTGGCTATTATATTCATCGGCCGGGGCTTCATCACCTTGATTTTCAGCATCATTGACCTGGGTGGTGATGGTTCAGGCCAGGAACAGCAAAATACGCCGACTTCAGGATCTGCCTCGGGCGTACTAGGTAATGCTTGTCAACAAGACAGCCAGTGCTCAACTGGGCTAAGATGTAAGGGAACCTCGACCGAGAAAATCTGCCAATACCCGAATGGTAACGGAGATAGAGAACCCTGTTTGGCTAATGGTAATAATTGTCTTCAAGGCTATACCTGCAACATGACTAACGCTAAGCAAGTAGACGGCCAGATGATCGGCGAATGTCGAGTGAATGGCGGTATCGGCGACTTCTGCCAGCGGGACAACAATTGCTTATCGGGGCTGAAGTGCAATGAGATCTGCCAACGCAGGGACGGTAATGAATTCGGAGAGTTTTGCGTGAGTGATGCCAATCCTTCGAATTGCAAGTCAAACGCATGCGCAACAAGCCAAGGCAGTGATTATGGCACCTGCCGCTAACACGGTTAGAAAAATAATAAACAATATGAAATTTAAGATTAAGCACAAAGTATTAAACTGGATTCAAGCACGACCGAGCGAAGAGCGAGGAAGTACTGAGGACAGCAGTCCGAACGTATGAAAATATATCAACGATTTTTGTTGGCCACTGCGCCGGGAAGCCGGGCGGCCGATACCTCGAACTTGCCGGGCGTAGACCTCACAGTACAAAGCCTGTTCGGTATTATCGCTGGCCTGGCTTGTTGGATTTCCCGCTTGGCTCTGATTGCCATGGTGGTGGCGATTGTCATTTACGGTATTCAGTTCATGATTTCGCAAGATAATTCGACTAAATTTGGAAAAGCTAGAACGAATCTGATGTGGGCATTAGTCGGAGTGCTTGTGATTCTCGGCACCTATACCATTATCGCGACGGTCGCTAACAGCGTTGCTTCCTTGGACCCGAACGATCCCGAAGGCCGTTCGCAGCGCTATACCAACTTCGTACCTCTCCGTTGCGGCAACTAACCATGAAAAAGATTACTTTAATGATCCGCCGGGTATTGATCACAGCAGGAACACTCCTCCCCTTGATGGCCAGCGCCCAATTGCCTCCAGGTAACGCGATCACTTTCGACGAAGTCGACAACCTAGTCCGCTACCTAGCCCGATTTATCATTGGCATCAGTCTCACGATCGCGGTGGTCATGATTGTTTGGAGCGGGATCACGATGATGGCCGCGCAAAGTAATCCTACTAAATTTGCCAATGCCGGCCTGCGCCTACACAATGCCTTAATCGGCATCGGCGTAGTAATGGCTACGGGAGTGCTCATAAACACGGTGGCGGCGATCGTTGATCGGTCTTTCTTCTGCCAAGTGAGCGTCCTGGGGATATGTCTGTGGTAATTCTGTTGTATAATGAAAGTAATGCATAAATGGAAGGAAAAGGAGGTGGGCTATGAATAAGGTACAAAAATATTTCTATTCCGCGATAGCGGCGTTGCCAACGCCGACCCTGCCGCTTACCGGCGGGAATAACGGCGCCATCACTTTGTCGGAAATCCAGGATCGCATCCAACAGATCGCCCAGTTCTTGATTATTGTGGCGATGGTAGTGGCAGTAATCTTTGTCGTCTGGGGAGCGCTTCAGTACATGCTTGCTCGAGGAGACGCTACTAAAGGCAAAGATGCGCTTAAGGCCGTTCGTAATGGTTTAGTTGGCGCAGGTATCGTCCTAGCAATCGGCGTATTACTGCAGACTGTGGCTGGTCTCGTCACCCGTTCGTTCTTCAGCTAAACTGCACCGCAGTATCATAAAACCCGCTAAAAGCGGGTTTTATGATATAATAAGCGGACAATGCGGGTATGGTGAAATTAGCAGACACGCTACCCTTAGGAGGTAGTGGCCGCAAGGCCGTGGGGGTGCAAGTCCCTCTACCCGCACTACTCAAATGGATTCCGCTCAACCGGATATTCCTTGGCGGAATTGTAATTCGAAAAGAATTTCTGCTCGGTGCTGGTGCCTTCGCCTCGGGCGATAGAACGGGTAAAGACGGTTTTTAACGTTCCGTCGGGCTGCTGTTCAAGAATATGCGGTCCGTCGATAGCTACCGTCCGTCCGTCGGCGGTGCCGTACATTTCAAACTGAATCTTCGTGCCGGTGATTTTGGTTTGAATAAGGAGGTGGCGACCCGTGTCGTTAAAGAATTTCAAATCGGTGATGCCCGGATAGATCGTGGCGTCGAATCCTTGGGGCGAGTAGTAAACAACCGGAAAGGCATGCGGCCGGCGTTCGATGATCGGCAGTCCGGCGAATATGGCCGCTCTAAACAAAGTCGTGGAAACCTGGCAGATGCCGCCGCCGTAGTCATACTCGATTTTGTGATTTCGGATGATTTTTTCGGGCGCGTAGCCGCCGCTGGCTTCAACTTCGCCGAGAATCTCGTTGAATGAAAAAGTTTGGCCTGGCTTTAAAATCAGACCGTTGTATTTGGCGGAGGCGACGGTGATATTTTGGATGCGAGCCGGACTGGAACCGGCAAAGTTTGATTCTCCGCTGCCGAGTTTGGCGGTAATACCTAGCGAATCGATTGTTTCGGCAGTGATCGCCGGGGATACAGGCTCGGTCTTAAGAAAAACTTTCGTGGCTCCAGACATAAGTTCTTTTCGGAGAACGATGCTGGCCTGTTCAATGTTCAACCGCCGTCCGTCTCGGCCGGCTGCGGTAATGCGCGGTTTGTCGTTTTCAAAAACAAATCGTGCGTCCGTAGGGGGCTTTCCGCTCACTGCCGCCAGGCCGGTCAGGTAATCAGTCAGGCGATCGGAAAAACGAAGATCTGCCTGGCCGGTGTATGAACGAGTATATGGTTCGATCCAATTCTTTATTTCAGATCCTTTCAGGATAAATTCCTTGCCTTCTATGTCGATGGTCACTGCGCGCTCGGTGATGCCGCTGATAGTAGCCGTGAAATTCTTTACCGGCAGAGGTTGAGGTGATGACAAAGCGTGAAAATAGGCGAAAGAACCTAGATAAAACGCGGCAAGAATAAATATACCGGTGCTGCTTACCCGGTATACTAAACTTCGGAATGATTTGGAGATAAAAGGCATTTATCCGGCGATTTTGAGTTTTTTGTTTCGTGATTTTAACTTCGGCATGCGGATGGTAAGCACCCCGTTGGTATAGATGGCTTTAGCCCGATCGGCGTCGATGTCAACGGGCAGGATGATAGCCCGCGAGAATGGCCCCCAGTACAATTCGCGGTGGAAGTAGTCTGACGGCTTGATCCGTTCTTTCGGCTCCCGCCGGCCTTTGATCGTTACTATGTCGGTCGTAACCGAGACGTCGATATCTCCCGCCGCCGCGCCGGCAATGGTTGACTGGACGATGATTTCGCTATCAGTCTGATACACGTCCACGGTAAGGTGCCCCTCATTTTTGATGGGAGATTCCTTTTTTGCGGCGAGCCCTATCTCGTAATTGTTGTCGTCAAAAAAATCGTTCATCCGTAATTTATGCCGCGTGGACCTGCGATGCCGTAAGGCGCGCGTGCCGTTGCTTAATTCTATCAAACAAGAGGGATACAAGGAAAGACATCACTAAGAGCAAACCAGTGCCTTTGAGGATACCGAGGAATTGATTGTCTGCCGTCGATAGGAACATATTGAAGCTGAAATGGAATACTGTCGCCAAGACGAGGCCGATGATGAGCAGCTTCCTGTGATGGTCTCGGAAAAACCAGGCCATTGCTAAGAAGTAGCCTACCAATGCGGACGAAAGCGCGTGCAGCAATGTGGCACCCAAGGCCCGGAAGGCCCATACTTTAAGGGCAATCTCGGCACCGTCGGGGATGGTTCGGAATAATACGAGAATATTTTCAATGGCCGCAAAGCCCAGTCCGGCGACCATCATATAGATCATCGCGTCGACGGGTTCGTCAAAATCGGGACTGTTCAACGCTACCATGCGGACCGCGTAGAATTTAATGAATTCCTCGACGAATGAAGCCCAGAGAAAGAAGCCCGGCGAGCCGCCCTGAAAGATATTGTAGGCCGAAAAATCTCCCAGCTTGGTGAAAGCAATCTGGAATAGGATCGCGAGAGGGGAGACGATGATCCCCATCAAGAATACCTTGGTGACCAAGTATTTGGGCTCCGGGTGGATGTCCCGCTTAATGAAATATGAAAGCCAAAGCAGGCTGGGCAAAAGCCCCAATACGACGAGGATGACGGCGTTGCTCAAAGGCATTGCTTTTATTATACCACCGGCCAATCTTCAATGAGAAGCAGTTTTTTGTTGCTAACTGGAAGTTTAGACCAGATTTCCTCGGTGATGAAGGGCATGAAGGGGTGAAGCAATTTGAGGCAGTTTTCTAGGATATAGTACAAGGTTGCCGTCATTTCTTTTTTATTTTTGCTTTCCTCGATCAGCTCATCTGCGAGCCGGTGCCAGATATAATGGTATAGTTTTTCGGCCGCCAGATAAAATCGGTACTGCTCCATGTCTTTAGTTATATCCGAGGCCAGATTATCAAATTCTTTTTTCAGCGCATCGTCTATTTCACCGGTTTTTTCCTGGGCCAATATAAAGCGCGCGATATTCCAGAGCTTGTTCCCAAAATGTTTTTGGCCCCTGATCTTGTCTTCAGACAAGGCCATATCCATGCCAGGCGTGTTGCCGATCACCAGACCCATGCGCAGTGCGTCGGTGCCGAATTTGTCGATCAAGGTCGTCGGATCAATCACATTGCCTTTGGACTTGGACATTTTCTGGCCCTTGGCGTCATTAACCATGCCATGGAAATAGACCGTATGGAACGGCTCCCGGTCGGTGCGATAAAGCCCGAACATGATCATGCGCGGGATCCATTTAAACACCAAGTCCCTGCCGCTCTCCATAACGTCAGTCGGGTAGTAGGTCTTGTAGTCGTCGCTGTCTGGATAGCCGAGCGCGAGATATGGCCACTGGCCCGATGAGAACCAGGTATCAAATGTATCTTCGTCCTGACGAAGCGGTTTGCCGCAGGTCTGGCAGTTGGTTAATCTGTTTTCCAGATCTGGTGCGCCATTGTGGCAGTCATCGCATACTTTGGCGGGAATAGGGATGCCCCAGACAATCTGCCGCGATATATTCCAGTCGATCGGATGCTCCATCCAGTAAGTGAAAATCTTTTCGAAATGTTCGGTAACAAATTTAACTTTGCCCGATCGAACGGCGGCAAGGGCTTTCTCTGTCAGAGGAGCTGTTTTGACGAACCACTGATCCAATATCCTCGGCTCAATGGTTGTGCCGCATTTATAGCAGACGGGGACAGTGTGTTTATAGGTTTCTGTTTTAACAATTAAACCGAGATTTTTAAGATCTTCAGCAACTTGTTTGCGGGCTTCTTGGATTTTCATGCCCGCGTACTTGCCGGCCATGTCGTTTAATTTGCCATATTGGTCGATAACTGACACAGTCGGCAGATTGTGGCGTTTGGCCAGTTCAAAATCATTGGCGTCGTGCGCCGGGGTGATTTTCAAAGCGCCAGTGCCAAATTCCATTTCCACCGTCTCATCGGCGATTATGGGAAGTTTCATGACGCCGATCGGGGTTTCAACTTCTATGGTTTGTCCCACGTATTGTTTGTAGCGGGCATCATTGGGGTTAACCGCTACCGCGACATCGCCAAACATCGTCTCGGGTCTTACGGTGGCGACTGTCAGCGGGCCGTAGGTCAGATAATATAATGTATCATCTCGTTCTATGTTCTCGGTCTCCACGTCGGATAAGGAGGTCTGGTGTTTGGTGCACCAGTTTACCATTCCGGCTCCGCGGTAGATAAGACCGTCGTCGAACATTTTGGCGAATGTCTTTTGGGTTTCCTTCACAACATCATCGTCGAGCGTAAATTTCTCCCGAGACCAGTCGCAGGACGCGCCCATGCGGCGCACCTCGTTTTCCATATGCTTTTTGTTTTCGAGAGTAAAATCGAGAATTTCCTGGTACAGTTGTCCGCGTTCAATTTGAAAACGCGAACGACCCTCCTTTTCTAATTTCTTTTCGTAAACTACCCATGTTTCAAATCCCGCATGGTCAGCGCCGGGGAGCCAGAGGGTTTTAAATCCCCGCATACGCTTGAATCGGATCAGTATGTCCTCAATGGTCATGACCAGCGCGTGGCCGGCGTGCAAGTGGCCATTCGCGTTTATTGGCGGCATTATTATTGTAAAGGGCTCTCGGCAGCGGGATGGCAGATTATCAGGATTAAAAAAACCGCTCTCTTCCCAGAGCTTATAAATCCGACTTTCTGTTTCAGCTGGGTTGTAGGTTTTCGGAAGTTCCACCTCTTAATTAAAGCCGAGATTCGGTTTCATGTCGAGCGTCTGCCACTGAGCTGTAGCCGAATTCTTTTGATAGGCGAAGTATCCGGCCAAGGCGATCATGGCCGCATTGTCGCCAGTATAGGCGAGATCTGGTTGTGAATAGGGAATGCCCAATTCGGTTGCTGCGGCATGCAGCTTTTTGCGTAGGAGGCTATTGGCGGAAACGCCACCAGAGAGGAAGATTGCTTGGGCGTTATATTCTTGAGCCGCGCGTATTGTTTTCTGAATGAGCACTTCAAGAGCTGCGTGTTGGAATGAAGCTGCAATATCGGCTTTGATTTGATCGTCTAATTCGATATTTGTTGCCTTGAGATCTCGAAGCAAATAAAGCGCCGCAGTCTTTAGTCCGGAATAGCTGAAGTCGAAGTTTTTGGAATTAATCATCGGGCTTGGTAGGGGGAAGCGCTCGAGATTGCCTTGTTCGGCGAGTTTCGAGATTAGGGGCCCGCCCGGATAGCCCAATCCAAGCAATCGAGCCACTTTATCAAATGCTTCGCCAACTGCATCATCTTGGGTTTCGCCTATCAGCTTGAATTCCTCGTAATCGGTCATCAGTATCAGTTCTGTATGTCCGCCCGATACAAGCAGATTCAAAATTGGAAACTTAACTGATTTTCGATCGAAGCTTTTATTTAGCCAATTTGAATAGATATGTCCTCGCATATGATCTACTCCAACCAAAGGTTTGTCGTGAAGCATTGCCAAACTCTTCGCGAATGCAATACCTACGATCAGCGCCGGTCCCAACCCCGGTCCGTAAGTCACTGCGATCAAATCGACCTCTTTCTCAATATCCAAAACCCCCGCCTCTTTTAACGCGGCTTCGAGCACTCGATTGATATTCTTGGCATGTTCACGCGCGGCCAAACTTGGTACCACACCCCCGAATTCGGCATGCAAATGCACCTGGGAAGAGATGATATTGGACCGAACAGTAATTGTTTGATCGTCCGCGATATCCAAAACCGCAATTGCGGTCTCATCACACGATGTTTCGATTCCTAAGATCGTCATTAGTTCCTGATAGTATCATTTTTATTGATATTTCTCAATTTTTATGCGATAATAGTTCGAATTGATGGGGCCCCACCCTCACACCTACTCAGCTCTAACATGTATTTTTTCTATGTATTAAAAAGTACCAAGAACAGCGAGCTTTACTTTGGCTATACTGAAGATTTGAGGGAGAGATTTCGGCAACACAATTCTGGAAAAGTTCTATCCACCCAGTTGAAAAGACCCCTAATTTTAGTGTATTATGAAGCCTACCACTCACAGTCTGATGCTAAGCACAGAGAATATAGCATTAAATTGAGAGGCAACGCTTATACCCAGCTCAAACGTAGAATTAAGAATTGTGTTGCAGGAGCTGAATAGGTGTGAGGGCCCCATCGTCTAATGGTTAGGACAGCGGCTTTTCAAGCCGTCAACAGGGGTTCGACTCCCCTTGGGGCTGCGACTGAGTGTGGCAACGCGAGCGTATAGAATACAAAAGCCGCCTTAAGGCGGCTTTTGTATTATTGGATCTGCTTGAAGATGTGCTCGAATATTTTGGGTTCGTGTTCGGCGAGGTCGGCGAGGATCTTGCGGTCGATCTCGATATTGGCTTTCTTGAGCTGATTGATCAGCTTCGAGTAGCTGATGCCGTGCTGGCGGGCGGCCGCGTTGATCTTGATCGTCCAAAGATTTCGGAAAGTCCGTTTCTTTTTCTTTCGATCGGCGAATTGAAAGCTCCAGGCGTGAAGCGTCGCTTCTTTGGCTTGGCGGAATTTAGATTTACGGGTCCACAAAAAGCCCTTCGTGTGTTTCAGAAGTCTTTTGCGGCGGGCATTGGCAATTGTTCCTCGTTTTACTCTCGGCATGTTAGTTGAAAATTAAAGCTTTGGCTTTATCGATCAATTCCGTGGGAGCCTGTTTACTGTGATGTTTGCTTCGGCTGATGGTTCCGGAATCTTTAGCATTGAAATGATTCTGTCCCGGCCGGCGTTTCATAATCTTACCGCGTGCCGAAATCTTAATCCTTTTGGATAGTGCTTTTTTGGTCTTGCCGCTGTGTGAAATTCTTTTATGTGTCATTTTTTCGGTTTTCCGATGATGGTGATCCAGCCGAAAGGCGATCGCTTGATCGGATCCTGAACTGCGTACGGTTCCGGTAGGGCAGCTAGGAATTGATCTAACTTCTGTCTGCCAAGTTGGGCCAAGGCTTTTTCTCGGCCACGGAGAGTAAGTTCGACTTTAACGATATATCCTTCCTTCAAAAATCCGCCCACCTGATTTGCCTTGAATTGAGCGTCATGGGCACCGGTTTTAAAGCCGACCCTGACCGTCTTCATTTCTTGGCGTTGTTTCTTGCCGCCGCCGGATTTCTTTTCCTGCCGCTCTTTCTGATAGATATACTTGCCGTAGTCCATGATCTTGGTGATCGGCGGCTGGACATTCGGGCCGACTTCGACAAGATCAAGATCCTGCTCTTTGGCGAGGCGCAAAGCATCCTGAGTGCCCATGGCCCCGAGTTGCTTGCCGTCCTGGTCAATGACCTGGACTTCAGCGGCCCGTATCTGGTTGTTGGTGCGGAGTTGCTTTATCAAACGCTCTATATTGAAACTGACGATTTATTGTAGCATATTGCCCTAAAAAAGCCAAACTCTGAAATTTTTTGACGTAATAAGTTTTTCAGGTTATACTGAGCAATCAGGAGGTGGATGATGGACGGCAAAGAACGGCGGGGATTTACTTCAATGTCCCCCGAGCTGCAGCGCCAGATTGCCAGTAAGGGCGGCAAGGCGGCTCATCAAAAAGGGACAGCCCACGAGTGGACCGCGGAGGAAGCTCGGAAGCATGGTCGGGCTGGCGGTCTCGAAAGTCATCGCCGCCGAAGAGAACGCAAAGAGGCCGAGAAATTCGCCGCGGATCATCCGTCAGGCGGCGGAGAGGCGTACGTCTAGTAAGCCGGGGACAGGCATTCACGCACAATGTCAGTCCCCGGCATTTTTAATAATGAATATAGAAGTACTCTACGAGGATAATCACCTGATTGCGGTGTATAAACCGGCTGGTGTTTTGGTACAAAAAGGGGACACCGAAGGTCATGACGACAATACTCTGTATTGGCAAGTGAAAGAGTTTATCAAAAAGCGTGATCAGAAACCAGGTAATGTTTTTCTGGGCGTGCTCCATCGCCTGGATCGGCCGGTATCAGGTATTGTGATGTTTGCTAAAACATCGAAAGGCGCGGCGCGGCTTTCGGAACAGTTCCGGGAAGGGACGATTCAAAAAATCTATCACGCAGTGGTAGCCGGCCGCCCAGATCCGGCTCGAGGGACGTTGCGGCATATTCTCTCTAAAGATGTTGAGATCAAAAAGGCTCAAGTTAGTGAAGAGGGAAGCGAATCAATCCTTCATTACGAAACGGTCCGTTCTGGACCTAAATACTCTTTGGTCAAAATTATTCTTAAAACTGGCCGATTCCATCAGATTAGAGCTCAGCTTTCGGCGATCGGCCACCCGATCATAGGAGATGTTAAATACGGAGCACCCGAACCCTTACCTGACGGCTCACTTGCGCTTTGTGCCACGGAACTCACGTTTACTACGGCCACCACCGATGAACCAAAGACAATTTCTATTAAAATCCCTCCAGAGTGGACTAAGTTATTATAAAATTTGATATAATTTAGTTATGGCTAAACCTAGGAAAATAAGCGACCTAAGCTCGGAAGATGCAGCATATATAGCCGGAATAATAGATGGCGAAGGTACAGTAACCCTAGTGAGGAAGAACAAAAAAGAGAATAGGCGTCTAGCTGTTACAATTTCTAATACCGAGTTCGATATGTTGAATTGGATTAAAAAGAAAGTAAACGCAGGAGTAATTGTTAATAAACATTCGACGAATGGAAAATGGGCAGAAGCCTTTACTTACCAAGTATATAACCGGCAAGCTTACGATTTACTTAGCAAAACGTATACATACATGAGATCTCATAAACGAAAAAGGGCGGAGCTGGCGTTGCGAGAATATCTCAAAGTTACGCCACGAAATGGCAAATACACCCCGGAGCTTCTAGTCAAGAGAAATAAGTTTATTGAGGATTTTTTCAAAATTAGATGCAGCTTAAAGATTGGACCAGTTTTGAATTGACGCTTCATGTTTTTTCGTGTATAATGATTTTATGGGGATGTTCGTTTCGACAGGATTTTGCCCCAAATTGACGCTAAGAGTGGATGGTAGTCACCACTATAATCATCAACCAATCATATAACTGGCAACACTGCCAATTACGCGTTCGCCTAACATCGTTTAGGTACGCCATCCCACTGCGATGCTCGCTGGCAGATTCTGGGGTGTTATTAGCGAGCTCTGGCGGAACCGTGGTCTTTCCGAATTCCGTCGAACTCTAGTAAAGACTAGCCATGCATTATTTTGTCGGTTCTCTACTGCATAGCGAACTACCAAACCGACTATCTTAGTAGAAATCATTTGGTAAAAATCTTGGACGGCGGTTCAATCCGCCCATCTCCACCAAACTGATTAAACGGCCCATCGTACGATGAGCCGTTTAATCTTCAGTGATGCCGCGCTGGCGGGCGCGGGCCACGTCTTTTTTCTTGATGCTCCTGCGCTTGTCGTGTTTTTTCTTGCCTTTGGCTACGCCGACAAGCAATTTTACCCGATGATGGTTCTCGTATAGTTTCAGAGGTATCAGGGTGAGACCCTGGGAATGAGAAAGTCCGACCAGTACATTGATCTGTTTTTTGGACATGAGCAGCTTGCGCGTTTGTTGCGGATCATACGTTTCGGGCATGTTGCTCGGTTGGTATGGAGAGATAGTAGCACCGATTAGTTCAGGGATGCCGTTAATAATCTTCACGTACGAGCCCTTGATGGATACTTTACCAGTTTTGATCGATTTAACTTCGTATCCTTTCAATACCAAGCCAGCCTCGACGGTTTCTAGGATTTCGTAGTCAAAATTAGCTTTCGGATTTGTGGCATACTCCTTCATGACCTTAATGGTACCGGAAAATGCCTAAAATTAAAAAAGAAGCCCGCGATCAGCGGGCGAACTGAGTAAACCAGATCGCAACGGCCATCAGGGCTATGAGTCCCAGAACCCCGATCATGGAACCGATGCGATGCGACTCCTCGTAATTTGGAACGGTGGTGGGCGTCAGTTCAACGTCGAAATTTCGCTCTACTTTGCCCAACTCTGAAAGCAGGTCTTTCACGGGAACCTCCTCTCATAGACTAACCTAACTATTTACGTTCTTCAAGCTTGGTTTTCAACTTCAGCTGCTCGTTTTTTCGGAAAATAGTCAATTCAATCTCATCGCCGACTTTGAGCTTCTGAAGTTCCTCGGACAAGTCGGCATCTGAAGGCAATTCCTGGCCATTCACATGGCTGATGATGTCGTTTTCTTTGATGCCCGCCCGGTCAGCCGGGGAGCCGGGGACCACCGCCACTGAATTTGGCCGGTGATCGCGGATGACCAGCGCGCCGCATTCGCGGACGAGGCCGTATTGATTTTGATATTTCTTATTGAGCATCACATACAGCAGGCCGAGGAATGGTTTCACAATCCGGCCGTGTCGGATAATGTCTTCCAAATCCTGACGAGCCCAGTTGATGGGAATGGCGAAACCGATGTTCTGCGCGCCGTAGATGATCGCAGTGTTGATGCCGATTGCCTCGCCATCCAAGTTAATGAGTGGTCCGCCCGAGTTGCCTTGATTGATGGCGACATCGGTTTGGAGAACGCCGCGAAGATGTTCCATCTCGCCATCGGTACCCAGGGCGGCGGAAATAGAGCGCGATAGTCCCGAGATGATCCCCTTGGAAACGCTGTTTTGGAACATGCCCAGCGCGTTGCCGATCGCAATGACAGTTTGGCCGAGTTCGAGTTTTTTAGAGTTACCAAGCTGGACCGTAGGCAGGCCTTGGGCATCGACTTTCACCACCGCGATGTCGGTAATTGGGTCGCGGGCCAGTACCTTGGCTTGGTATTCTTTACCATCGTTGGCCACGACGGTATATTCCGCCTCCGGGTCGAAGACGACATGCTTATTAGTGAGGATAAGGCCGTCGGGATGGACGATGAATCCTGAGCCGCCGCCGACTTTGACTTTTTCTTTTTCTCCTTGGCCTGGCAACACCCCGATATCATCGGGTGGGAAGAGATTGGGCGGCAAGAAAGGCATTGGCCCGGCACGCTTTACACTTGGCAGCAATTTAGAAATGACGATGCTTACTACGGCCGGAGAAACTTTTTTGACGGCCTCGATAGGGAGTTTATCGTATAGGGCGCTTGGATGTTCCATATGTCTGTTATACTATCACAGTCATTTCGTGAACCCAAGCTATTTTCTGAAAAGGTTTAATATTACAACACACTTTTTCAAAAACAAAGGGCACCTTTGTAAGACCTTTGTAAGATTTAGGGGAAACCGCCATATGTGTGTACACATTACCCCGTGCCATTGACTAAACCATTAAAAAGGAGTATAATCAATAGGTACAGTGCCATTCCGGCATCCAGTGCTTTAACTGCCGCGTAGCGCGGCCAAAACCATCCTGCGTAGCGCGGGAAGGAGTGTGTCATGTCGGACTTTGAAAATCTGACTCTCAAGCAGATACGGGACTTTGGCGACAAAGTCGGTGGCGAAGAGCGTGGTAAGCGCTTCCTCTCCGGGGAGCTTGTGCTCGTGGAGCGGAACGAAGTCAACCGGCGCTGGATCAAGATCGACGATACCACCATTGCGGTGGATCTCGAGTCCAGTCCGAAGTTGCCGAGCAAGGACTTCGAAGTCGAGTCCCATGTCGGCATCGGCGGTGCGATCGTCCAAAAGCGCGACGACGGTCTCTACGTCGATAACCTCAAGGTCATCCTGCACCTGTCCGAGCGCCAGCAGGGCGGGAAGTACCTCAAGGGCTACGAGCTTCGCGAAGAGCTCACCGGCAAGCCGGTGCTCAACGCGAATGTCTTGGATGCCCTCTACGAGAACCCTTACCTGATCCCCGAGAGTTGGAAGAAAGATGAGAACGGCAAAATCCGCTACATCTTCTTCTGGGGGACGATCTTTCGGCGCCGCGATGGCAGCCTGGACGTCCGCTACCTCTGCTTCAGCGACGGGTGGCAGTGGTTTTGGCGCTGGCTCGGCTACGACTGGGGCTCCGACGACCCCGCGGCCGTTCTCGCAGGTCCTTCGGTTCCGGTCCCTTGATCCCTTGGACCTTTGGTTTTTTGCCCGACGAGAGCTTGTCTCTCGTCGGGCAATTGTTTTATTTGAAAAGTTTTACTACTATTGATTTGGATACTAGGCGAATCTGCAAGCGTGCACTGAGCGAAATGCTCTAGCCGCCGACGGCCGAATTCCGGGCGTGCATTACGGACATATCGAATCACGGAGCCCTAAAAACCGAAGGACTTGGTGCAGGGTGCTGGAGGGATAGCTTTTTACGCGAGTCCCCGAATAAAATACAGCCCAGAAGATTGTCTTGAAATAGCATTCACGCTGGGCAGTGGCATGGATGGCACGCTGTACGGAAACGGCACCGCGATGGCAACCTGAACGTCCGCTACCTCTACTTCAACGACAGGTGGCAGTGGAATTGGAACTGGCTCGACAACGACTGGAACTCCAACAACCCCGCGGCCGTTCTCGCAACTCCTGGAGTAACTCGCCCGCCGTTTCGGCGGGTTGAGTTTTTATGAAACAGACTGTTAAAAAACTTTTAAGAGATTATATCGCCGACTTAGTTGGAGATGTTTCATTTGAGATTCTGACCCCCCCGGATCCGAGCCTGGGCGATTATGCGACGAACGTTGCGTTTGTGATCGCCAAAAAAGAAGGCAAGAAACCGGCCGAGACTGCGACAGAACTCAAGGATGCGCTGGAAAGTACTCTCGGCGAAATGGCGACTATGCAGGTGTCATCGAACGGATTTTTGAATTTTTTCCTGAAGCCTGAATTTCTGCAGAAGCGTTTGCTGGAAATAAAATCGGAGGCTCAATACGGTCGGGGCGGCGAAGGAGCAGGCAAGAAAGTGATTATTGAGTACCCGTCATGCAACGTGGCCAAGCCGATGCATATCGGCCATCTCCGCTCTACTATTATCGGTGACGCGCTCGCGAACGTATACGAAACGCTCGGATATGATGTTATTCGCTGGAATTATTTCGGCGACTGGGGAACGCAATTTGGCAAACTCATTGCCTCATACAAGCGCTGGCTCGACAAGGAGGCGTTTGAAAATGATCCGGTCGGAGAGATGCTGAGACTGTACGTTAAGTTTCATGCGGAAGCGGCAAGTAATCCCGAATTGGAAAAGGAAGGCCAGGCGGAATTCAAAAAGCTGGAGGAAGGCGACAATGAGAATCGAAAGATATGGTCCGAACTTCGCGAGGAATCGCTCAAAGACTTTGACCGGATATTTAAACGGCTCGGCACGCGCGCCTTCGATCAAACGAAAGGCGAGAGCGATTATGAGAGCGAATTGAAGCCTATCATCGCGTATCTTCAAGAGAAAGGATTCGCAAGGGAAAGCGAAGGCGCGCTGATTATCGATCTGGCTGCGCACGGCCTGCCGCCAGCGTTATTGCGCAAGTCCGACGGCGCGACCCTTTACATGACGCGCGATTTGGCCAGTCTCGGCGACCGGATAAAAACCTATCAGCCGGAGAAAATATTATATGTGGTCGCTAACCAGCAAGCGTTGCATTTCGAACAGCTATTTGCGGCGGCACGAGATTTAAAGTTGGGCGATGCGGGATTGGTCCATGTGAAATTCGGCATGGTGCTGGGCGAGGATGGCAAGAAACTGGCTACGCGCGAAGGAAAAGTGGTCGCGGCGGAGGAAGTGATCGATAAAATCGTGGCCTTGGCACGGAAAAAGGTAATTCAAAAAAATCCTGACTTAAGTTCCGACGAAGCGGACAAGATTGCTAATTCGGTTGGTTTAGGCGGACTAAAATATAACGATCTCAAACAGCATCCTCATTCGGACATTGTATTCGACTGGGACGCGATGCTGGATCTCTCCGGCAACAGCGGCCCCTACATTCAATACACCTATGCGCGCTTGGCCAATATATTGGCGAAAGCCGGAGCATATAGCGACGGCGATGTGAGCATGTTGGTGGAGCCGTCCGAGAGAGCTTTGATGAAAAAGCTGTTGGATTTTCCTGACGCAATCGGAGAAAGTGCCAAACTATACACGCTGAATGGATTGGCGCTGTATTTGTACGAGCTTGCCCACGCAGCGAATCAATTTTATGAGCAAGTCCGGGTTCTCGAGGATGATAATAACGATCGGAAAAACGCCCGGCTGACGGTTATTGCCACGGTTGCAAGCACGCTCAAACAAGGCCTCAAACTGCTTGGCATCGAGGCCCTGGAACGGATTTAATTAAGCCGTTTTTCAATTGAAAAACGGCTGAAATCGTGGTACGGTTAACAGATGTACGATTCAGGGAAAATCGAGCAAGAAGCGAGCGCTTTTTGGCGTGATCATCGGATTTTCGAGAAATCTCTGGAAAAAACCCGAAAGGGCAAGCGATTTATTTTTTGGGAGGGACCGCCTACCGCCAACGGCCTGCCTCACACCGGCCATTTCTTAACCCGCATCTATAAAGACCTCTACGGCCGCTATAAGACCATGCGCGGTTTTTTTGTCCTTCGAAAAGCAGGCTGGGATACCCACGGCCTGCCGGTTGAGATCGAAGTGGAGAAGGAGCTTGGGTTCACCAACAAAAAACAGATCGAAGAATACGGCATTGCTAAGTTCAATCGCAAGGCGCGAGAAAGCGTCTGGAAGTACAAGAATGCGTGGGAGGATATGACCCGGAAGATGGGCTTCTGGCTCGATATGGATCAGCCGTACGTTACTTATGAGACGAATTACACCGAATCCGTCTGGAATATTCTCAAAGAAATCTGGGACAAAGGATTGTTGTACAAGGCTCACAAGGTCGTGCCTTTCTGCACTCGCTGCGGTACGCCGCTTTCCGCGCATGAAGTCGCCCAAGGCTACAAGACCGTAAAGGACCAATCCGTATACGTAAAATTCAAAGTCAAAAATCAGCCCAAGACATATATTCTTGCGTGGACGACCACGCCATGGACATTGCCCGGCAATGTCGCTTTGGCGGTTGGACCAGGAATCAAATATGTGTATGCAAAAAAAGATAGCGAGATATACATCCTAGCTGAAGATTTAGTTTCTAAAATACTAGATACAAACTACGAGCTCCAAGATACGAAATTAGGTAAAGATTTGGTCGGTTTGGAATACGAGCCGCTATTCGATATTCCCGAACTGAAATCGGATACGGCATACAAAGTGTACGCCGCTGATTTCGTTTCCACGACTGACGGCACCGGCGTGGTCCATACGGCGGTAATGTACGGAGAGGATGACTACAATCTCGGCACCGCGGTCGGATTACCGAAAGTCCATACCGTGAACGAACAGGGCAAGTTTACCGATATCGTGCCTGACGGCCTGTCTGGCAAGTACGTAAAAGATCAAGAAACGGAAAAATTAGTAATCAGGCAATTAGAAATTAGCAATTTGCTGTTCAAAATCGAAGATTTTGAACACGAGTATCCATTTTGTTGGCGCTGCGGTACGCCTTTGCTGTATTACGCGAAAACTTCCTGGTTCATCAAAATGTCGGCGGTTAACAAAGAGTTGCTGGCTAATAACGCAACAGTAAATTGGATCCCGGAGCATGTGAAAGATGGCCGCTTCGGCGAGTGGCTGCGAGCGGGGAAGGATTGGGCATTATCACGCGATCGATACTGGGGCACGCCGCTGCCGATTTGGGAATGCGACCAATGTGATCACAAAACTACGATCGGATCAGTGAAGGAAATGGAAAAATCAGCGATTGGTTCCAAGAATACCTATTTTGCCATGCGGCACAGTTTAAGTATTCGCAATGAAGTTGGTCCCAATGTGGTAAGTTCCAGCCTTGAGCATGACAGATACAACCTAACGGAAGAAGGGAAGGCGATGGTCGAAAGATCTCTGGAGTTACTTAAATTGGAAGGCATTGATTATATTTATGCATCGCCCTTTTTACGCACTAAAGAAACTGCTGAAATTACGGCCCGAGCATTGCACAAAAAATTTGAAACGGATGAGCGCTTGGTTGAGAAAGGATTTCCGATTGAGTATGAAGGGAAAGCTCCTCCTGCGGGCATTGAAACGATCGACGGAGTGGAGAGTAGGCAATCAATGAGAAAACGCATTGCTGATTTCCTGCAGGAGATGGAGTCGAAATATAAAAACAAAAAAATCCTCATCATTACTCATGCGGCGCCCATGTATCTTGCTGAGGCAATCGCCGGCGGATACACGGAAGATGAGCTAAAGGATTCCAACCAATTTCCGTTTTTTACGCCTAACCTTGCCGAAATCAGAAAGCTTAACTGGCGGAAGATTCCGCGCAACGAATACGGCGAACTGGATTTGCATCGGCCGTTCATCGACGGCATCGCGATCAAATGCCCGAAGTGCAAATCAAAGATGAAAAAAGTGCCCGATCTGATCGATGTCTGGTTTGACTCCGGCGCGATGCCGTATGCGCAATGGCATTATCCGTTCGATAACAAGCAGGTCTTTAAACAACAGTTTCCGGCGGACTTCATCGTTGAAGGCATGGATCAAACTCGCGGCTGGTTCTTTACTCTTCTTGCCATCTCAACCTTACTGGGCAAGGGCGCGCCATACAAAAACGTGATGGCCCTTGGTTTTACGCTGGACGAAAAGGGAGTCAAAGAATCGAAGTCAAAAGGGAATTATATGCCCGTTCCCGAGTTAATGGCTAAGCATGGCGTGGATGTACTGCGTTGGTACTTTGCCTCAATGATGACGGCCGGGGAGAACAAAGCCGTGGTACACCGAGAAATTGAAGCCAAGCTCAAAGGATTTTTCTTCACCCTTCAGAACTGCATCAAATTCTACGAGCTCTATGGAGATAAAGAACAAAGAACTGCTGACCAAAAACCATCGCTATTGGATAAGTGGATTCTATCCCGATTGCATCGGCTCATTTCGGATGTTTCGACGGCATTGGATGCATATGATGTGCCGGTTGCAGGCCGGGCAATTGAATACTTTGTGGTTGAGGACCTATCGAATTGGTGGGTCCGACGTTCGCGCAAGCGCAAAGATGCCTTGCCATTATTGCGGCTGATTTTACTGGAAGTTGCTAAACTCCTTGCTCCTTTCACACCCTTTACAGCCGAAGATATGTGGAAGCGCCTTTCTTCAAGGCTAAGCCTTGAAGAATCGGTTCACCTGGCTGATTGGCCGAAAGCGACCAAGAAATTCATTAACGATAAGCTCGAGGCCGAGATGGCCCAAGTCCGCGAGGTGATCGCCGCCGGATTAGCGCAGCGCAAAGAAAAACAGCTTAAAGTCCGACAACCGCTCGCGGCGGTATCGTTGAAGCGCGGTAGGTTTAATAAAGAACTTGAAACGCTCATTCGAGACGAGTTAAACGTCAAAAAAGTTGTCTATAAGAAAAGTATAGAGGGAGAGTTGGAATTCGATTTGAATCTCACCCCCGAACTGCTTATGGAGGGCTATGCGCGCGAAGCGATGCGGCAGATTCAAGATATGCGCAAGGAAGCGAAGTATCAGATGGACGAGCAAGCAACTATACACTGGCACAGCTTCGATGAGGGCGTGGTTCGGGCGATGGAAAACTGGTCCGAAGAAATCAAAAGAGACACAGTTTTAAACGCATTTGAAAAGCACCGCAAAGATGGGTTAGTGTATGACGTGGAAAAAGAAACCGAACTGGCTCCGAATAAAAAAATCTGGCTCGCCGTCAAAAAGTAATCGTCTATGGAGAAAGAAAAAATAATAGAAAAATTGAAAGGCGAAGGTTATGATGAGGTCTATGAGTGGGAAGATAAGCCAGATGCACATTATTCTGCTCATAAACATAATTTCGATACGAAACTAGTTATCTTGGAAGGTGAATTGAGCATTGAAATTCAGATGGTTTATGGCAAAAAAATATTACGGCCCGGAGAAGAAATGGTGATCCCAAAAGAAACATTTCATGCGGCTTGGGCCGGACCGACAGGTTGCAAATACATCGTCGGAGAAAAACATAAATGAAACGAGTTTTTATAATCCACTGCTGGCAGGGAACCCCGAATGATTTTTGGTATCCTTGGCTGAAAAATGAGCTTGAGAAAAAAGGCTTCGATGTGTATTTGCCTGACATGCCTGACACCGATAAACCTAAAATAGAACCTTGGGTCTCTACTCTTCAGAATCTAGTAGGAAAAATGGACGAGGAAACCTACTTCATAGGACACAGTATTGGTTGCCAAACTATCTTAAGGTTCTTAGAAAGGGCGAGCGACTTTGATCGCTTAGGAGGAATTGTATTTGTTGCTCCCTGGCTTGCGCTTAAAGGCCTGAAGACTGAAGAGGAAATTGAAATTGCAAAACCGTGGTTAGAACCGCTAAATAATTCGAAGATTTTTAGATCTACGTCAGGCAAGTTAGTAGCGATATTTTCAAAAGATGATCCTTATGTACCGATTGAAAATGCTGATAAATTTAAAGAAAGTTTTGGGGCACAAGTCGTAATTGAAGACGGCAAGGGACATTATGACAGTGAAGATGTGACAGAACTACCTATTGCATTAGAAAATTTATTAAAATTATCTAATGATTAAAGTTGTTATTGTTCATGGCTGCCCTTCGGATGAGGAGAAAGGAATGAGTTCTGAAACGCGGACTTATGACAAGCATTGGATTCCATGGATTAAAGAAAAACTAATCAGTAATGGAATAGAAGTTGAAACTCCCCTCATGCCGGATCCATGGGAGCCAAGTTACGAAAAATTTAAAGGGGCTTTTGATTCTTTTGAAGTTGATGAAGACTCAGTCTTAATTGGACATAGTTGCGGTTCAGCTTTTCTGGTTCGCTGGCTCGGAGATACCAAGAAGAATGTTTCCAAACTGATTTTAGTAGCTCCTTGGAAAATTCCGGATCAAGACGATAATTTTAGAAAAAGTTTCTACGGATATTCAATCGATCAAACCATTAAGAATCGAGTAGGTAATATAGTTATTTTTACATCTGATAATGAGGAGGAAGAAGGAAAAGAAAGCGCGAGGATATTCCATGGTGCTCTGGGCGGAGAAGTTGTTAATTTGCCTGGCAGGGGACACTATACTCAAGGTGATATGGGAACAACCCAATTTCCGGAGTTATTAGAAGTGATTTTAAAATGAGAACACGAGCGATTGTGATTAAAAAGGAAATGGCACGGGAGTACGATCAGCTTGTGACCTGCTACTCGGAGGATTACGGCACACTGCGCGCGTCCGCGCGCAGTGTCTGCAAGCCCAGATCGCTTCAGTCAATGCATCTGGATGTGCTCAATCTCATCGAATTTGAGTTAGTCCATGGCAAAGCTTTGCCAATCATCGCCTCGGCCCAAGTACTCAATCAATTTTCCGATATCAAAACTTCCTTGCCCCGCCTAGCCTCCGCTCAATTTTTTGCCGAAGTACTCGACAAAGTATCCTTTGAGAACGAGAAAGATCCGAAGCTTTGGGAATTCCTCAACGGCATGCTCACTGAAATAAGCACGGTCAAGGAAAAAGACCTGCTTAAGATGTTTCGAGATCATCAATCGAAATTTCTTCATGCTCTCGGCTATGCCGATGCGGCTAAACATTTGGAGATCCCAGTCGACTTGTTTTTCGAGCAGACCGTGGGCCAGAATATCCATTCTCTCCGCCTGCTGTATAGTGTGCTAAAATAATTCCATGGAGCCACAACCCCTTCCACCCGATTTCACCACAACCCCCATTACGCCCCCGTCTCATTCCATGCCCAAAAAAGTCCTTAAATGGCTTATCTTTCTCGCGGTCGGTCTTTTTGCCGCGAGCGCGTATTTGTTTTTTTTCGGCGAAGCTTCATTTAGCGAGCGCGGCGTGAAGCTCGAAATTAGCGGGCCGACTCAAGCCGCGGTCGGCGACGAAGTCGTGTACAAAGTTATGTATGAAAACACAACCAGCGTGCCGCTCAATGACGTCAAACTCACGTTTTCCTATCCGCCCGGAGCGGTGATCTTTGACGAAGGCCGTCCGCGACCTTCCCGCTCGGACGACCCAGCCAGTTTTAACCAGACCACCGAATTCGCCGCGATACAACCTGGTGAAAAAAAGGAAGAAGAGTTCCATATGTTCCTGGTCGGCGACCGCGGCAATATCAAGACTGCCAAAGTAAAGCTCGAGTTTAATGCTGGCGACCTGCGATCGCGATTTGAGAAAACTGCCGAAGCGGCTACGACTATCACTGAAGTGCCGGTGAGTCTTACTATGAGCGCGCCGCCGAATGCCGTCTCGGGCGATACCATTTCCTACGTTCTCGATTATCGCAATCAATCCGATGACACGATTTCTGATCTGCGGGCGGTGTTTGCCTATCCAGAAGGTTTCACGCCGAAAACTTTTTCACCCTCGCCCGCACAGGGCTTAACCTGGAATCTTAAGCCTTTGAAAAAAGCTGACGGCGGACGGATTACGATTACCGGCACGATAAATGGCCGGGAAGGGGAATCCAAGCAAATAACGATGACGCTCCAGCGCGGCATCGATGGCACCTTCGTGGATTACGAGAGGGCTTCGGCTCTGACGGTGATATCTTCGCCTCTTTTAAACGTTTCGTTGAAGGTCAACGAAAGCGCCGACTATGTGGCGCATCCCGGCGACACGCTCCAATACGCGGTGGATTACCGCAATGCGTCCAATGTATCGCTCGGCGGGTTGAAACTATCAGTGCGTTTAGAAGGCGACATGTACGAGTATGGCAGCCTGGATCCAAAAGGCGGCCTATTCGACGCTGGTACCCGAACGATCACCTGGGATGCCGCCGCTTTGCCGAATTTGTCCCTTTTGCGACCGAATCAAACCGGCCGAACGCTCTTTACGTTGAATCTGAAACCCGCTCTCACTGGCAGCGGCGCGCGCAGCCTTTTCGTGCGTGCGGTGGCCCAATTAAGCACCGACCAAGTGCCGAGCGGCATTGATTCGGAAGAAATCAAGGTGCAAAACGAGCTGGTGACTAAGATTACAACCCAGCCCACGTTTGATCAGAAGCTGTATTACAACGACGCCGCCTTCGGATCCACCGGTCCCATGCCGCCGAAAGTTGGACAGGAGACTGTGTTTACGGTCCGCTGGCGAATCGCCAATCCTGGCAACCCGCTTGCCAACGCGAAGATCACTGCCACTCTGCCTACCGGCGTGACCTGGAAAAATGTGATCGGCGTGGGCGCCGGCCTAAACCAGCCGACGTATAACAAGAACTCTTCGCAGATTACCTGGGATCTAGGTTCGATTCCGCAAGGCGTGGGAATCTCCAGCGATAAATACGAATTGGCATTTCAGGTCAGCGTTAAGCCCGCGGCCAACCAGATCGGAAATGAGATCCTGTTGCTTAGGTCGATTTCTTTGTCGGGCACGGATAGTTTTACCGAACAGAGCATCATAGTAAACGCCGGCGATCTTACCACCAGCAATACGGTTGACCAACCCGGCAACGGAATAGTACAGTGAGAATTGTTTTAGCGATCTTCTTCGTTGCATCCTCCGGTGCTCCATCACCATACTGCATGAGTATGGCTCGGTTCGCTCCTCGGCTGCGTCTCGAATCTCATCTAAAACAATCCCCACTACAATATGAGTTCAGAAAATAAACTGGAAAAAATTGTTTCGCTCTGCAAACGACGCGGATTTGTATTTCCCGGCTCGGAGATTTATGGCGGTTTGGCAGCTACCTACGATTACGGCCCGCTCGGCGTGGAGCTCAAAAACAACATCAAACAAGTTTGGTGGAAATATTTCGTCCAAAATCGGCGTGACATGACCGGCATCGACGGCGGCATCATCATTAGTCCCAAAGTCTGGGAGGCGAGCGGCCACGTGGCCAACTTCAAAGATCCGCTGGTCGAATGCAAGAAATGCCATCACCGATTTCGTCCGGACAAACTGGCAGATTCCCAAAAATGCCCTGATTGTGGCGGCGAATTTACCGAAGCAAAGATGTTCAGCGGCATGTTCCAAACGACTATCGGTCCGGTCGAAGGGGAGGGACTTACCGCCTATCTGCGTCCAGAAACCGCTGGCGCCATCTTCGTCAATTACAAGCAGGTTATCGATTCGACTAACCTCAAGGTGCCGTTCGGTATCGGCCAAATAGGCAAGGCGTTCAGGAACGAAATTACGACCGGCAATTTCATTTTCCGCACGCTTGAATTTGAACAAGGAGAGATTGAGTATTTCATTGCGCCTGATGCCGATTGGAACTCGATTTTCGAACAATGGCTCGAATATATGTACGGATTCGCCGCTTTAATTGGATTGCGAAGAGAAAAATTTTTTAATCATGAAATTCCGGACGGGGAACGAGCTTTTTACTCCAAGCGCACGATTGACATTGAATACCAATTTCCTTTCGGCCAAGATGAGCTATGGGCGATTGCTTATCGGACCGACTATGATTTGTCTCGGCATCAGGAAGCTTCAGGAACTAATTTGGAATATTTCGATGATGCGATTGGCAAACGGTTCATTTCCCATGTTATTGAACCTACATTCGGCATCGATCGGACGGTGCTGGCGGTTTTAGGCGAGGCTTATGACGATTCAGACGAGGAACGGACCGTTTTAAAATTGCATCCGCGGTTGGCGCCATATAAAGCGGCGGTATTTCCGTTGCTTAAGAATAAACCTGATCTGGTGGCCAAGGCCGAGGTAATCTACGGTGAATTGAAAAAGCACTTTAACATCGCTTGGGATGACAGGGGCAATATAGGTAAGCGGTATTTCTCGCAGGACGAAATCGGTACCCCGTACTGCATCACCGTGGACTTCGATACCTTGGAAAACGATACGGTTACCGTCCGTGATCGTGACTCGATGAATCAGGAACGGATTTCCATCTCCGAACTTAAGGGCTATATTGAGCGAGCACTGAAGGAATAATCGTGGTATTGTAGTCTTAAGAACCTCGACAACTTATGGAGGTAGGGTATGCGCTTTTTGCTGGTGTTGTTGGTTTCCGCCCTGCTTGGCGGTACTGCCAACACGCAAGACGGGCCCGTGCAGGAGGAACCGGAGCCGATTGATCCGACTAAACCGGTCTGTGGCCCCATTGAGGAACCGCTGTTGTGCTTCGGGTCATACGATCCGTCGCCGCTCGGCGAGCGGATCCCGCTGATCCTGATCCATGGCTTGAACTGGCGGGAAATTCCTGGCGGGCCGGACCTGGCCGCCTGGGACAATCTCGTCAATTACTTCAGTTCATTTCCCTGGTTTGCGGAGCGGTACAAGCTCTACCAGGTTCGCTATATCAGCAATCTGGTGAGCGCCAGCGACTTAGGCCGCCTTTTGGCCGAGTTAGTTGATGTCATGGACGCGCGAGATCCCGAGTTCTCGGTTCGTCGGGCGGCCATCGTCGCTCACAGCATGGGCGGCCTCGTCGCTCGGTCTTTCATGGAGGAAAATCAACTGACCGGCGGTGTCTTCGGCGGGGAGCGAGTACTCAAGCTGATCACGCTCGGTACGCCGCACCATGGTACGCCGGCGGCCAACGGACCCGCTCGCGACGAAAAAGCCGGGCCATTTGTCGGTCCGGTGATCGAGACATTCGACTATCTGCTTTTCGGCGGCAATGTCACGTGGGCGAGCTACAATCGCTACGATCTTCATTGGACTAACCACGACCTGCTTTTCGACTACGATCGGTTTCCGGAGGATGACAACCTTTGGCTTCGGAGTCTGAACGAACGAAGCCGATTCTCCGGCCGTATCACGGCGTACGCCGGCCAGCTGGCGAGAACAAACGACGCTTGCGCTTTCGCCATCTTCGACTTCAATCTTCGCTGTGCGGCGGAGATCATGAAAATAGCGCTTAGTGTTTTGTCGAGCGACGGGGCGGTGCCCCAAGCAAGCGCCGCATTCCAGATGTGTCCGACTTGTCGAAGGGAGTATTTCCTCGACTACGACCACTTCCAATTGCTTGCCGGCAAAACCGTCGACGATTCCAATCTGTTCGGCGCAGTGGCCGGAGATTTGGCGGAGCTGGTAGCCGACGGAGACCCTCGATTCGATGGGCGGGTCTGGCCGGCTCTGCGGGAAGACGAACCGTTCCATGCATTGCGGAATTGGGGCACGATTCAGATGACTGACTGGGGGCCTTTGCGCCGCCAGCCGATTCGAGGCCGCAGTTCCTTCGACCTCTACATCGATCAACCCGGCGTCAATCATAATCTGCTGACCCAGTTTATGATTGGTCCCTGTGATGACAGCTTCGACCTCTACATCGAGTCCCAGCTAATTGGTTCCTTCGATGATGATCGAGGCGGGGAAGGCCTTCTGGCGATTGTCTGGCCGGTGAGTGGTTCGAATCTTTCAAGAAGGAGAGTGACAATTACTTTCGAAAACAGGGCCAGCGACGATTGCGGGACCGCGGCCGTGCGGCTCGCGTCCCTTTCGCCGGACATTCGGGATTAAGGCGAGGATTCATCATCCTCGCCGTTTTTTTTGACTATTTTTACAAAAACTGGTTTAATATGATAATAGGAGGCAAGGATGAAACGTTTTCTAGTTCTTTCACTATTGATAGTCTGGGCCGTATTTCCAGCCCAGGCTCAAACGGGTCGCGGTCGTGCCACAGCGGCAACTCCGGCTGTCGCCACCGGAAACGACGAAGTGATCAAACTGGTCCAAGCGGGCATGAGCGAGGATGTCGTGCTCGCGTTCATCGCCGGGACGGATAAAGCCAAGTTCGACCGGTCGGCGGCCGGACTGCTGAAACTCAAGGATGCCAAAGTGTCAGATCGGGTGATCGCGGCGGTCATGGGTATCACCGCGGTTCCCGCGTCAGCTCCCGCTCCGCCTCGTCCAACAGCGTCTGAACCGCCTCTGCGGCGCGTCGAAGTGGTGCCGGGCAGACCATCAACGCGGGCGGTGGAAAACCGAGAAGCGGGTATCTACTGGGACAATGGCGCATCGATGGTCCAGCTCGAACCGGCCGTATTCGCTTCCGAAGGGACCGGCGGGAAGTTCCTGAATATGATTACGACGCTGTTCAAGGCGAGCATCAAAGCAAAGGTACGCTCGCCCGAAGCCAATCAGCGGATTACAGATACTCAACCCGTGTTCTACTTCCACTTCGAGAACAAAGGTGCCGGACTCAGCAATACCGGCGGCGGGATGTTTACCGGGTTCATGACCGGCGCGTCCAGCCCGAACGAATTTGTACTCGTTCAAATGAAAGTGGAGAAACGGGAGCGAAGCATCGTCACCGGAGAAAGCTGGACATTCTCGGACAGCAACGGCGTTCGGTCCAAGGACGTCGTGGACATTTCCTTCGAGAAGTTGAGGGATGGCGTGTACAAGGTAACGCCAAAGTCCGCGCTCGCCCCGGGCGAGTATTGTTTTTTCTACGCCGCTGGAAACCTCGAACGCGGCGGTAATGGAAAGTTGTTCGACTTCGGGGTCGACGGTCCGCCCGTCGCCGCAAGCAAGTAGGGAACGCAATCGAGGGGTCGCCAAAGGCGACCCCTATTTTTGTCCTTAAAAGGCTTAAAAACATAGGAAAAACTGCCTCTTTTGCATTTTTTCATAAAATATGGTATAATAGACATATAGTCCAGGAGACGAGTATTTCCACCCGTTTCCGTTGACAATTGATTAAGGAGGCACGCCATGGCGCGCACTGTTGTTGCTAATCTGTTCGTCGTTGGTATTTGCGCGTCGCTTCTGGTGGCGTGCGGAAAGGACCGTCCCAACCCGGGACCCGGTCCCGGACCGATCACCACGACCCTGCAGATAACCACGACCACGCTGCCCGAGGGCATCGTGGGCGAGGTGTATCACGCGGAGGTCAAGGTTGAGGGCGGCACGCCGCCGTACGCTTTGACCGGGGAAGGAATTCCGGACGGTCTGGAACTGCGTTCAACCGACTTGGGCGGCACGCCGATGAAGTCCGGGCTGTTCTCGCCGGGCATTACTGCTCGGGACAGTGCCGGAGCGTCGGCTTCGGCGCTGTTCTCCCTCCGTGTTAACACTGCGCCGGGCGATCCGTACGACCGGCTGCGACCGGCGTCGGGCGCGATGAGTCCCGTCAAGGTCCGGCTGATAACATTCAGCCCGCCTGCCGGGTCAAAGATCACGCCGACGGTCGGCACCCCGCCGATAACCCCAGGGGGGCTCTGCACAAACAATCGCTGCTTCACCTTCCAGGCCGAGATGTGCTTGGATCAAGTGCCGGAATCGGACCGGAACAATATGTTTCGGAATCAAGCTCGGTACCGTTGGTACTGGAGCGCCGACGGGATGAATCCCATCATGACTTCCACAGGAAATACCATCGAAGTGGGTGGTGGGGGTGGAACTGTCCAATCGGGGCGATGTAATCCGATTTTGGAAAACGGGGCCGGGGGTAATATTCTGTTCCCGTCGGGTGCCCGC
>Ga0209542_10001176_pt1 | contig 62275 bp, 75 predicted proteins | sample RifCSPhighO2_01_FD_184028 | JGI IMG/M metagenome (GOLD analysis project Ga0209542, IMG submission 184028) | Soil microbial communities from Rifle, Colorado - Rifle CSP2_plank highO2_0.1 (SPAdes) (version 2) | ecosystem: Environmental > Terrestrial > Deep subsurface > Rock core/Sediment ...
CCATCAACCAATCTTCCATTTCCCTTTCAAGGCAATCTATGCAGATGGGGTTGGTTATTACCTCTCCGCATAACACACACGCTTCATCTATTGGAAATTCCTCTCCAAAATCTAGGCTTCCAGTTTCCTGCACTATTTGTGGAGTCATTTTGCTCACCTCCTTAGACTCCAAACTTTCTGGATTCAAGCTCAGCAGAAACAGCACGTCATTGCAGGAATCCAGAAAATCGGATTTCTTAGCAATAACATGTCTTATTATCGAATAAAGGTCCAACTACCATAATTCTTCTATGCCAGATAGTTGGAAATAACATATTAATGATATTTATATCTAATGTGTTTAAATAGTTTTATATATTGCAGAATATATTAAAAAAAAAAAAAAAAAAACTAACAATTGCCTGCTAAAGCTGCTGCAGAGCCTTCTAATTTCTGACTGCACTGCGCTGGCTTTGTTGTAAATTTAGAGCAAACAGCATCTAGATAAGATTGTGGAGTTCTTCCGCCGTTATAATCTAAATCATTAATAAATATTGTTGGAGAGCCACTTACACCAAGCTGCTGGTTAAGATTAAACTCATTTGCAGCTAATTCAACTGCTTCTTTTTCCTGGCAGGTTCTAATCTTATTTACATCTAGTTTAAGATCTTTAGCAACCTGCTCCCAGCAACTATCTGCATTTGCTGAACTGCATTTTTTATTTATTGCCAGGATAAAATCAAAATATTTTTCCATTCCAAGATATTTAGCTACACATAACTCCCTTATATCTTGATTTACTTCTTGAATGCCATGCATTGAGCAATACTTGCCATTTGCAATGCAATAATCAGCTCCTCCGCCATGGTAATTTTCATAAACAACATAATGTGGGTTAAAACTGACTTTATCTTTCATTAATCTATAAACAGGCTCGATTGCTTCTTCTGCCTGATTGCCATAAGGGCAAAAAGACATTACATAAAAATCTAATTTAACATCTGATATTGTTTGAGCGGCAGTTGCAGAACCAGTAAGACTATTTCCTAAATTTGTTATTTTATAAAAACTTAATCCTGTTAAAACTAATGTAACTATCAATAAAACCATATTTATAATATGCACTTTATTTTTTGATTTTTTTTCTTCTCTTATTTCAGGTTTATTTTCTTCCAAGACAATCACCCCAAAGATTTTTAAATTGGAGAATTATTTAAAAATTTTATGTTTATACATAATATCAATCCAACATTACTGCATCTAGGCCCTTTAGAAATTAGATATTACGGACTAGTGTATTTGCTTGGCTTTATTATATTGTATTTTGTTCTGAATAAAAATAAGGATAAACTTAATCTAACAAAGGATGATGTCTATGATTTGATTTTCTATATCTTTTTGGGAATTTTAATTGGATCAAGGTTAATGCATATTCTCTGGGAATTAGATTATTATATCTTAAATCCAATCAAAATTTTCTATTTTTGGGAAGGAGGAATGGCCTTTCACGGCGGCCTTATTGGAATATTGATTGCTGGCTATTATTTCTGCAAAAAGAAAAAAATTTCTCTTGCCAAATTAGCAGATATATTAGTTATTCCAGCTGTTTTTATCTTAGCTTTGGGAAGAATTGCAAATTTTATTAATGCTGAGCTTTATGGAACCATTACTAATGTAAGTTGGTGCGTTAAATTTCCTAATGTTGATGGATGCAGGCATCCTACTCAATTATACTATTCATTAAAGAGATTCCTTGTTTTAGGAATTTTAATTTTTTTGAATAGAAAAGAGCATAAAGATGGATTTTTATTCTGGAATATGCTCACTTTATTTGGCATTGGAAGGTTTTTTATTGATTTTCTGATAGAAGAATGGCATTTTTTAGGATTAACACTAGGCCAGTATTTAAGCACAGCAATGTTTATTATCGGAATCTATGTTTTAATAAAATATTATAAAGAAGATTTAAGAAATTATTTTTAATGATATCTGGTATAGAAAGGAAGCTCCTGCTTTGTTTTCATTCTTATCTGCTCTTCTGTTAAAAATGGATATATCATATGGTTGATTTCGTGTTTTTTTACTTCTTCAAAATCTAATCCATATAATGTGTCTAAGATCTGGATAATATTTGCTCCTGGAAATGCTCTTCCAAGGACATTATTTCCAAGAATTCCCTGTGAAACCCTCTCTACCTTAACTCCAGAAGGAGTATAAGCATAAAAGCTCCCATTATAATACAGCAATTTATTTTTAAAAGAAGGAATGTAATATGTTCGTATTATTTTTCTTCTCTCTTCTTTATTTAACTTTTCCTTTTCTTCATTAAATTCCTTTAATTTTATTATTTTTCCTTTTTCCCTTTTTTTTTCTTTTAAAAATTTATTGTAATCAGAATTAAATTTTCTTGATATAGACTCTAATATAACTTGCCTTTCTTCTTCTTTATCCTTATCTATCTTGTTTATTTTATACTCTTTAAATATCATTTTAATAAATACTCATAAACGCTTAAAGCTGTTTTTGCCCCTTCTCCTGCAGCAATTATATCCTGCTTATATGGAATATCTGTTACATCTCCTGCTGCAAACAATCCTGGAATAGAGGTCTTATTCTCCTTGTCTATTATAATTTCTTTCCATTTGTTTAATTTAACATCTTTTGGAAGAAAAGAAACATCTGTTTCCCATCCGATTTCTACAAATACCCCGTTAACATCAATTGTTCTCTCTTTTCCATTAACATCTAATTTAATTCCTGCAACAAATTTATCACCTAAAATCTCTTTGGTATTAGCATTATAAATTATTTCAACCTTTTTAGAATCATTAATTTTTTTTTTTCTTATTTCCTCTCCGGTTAAATTTTTGTTTATTGTTATTAAATATATTTTTTTAGCGATTGGAATTAACTCTAGGGTTGCGCTTAAAGCAGAATTCCCCCCTCCAACAACCGCAACTATTCTGTCTTTAAATAAAGGAGCGTCGCATGTTGTGCAATAAACAACCCCTTTTCTTGCTAATCTTTCTTCTCCTGGAATCTTTAATTTTCTATGCCTTTTTCCTGCTGAGACAATAACTGATTTTGCTTCATATTTCTTTTTCTCTGTTTCTATGGAAAATTTTTTTTCCAGTTTTATTAGTTTTACAACATCCTCCTCAATTATCTCAGCATCATATTGCTTAACATGCTCTTCAAACTTATTAACTAAGTCCATCCCCTTAATTGACTTAAAACCAAGATAATTTTCAACATCTCCTGAGATGGCTAACTGGCCGCCAATATCCTTACTTAAAACCAATACCTTCAGCATTTTTCTTGCTGCGTATAATGCGGCGCTTAACCCTGCTGGGCCTGCTCCAATGATTATTAAGTCGTATATCATTTTATCTTTAATAATTTCTTTAGTTTTTCTTTATCAAAGCCAATAACTATTTCTCCATCAACATCAATGACAGGGACTCCCATTTGGCCTGAGAGGTCTATCATTTCTGCTCTTGCTTTTTCATCTTCTGCAACATTGAATTCTTCAAATTTTATCTTATGCTCTTTAAGAAATTCCTTTGCTTTTATGCACCAAGGGCATACTTGTGTTGAATAAACCTTAACTTCCATAATATCACCAAGATCTGTATTTTTGATAATTTTATAAATCTTATGATAAAATTTATATATGCTCTTTATGGATAATGCTTCAAAGAGATACTGAGAAATGTCAGCATTTCTGGTATCTCTTAGAAATTTTCAAAGAAAATTTCAAAGAGAGGTGAAAATGTTAGTTTCTGCAAAAAAGATATTAGAAGAGGCAAATAAAAATTATTATGCTGTTCCTGCTTTAAATACATCTAATTTAGAGATAACAAAAGCAATTGTTAAGGCAGGAATTGAATTAAATAGCCCATTAATTATTCAAACAACCCCTTCTGCAATAAAATATGCCGGCTTAAGGGAACTTTCTGGGATAGTAAAATCAATTGCCCATAATGTTAACATTCCAATTGCCCTGCATCTGGATCATGGAAATTCTATTGAGTTGGTTAAGAAGTGCTTAAAGAACGGGTATACTTCTGTTATGATTGATGCTTCTCAATACAGCTTTAATAAAAACGTTAACCTAACTAAAAAGATTGTGAAATTAGCGCATAAGAGAAATGTTAACGTAGAGGCAGAGCTTGGAAGATTAATGGGAATAGAAGATAAAGTAAAATCAAAAGAAGGAATATTTACAGACCCAATTAAAGCAGTTGAATTTGTTAAAAAAACCAAGTGCGATTCACTGGCTATTTCTATAGGCACTTCACATGGAGCTTATAAGTTTAAAGGAAATCCAAAATTAAATTTCAAATTACTAAGAATAATAAAACATGAACTAAACATGCCTTTAGTATTGCATGGAGCTTCTGGAATCCCAAAAAAAATTGTCAAGATTGCGAATAAATATGGAGCAAAAATTAAACATGCTAAAGGCATTCCTGATTCAAAGATTAGAAGGGCCGTTAAGCTGGGAATTAACAAGGTTAATATTGATTCTGATATCAGAATAGCGTTTGATGCTGCTATAAGAAAGCAGCTTAAGAATGAACCAAAAGAATTTGATCCCAGAAATATTTTAGATCCTGCAATGGAGCTAATAACAAAAATAGTCAAGCAAAAAATAATCCTGCTTGGAAGCGTGAATAAAGCATGATAATAACAATTGGAAGCGCAACAAAAGATGTTTTTATCAAAGGCAATTTTGATTTAAGCAATTTAGCAGGAAAAAAAATAGAAGCAAATGAGATTATTTTAGAAACAGGCGGCGGTGGAACAAATACTGCAGTAAGCTTTTCCAGATTAGGATTCCAGACAGCATTTCTAGGAAAAATAGGATTGGATGTAGATGGAATATATATCATAAGGGAATTAAAAAAAAATAATGTTGATATATCTTTAGTCAGAACAAGCAAGTTAGGAACTGGATATTCTGTTGTTATCTCTCCTTATGAAAAAGACAGAGCAATATTTGTTTATCGTGGAGCTAATGCAGATATTGATTTCAAGCCTGTAAAAGCCGAATTATTTTATATTGCGCCGTTAACAGGAAAAAGCGAGAATATAATCAGTCAAATAATCAATTATGCAAGAAAAAATAAGATTAAAGTTATGATGAATCCAAGCAAGCCCTTCTTGATGAAAACTAAAAAATTTAATGTGGATATATTGCTGTTGAATGAGGATGAAGCAAAAATATTAACTAATAACTTTAATCAATTAAATGATTATGCAGATATTGCTGTTGTAACAAAAGGCAAATATGGATGTGAGGTTTATACCAAGCAGTATAAATATGAAGCAAACTCTCCAGAGGTTAATGTTAAGGAAACAACAGGAGCAGGAGATGCATTTGGCTCTGGTTTTGTTGCAGGATTAATAAAGAAGGATATCAAAAATCAAAGATTTTTGGGATCTCTTAGAAACTCTTTAGAGTTTCAAAGAGACATTGAATTTGGAATCAAGCTTGGAACATTAAATGCTTGTTCTGTGATACAGCAGATTGGAGCAAAAAAAGGATCAATCAGATGGAAAGATATAAAAAAATACAGCAATTTTATGGATAAGATTAAGATAAGGAAGAGTAAAATATAATGCCAATCCTGACTTTAATGGAACTAATTGATATTGTAATAATGACAGCAGTACTTGGATATATATTTATGGATGTTCTCAGAAAACCTTTTAGCCCAGAAGATTATATAAAGCTAAGAAGATTTGACTGGAAATCCTTTAAATTTGCTTGTTTAGCCACAGCTCCTGCTATTATACTACATGAATTCGGGCATAAGTTATTTGCCTTATCTTTTGGGTTAGAAGCAACTTTTAATGCAGCTTATTTCTGGCTTGGATTGGCTTTATTATTGAAATTGTCTAAATTTCCATTTATCTTTTTTGTTCCTGCTTATATTTCTATATTTGGAGATGCCTCTTCATTTCAATATTCATTAATCGCTTTTGCAGGGCCTCTTGTTAATTTATTATTATGGCTGGGAAGCTATATAATATTAAAAACAATGAGAATTAAGCATAAGTATATTCCCTTATTAGCATTAACCTCAAGAATTAATATGTTCTTATTTATCTTTAATATGCTGCCTATTCCTGGTTTTGATGGATTTAAGGTTTTCAGTGAATTGTTAAGTATATTTTAAACAATAATAAATAATATAAATTAAACATATTATTTTTATTTATGCCTTTAGAATTATTTAATTCTGTAGCTAAGAAGACAGTTGAGCACGAGTATTATACACCTATTCCTGAAGGATATAAAAAAGGAAAAACAAAATATATTATCATAACTGGAAGCGTAATGTCTGGCCTGGGAAAAGGGATTTTTTCAGCTTCTCTCGGAAAAATACTGCAGGAGAAAGGATATAATTGCAGTCCTATAAAATTTGACGGCTATCTTAATGTTGATGCAGGAACATTAAATCCATACAGGCATGGAGAAGTTTTTGTCCTGGATGATGGGACAGAATGTGATATGGACCTTGGAACATATGAAAGATTTTTAGATAAGAATTTGACGAATGATAACTATCTCACTGGCGGAAAAATATTTAACAAAGTACTGTCAATGGAAAGAGAAGGCCGTTATCTTGGAAGGGATGTCCAGTTTATTCCTCATGTCACAGGAGAGATAAAGTTATTTCTAAGAAAATTATCTAAAAAAAAAAAAAGCGACATTGTATTAATTGAAGTAGGAGGAACTGTAGGTGATATTGAAAATCAGTATTTTATCGAAGCAATGAGGCAATTGGCATATGAAGAGGGAAAGGATAATTCGTGTTTTGTTAATGTTACCTATATCCTAGAACCTGATTTTCTAGGAGAGCAAAAAAGCAAGGCAGCCCAGCTTGGCATTAGAAGATTAATGGAACTTGGAATACAGCCGAATATTATTGCATGCAGAGCAACAAAACCAGTTACAGAAAAGGTAAGGGAGAAAATCAGCATTTATTCAAATGTTCCTTTTGAAAATGTCATAAGCATACATGATGTTAAAAGCATTTATCTTATTCCATCATTATTAAAAAAGTCAGAAATTGATAAAAGAGTACTGGAAATATTAAATTTAAGGAATAGAAGCGCTTATGATAAAAAATGGAATAATTTTGTCAATAGAATCAATAACCTAAAAGATGAGATTACAATAGGCATAACAGGAAAGTATGTAATGGTCAGGGATAGCTATGCTTCAATAATTAAAGCTTTAGAGCATGCTGGAATTTATCTTAATACAAAGCTCAACATAAAATGGATAGACACTGAAATTATAAATGATAATAATGCAGCGACTGAACTGAAAGACATAAAAGGAATTATTGTTCCAGGGGGATTTGGCAAAAGAGGTACAGAAGGAAAAATTTCCTGCATAAAATACGCAAGAGAGAATAATCTGCCATATCTTGGGTTATGCTTTGGATTTCAGATGGCATTAATTGAATATGCAAGAAATATATTAAAATTAAAAAATGCCAATTCTACAGAAATAGACCCAAAAACCAAATATCCTGTAGTTGATATTCTTCCTGAGCAAAAGCTGTTAGAAACATTAGGGGGAAATATGAGATTAGGCGGACATGATATTTTGATTAAAGAAAATACATTGGCTTATAATCTATACAAACAATTAAAGATAAGAGAGAGGTTTAGGCACAGGTATGAATGCAATCCTGATTATATCGATAAATTTGAAGAAAAAGGAATTGTTTTCTCAGGAAAATCAGCTGATGAAAAAAATATCATGCAGATTTTGGAATTAACGAACCATAAGTTTTTTATTGGAACACAATATCACGGGGAATACACTTCCAGGCCTTTAAAACCCCACCCATTATACCTTGGATTTATTAAAGCGTGCTTAAGTGCTTAAATAGATAATTTTTTAAATAATTCTTAAACATTAATCATTAATGTCAAAGAAATCAAGGTTTAAGAAGTGGTTAAGGCAGCAAAATGAAGAAGAATTTAAAGAGGAAAAAAAAGAGATAAAAAAAGAAGAAACAATTCATGAAGTTAAGCATAGAAATCTTTTAATGAATATCTATGATAAGCATTACAAGAAGTTATTAATCGTCTCTTTTGCCTTATTATTGTTTGCTATTATTGTTATTGGGATAAAATACGCCCAGACAGGAGAATTTTTCAAAAAATCCGTTGATATACAAGGCGGAATATCGATAACCCTTTCTTCTGATAGCTATATTGATATAAGTAAATTGCAAAACACATTATCATCTGACTTTAATCAAAATGATATCAACATAAGAACATTAAGCGCTGCAGGAAAACAAACCGGAATAATAGTTGATATTGATATAGATTTGAATGATAAGGAAAATACTGAAAAATTAATCAATGCAATAAGAAAAGAATTGAATTTAGAACTAAAGCAAGGGGAATATACAATAGCTGGAATAGGCTCTTCTTTAGGAAAAAGTTTTTTTAAGGGAGCATTGTTAGCGTTATTAGTCGCATTTATTGCTATGTCTATTATAGTTTTTTTATCTTTTAGAGTCCCTGTTCCAAGCTTGGCAGTTGTCTTAGCAGCATTTTCTGATATTATTACAACATTAGCTGTAGTTGATTTAATTGGAATGAGAATTTCAACAGCCGGGATTGCTGCTTTTTTAATGTTAATCGGATATAGCGTTGACACAGATATCTTATTATCAACAAGAGTGCTAAAAAGAAAAGAAGGAAGCGTCTTAGATAAAACAATTGATGCTGCTAAAACAGGATTGATGATGAGCTTAACTGCAATAGCTGCTGTCTTAATAGCTCTAATCTTTACGCAATCCAGCGTATTAAAGGAAATAATGATTATTATTATAATTGGCCTGTTGGCTGATATAATCTATACCTGGATTCAGAATGCAGGAATACTAAGATGGTATTTACAAAGAAAAAATGTCTAAATTAAAAGAAATGCTAAAAAATGTAAGAGTATGGATCTTTATAATTTTATTAGTCTTTTCAATTATCTCAATCCATCCTGTAATTAATAAAGACGGCGTTGCAATAAGGAATGTTATAAAGGAAAGCGCAGCTGCTAAAGCAGGCATAGAAAGCCCAAACCCAAGAATAGTTCCAACAAAAAGAGAAATAATTAATTCTATAAATAATCAATTAATCAAGAATCTTCAGGATTATGATAATGCTGTAAACTTATTAAAGGCTAATCAGACAGTAAGGATAGCTACAAATAAAAATACCTATGTTTTAAGAACAATTCCTTTAACAGAAACTACAATATTAAATGAGACGGAATGGGTTAATAAAACATTTACAGAGAATAATAAAACATATTCTAAATTAATACTGGAAAATAAAACAAAAACAGAAATTATTGGAATGCAGGACATTGGAATTAAAGTTTATGAAAAGCCCGGCTCTAATATAAGGAAAGGCCTAGACTTGCAAGGAGGAACAAGGGTATTATTGCAGCCTGAAAATGAAACCCCTAAGGAAGATATGGATTTTATTTTGGATAACATGAAACAAAGGTTAAATGTTTACGGATTAACAGATATTGTTGTAAGGGCTGCTTCTGACCTGCCTGTTTATTTAGGAGGAACAGGGAAGGATTTTATTATTGTTGAGATTCCTGGAGTAAATGAGGAAGAGGTTAAAGATCTTTTAGCTAGGCAGGGAAAATTTGAGGCAAAGGTAGCAAATAAAACAATATTTAAAGGAGGAAATGACATAACATATGTCTGCAGAAGCTCTGATTGCTCTGGAATAGATCCTTATGCTGGTTGCAGTCAAGCAGAGGGACAATGGTTCTGCAGATTTAGATTTTCCATAACCTTAAGCCCAGAAGCAGCGCAAAAACAGGCAGAGGCAACAAAAGACCTGGCTATATTGCCAAGCGAAACAGAAAGAAGATACTTAAGCGAGAAACTGCAGCTTTTTTTAGATGACGAATTAGTTGATGAATTAAATATTGGAGAAGACTTGAAAGGGCAGGCTGTAACAGATATAGAGATTTCAGGAAGCGGCTCTGGAATAACCCAGCAGGCAGCCATACCAGATTCATTAAATAATATGAAAAGTTTGCAAACAATATTAATTACTGGAAGCTTGCCTGTTAAATTAAATATTGTTAAAACAGATTCTATTTCCCCAACGCTTGGAAAAGAATTTATCAATAATTCATTGTTCATTGCGATTATAGCGGCGATAGTAGTTGTTTTGCTTATACTTGTTAGATACAGAAGATTTACAACAGCTTTCCCCGTTATAATAATAATGTTATCTGAGATTGTTATGTTGTTAGGGGTAGCAGCATTAATCGGATGGAGCTTGGATCTTGCGGCAATTGCCGGAATAATAATTGCGATAGGCACTGGAGTAAATGACCAGATCATTATTGTAGATGAAACATTAAAAAAAGAAAAAGAGGCAGTATCTGGTTTTAAAGAAAAAATAAAGAGGGCATTTTTCATTATAATGACTGCCTATTTTACAATGGTAGTTGCTATGCTGCCTTTATTATTCGCAGGAGCTGGCTTATTAAAAGGATTCGCATTAACAACGTTAATTGGAATCTCTATTGGAGTATTTATTACCAGGCCTGCATTTGCAGTAATGATTGAAATATTATTAAAAGATTAAAATGGGAAACACAAAAATTTGGGCAATATTTCTTGTTGCATTTACAACTCTGTTGACTTCTACTGGCCAGGTTTTCTTTAAGTTTGGAGCAAACAGATTGGAATTTAATTTTTTTTCAATAATAACTAACTATGTTTTATTTATAGGATTATTTATTTATGTAATAGCAGCAGTATTAGTTGTGATATCATTAAAATATGGAGAATTATCTATTTTATATCCAATTATATCTTTAAGCTATGTCTGGGTTTCATTATTCTCAATCTTTTTTTTTCATGAGCCTATGAATCTAATAAAGTGGCTTGGTATTATTGCAATATTATTTGGAGTGAGCTTCATTGGAGTTGGTAGCAGATGACTACGCCTTTATGGACGATTATGGTTGTAACAATGGGCAGTTTTATAGGCGGTTTTGGAGCTTTATTTCTAAAAAAAGGCTCTGCTAATTTGCATAGAGAATTGCTAAAAAATTTTTTTTTGATATTAAAAAATAAATATCTTATAATGGGCATATTGTGTTATGGGATAGGAACTTTTATCTTTATTCCTGCTTTAAAATTTGGAGAATTATCAGTTCTCTATCCTTTTGTCGCAACTGTTTATATATGGACAACATTATTCTCAATTAAATTTCTAAATGAAAATATGAATAAATGGAAATATTTAGGAATCTTATTTATTATAATCGGGGTTAGTTTGATTGGAATTGCCTAATAAAACTTTTTTAATTTCTTAATTCCTTTTTTTATTATTTTTCTTGAGATTTTTTTTCCTTTTTTATAAGCTATCTTAGCTATTTTTTCCCTTTTTTCTTTTGGAATATGCTTATTAATATTTTCCCTTAATTCTTTCTCTACAATCTTAGCTATCTTTTTTGATTTTTTTAATTCACTCAATGCCCTTCTTGCTATCTCTTTTATTTTTTTTTTATTTATCTCTTTTCTTTTTAGATGGGTTTTAGCGATTTTTTTAGCCTTTTCCAAGGTTATGGCAGCCAAGCCTAATCCAATCATAACTCCTTTCCTTATATCCTTTCCTTTAATTTTTCTTCCTATCATATAACTCACCTTTTTTTATTTTTTTATTTTATTCATTTTCTTAACATAGATAATATAAATATCGCAAATAATACGCAGGAAATTATAAACAAGTATATTGATAAGCTTTTATTATAGCTGAAGATTATTGCGGCAGCAACTATTAAGGCAGCAGTGACATATCCTAATACCCTTCTATTGCTTGTTTTTTCTATTTCTTCTTTTAAGCCTTTTATATCTTCATCAACCTTTTCTATCTCTTCATCAACTTTTTTTATTTCAGACATAACTTTTTGCTCTTCTTCTGGAATTTTTATAAAAAAATTCTTTAGCCCTTTTACGTTTTTAATAACATTTTTGAAGATATTCTCGGGACTTTCTTCCTTTTTTATTAATTTTTTAATAAAAGGCTGTGATGCTTTAGCAAAGTTGAAATTCTGGTCAAGCGAGCAGCAGACAGATTCTGTTGTCATAACGCATTTTCCTAATAAAATAAAGTTTATCGGAAGCTTAATGTTATGATTTTTAGCTAGATTTATTAATTTTTCAAAGACTTGAATAAAGTTTATCTGATTCAAATTCATTTCATAATATTGGCTTAAATTATCCCTGATATCCTCTTTTAATGAATCTATCTCAATATTCCCAACAACTCCAAGATCAATTAATGATTGCGCTATTACATCAAGGTCTTTTTGAATCATCGCTATGAACAAATTAGATAATTTTTCTTTTAACTGCTCATTCAGCCTTCCAACAATTCCAAAATCCAGAAACGCAATCTTATTTCCTAAAACCAATATGTTCCCAGGATGGGGATCTGCATGAAATACTCCATCTATGAATACTTGCTTGAATATGGCATTTGCTATTAAACTTGCTATCTTTTTTTTATTTTTTTTTAATTCAGAAATTTTTTTTCCTTCTATATACTCCAAGGTTAGAACTTTATTTGTTGTCAAATCAAGATATGGCTTTGGAATCTTAACATCTTTGTCTTTTAAAAAATTATTATGAATAATTTCAAGATTATGGGCTTCTTTTAAAAAATCCAATTCGTCTTCTGTATATCTTTCAAATTCCTGAACGATTTCCTCTGGCTTAATGATATTATTTGGATAATTCTTTTCAATTAACCTAGCCAGTTTATGCATTATGTCAATGTCTGTCCTAATTTTTTTTTTTATTTCCGGCCTCTGAATCTTGACCACGATTTTTTCATCATTTCTTAATACAGCTTCATGCACTTGAGATATTGAAGCTGCTGCAATCGGCTCCTTGCTAAAATAGGAAATTTTTTTCTCTCTCCCAATCTCTTTTTGCATAATCTCTTTTGCTTCTATCCCTGAAAAAGATTCAACATCATCCTGCAACTTAGAAAACTCATCGCAATATTCCTTCGGGATTAAGTCCGGCCTTAGACTTAATAACTGGCCAAGCTTAACAAATGTTCCGCCCAAATCCTGCAAAATATACCTTACTTTTTTTGGCTCTATCTTTGCTTTTATTTTTTTCTTTTTATTAAACCTTTTAATTATATAGTCATATTTTATTTTTTCAACCATATACCCAAATCCGTGCTTAAATAATACGTGGATTATTTCTTCAAATCTTTTGAAATCCTTTAAATCTTGAACTAACTCCTTTAATGGCATAATCTTATTAAGAAATTTTGTTATTTAAATTTATTGTTATTTAATCACTGTTCCTTTGAACTTTTTTTCCTCTAAGCAATTTTTAAAATTATCCAAATCCTTATTTAAAATAATAACTTTTAATCTTAATTCTTCTGCTTTCTTGCTGGCAACAGGATCAAAAGGAAGGTTCATTCCTGCTTTCCATTCATCTCCAACTATTTTTCTAAAATCTTTCCAAGAAATTTTTTCTATTTTTTCAGCATCTTTGTATTTTTTCGGATCTTTTGTATAAACATATTCTATATTTGAAATATTTATTAGTGTCTTTGCATTATAATAATGGGCAAACATAACTGCATCAAAGTCAGTTGATGTTCCCGGAAGAAATCCGCAGCCGATAAGAATATGCTTAAAATTAACTTTCTTTCTGTAATCAGGATAAACTTTTGCATTATAATCAGTAAAAATTGATTTAATTAATTCAGCATTAACTTCTGTTACTTTTATGCCTAATCTGTCATAAACAATATTTTTATTTTTTATAATTTGTTTTGAAGCATTAATATAGTCCCGGCATATCTTTCCTCCGCCGCATATAATTATAAATTTGTATTTTGGTAATAAAGAAATAATAACTTTCCTGAACCTTTTTAAAAAATTAATGTCAATATCATTTGGAAAGATAATCGAGCCGCCTAAGGATAAGACTATTGTTTGTTTCATATTCTTACTCTGGTTTCTTCTAACCTAATCAGCTTGTTCCATTCTTCATCTATATGCTTCTGCACGTCTTTAATTTCTTCTTCATTTAAATGCTTGAACCTTCCCTGCAGTTTTAAGTAATCTTTTACTGGAATTACAGAGCCCGGCTTCATTGTAAACTTTAAAACTCCATTTTCAATTTCATATAATGGCGTTATTTTGCTTTGAAATGCTTTTTTAGCGATTTCTATTGTTAAGTTGCTTGGATATTTCCATCCAGGAACGCAAGGGCAGAACACTTGAACATAAGCAGGCCCATTAATTGAGATGGCTTTCTGCACTTTTTTTATAAAGTCTAATGGATAAGCAATATTAGCTGTTGCTGAATAGCAATTATGGGCAGCTATTATCAAAGGCATATTTTTTGTGTATTGGATCTTTCCATGAATTTTTTTTCCTGCCGGAGTTGTTGTTGTAGAAGCGTATTTTGGAGTTGCTCCGCTTCTTTGAATTCCTGTGTTCATATACCCGTTATTTTCGTAGCAAACAAATGTAAAATCATGCCCTCTTTCTATTGCTCCTGATAAGGCCTGCAAACCAATATCAAAGGTTCCACCATCTCCTGCAACAGCCACAACATTAACCTTTTTGTTTAATTTCTTTAAAGCTGCTTCTACTCCAGAAGCAACAGCCGCTGCATTTTCAAATGCAACATGTATATAAGGAACTTTCCAAGCTGTTAAGGGATAGGGAGTTGAGACAACTTCCATGCAGCCAGTTGCCTGGCAGATTATTGTATTTTTTCCAGTTGCCTTTAACAAATGCCTCATAGCTAAAGCTGAGCCACAACCTTGGCATGCATTATGCCCTTTGCTGAACAATTCAATATCTGGTATCATTTTCTTATTTTTTTAAAATTTTCCTCAACTTTTTTATCAAAATCATCATTCCCATCTCCTATATAATTGACTTTTAATTTAAGTTTTTTTCCGCACTTGCATTTACTTATTTTATAATGAAACTCCAGATGGAATTCTGATTTCCATCCGTTTTTTGTTTCTGCTTTGCAATAAGGACATATCCTTATTTGATCCTCTTCTTTCATTATGTGATGCATTTCTATAACCAACTGCTGTCTTCAGCATTAACTGCTTTTTTGATAATATCTTTAGTGATATCTTTTCCGCCTAAGCCAGTTACAATACCTTTAACATTTGGCAAAATTGATTTTAATTCTGTTGCTAAAGCTCCTTCTAAGCCTAATGAAATATTTCTGTCAATAACAATGATATTTTTTCCTTTTAATATAGATAATTCTTTTTTTGGAAATGGCCTGAAGCAGGTTATTTTAACTAAGCCAACTTTCTTGTTTTGCTTTCTTAATTCATCAACAACAACCCTTACTGTTCCGCATAAAGTTCCCATTCCAACAATAACTGTTTTGGCATCTTTAACTTTATAAGCCTCAATCAAGGAATATTTTCTTTTAAATTTTTTATAAAACTCATTTTGAACTTTTTTAATAATATTAATCTGGGATATTGCTTCCTGCTGCTGCTTCTTAAATAACTGGAAATGCTCTGGAAATCCTATTGGACCTAAGGTTATAGGCTTATCTGGATCTAATTTGTAAAATGGCTTAAATTTTGGCAGGAAAGAATCAACTTCTTTCTGTGAAGGTAAATCAATCTGTTCGTATAAATGAGACAATACATAACCATCTACACAAACCATTACCGGCAATAAAATAGTATGGTTTTCTGCAATCTTATAAGCCATTATTGTTAAATCCAAGGCTTCTTGGCTAGATTCCGCATAAAATTGCAGCCATCCTGAGTCTCTTTCTGAAATTGAATCTTGCTGATCGTTCCAAATATTGATAGGCGAGGATAAAGTCCTGTTAGCAACAGCCATTACAATAGGCATTCTTAAACCAGAAGCGATAAACAAAACTTCATGCATTAATGCTAGTCCTTGTGAAGCTGTTGCTGTAAATACTCTAACGCCGGTTGCAGAAGCTCCAATAGCTGCTGATATTGCAGAATGCTCTGATTCTGTATGAATCATTTCTGCATCTAAATCTCCATCTGAAATGAAATCTGCTAATCTCTCAACAATATGTGTTTGCGGTGTTATAGGATACATTGGAATGACCAATGGCCTACATAACTTTACTGCTTCTGCAATTGCCATCGAAGCTTCAATTACTTTTTTCATTTAACTTCCTCATCAATATATTCTTCATATTCTTTATTTGCTTTTTCTTTCCATGAGCAAATACATGGAAATTCGTAACTGTGATTTTGTTTAATTAATTCCTTGACTTCATTAAATTTTGATTTTTTAGTTTTTAAGAGCATTGCATATTCCTTTTCTTCATTTAATTTTCCTTTCCAGTTATATAATGAATTTATTGGAAATATATTGCTGCAGGCAATAACTTTCTTTTGCAATAATAATCTTGATATATTAACCGCTTCTTGTTTATTTTTGCATGTCACATAAACTGAAATCATTTTAACTCAATAATATTAAATCCATTGGCTTCAATCTCATCCAATGAATACATCTTAGCTGGATTTACAAAAACAACCTTTCCTACAATCTTTTTTATTTTTCTTCCTGTAAATTCCTTTTTCTTAGGATTATATTCTTTTAATACTAAAATATCTCCTTCTTTAACTTCAAAGTCAGCTAATCTCAATTCAAACTTTTTCTCTCCTTTTAATATTTGCTCAAAATACTCTGGCCAAGTTTTTTTAATTATTTCAGTCATTTTTCCTCTTTAACCATCTTGATTGCTTTTTGAGGGCATACCTGCGCGCAAATTCCGCAACCTTTGCAAAAATCATAATCAACTGTAAAATCCTTATTTATCGCATTATCTGGGCAGAACTGCCAGCAGATTGAGCATTTATTGCATAATTTTTCATTCCTTACTGGTCTTAAAACTCTCCAAGAGCCTGTTTTATTTTTTTTAATGCTTCCTGGCTCTAATACAGCAGCTCCGATATTAACTTTTTTCATAGACATTTTTTATCAGTTTTTGATTAGGCTGAATCATATTTGGTTTATTTTTGAAATATTCCTCAATTGCTTTTTCAAACGCATTTAATGAAATTATTTTTGTTATCTTTGAAAATGCTCCTAACAATGCAGTATTTACAATAGGATTTCCTAATATTTTTAATGCTAAGCTTGTTGCATCAACTGAGTATGTTTTGAAATTTTTAATCTTAATATTTTTTTGGCTGTTAATAATTACTATTCCTTTTTTTTTTAAGCCATCTATAGTTTCAGCGTACTTAACTAATGTAGGATCTAAAACAATTAAAATATCCGGCTCATATACATTACTTCTCAAATTGATTTCTTTGTCATCAATCCTTGCTAAAGCAGTTACAGGGCTTCCTCCTCTCTCTGGCCCGAATGAAGGAAAAGCCTGGCTAAATTTATTATCATGGAAAGCAGCTATTGCCAATAAGGAAGCTGTTGTAACTGCTCCTTGTCCTCCTCGGCCATGCACTCTTATTTCAATCATAATAATCGGGGAATTTTAAATGTATTTATAGTTTTTGATTTTAATTAATATTTTTCCATATAACTTCGAAGAATTCTTTGTAAGATTTTGCTATACTTTCATCTTTTATCATTATTGCTAATAATTTCTCTTTTTCCCATAAAATAATTACAACCCTATCTCCATAAATATATGTTGTTGATGGACTTAGTTTTTTCATAAACTTAACTTTAGAATAAGGCATTTTTGAAACTTCTTTACTCCTTAATCTTCCTAGTTTATCATCGTTATAAATCGCTCTTAATGAAATTTTTTGTTTTATTCTTTGCTTATGCAAATGCTCTAAGAAATAAGGGATTATCTCTTTTGATTTTCCAGTTGAGCCTAGACATAACCACTCTTTATTTACTTTTAGAATATCGTTAAGGACTGTTTTTATTCCTTCTTTACCATCAAATACCTCAACTATAGGTTTTTTGATTTTTGGTTTATACAATTCCTGCAGATTTGGTAGTATCTTTTGGATAAGATTCTCTTTTTCTTTTAGATAGCTAATTAATTTTTCAGGGGGAGCCGGTCTAAAATATTTCTTATTATTCTTTATTACATAAGATGCTAATCCTTTCTCAATTAAAGATTTTAAAGTATCATAGATATGCGATCTAGATTCTCTTGTTTTTTCAGATATTTCAGATGCTAAAGCTTCTTGTGATTGAAGTAAAGCTAAATATGCTTCTGCTTCCCTATTGGTTAAACCGATTCTAATTAGATTTTCTTTTTCCATATCAACTAAAAAATATTTATCATATTTAAATATTGTCCTTTTTTGGACAACAAAGATTTTTATACTTAAATATTACTCCTTTATAATAATAAAATGAAATACGACATAACTATGTTAAAAGAATTAGAGCATAAGAAATGGGAGTGTGAAAAAGCTTGGGATAAAGAAATAAGTAGATTACAAGATATAGTAATCGAAGAAGTAAAGAAAAATCCAGTATTCTTATTAGATGACCATCCTTTTTCTGTAGAACCGCTTCAAACTATTGAGGGGGGAGCATATAATTATAAAATATATCCAAAAAAAAAAAATTATGATATTTCTCATCTAGATGCAATGGTTAAAAAAAATATGCCTAAACAAATTAAAGATGGAAATTTATTGATAGCTAAAATGGTATTAATACTTCCTTTCTTAAAACACCCCTCCTTGACCATATTGTTTGATGGTAATGTTATATACGATATATTACCTAAATATAATGATTCGCTTTCAGCAAGGAAAATAATATTTAGATATTACCCATCACAGAAAATTGCTGAAGAATGGTATAACTTGAATAATGAACAACGGGACGAATTATTAAAGGAGTTTTTACACAATTTAGGTTTTTGTATGCGGTATGATAAATCTAATACTCGTATAAAATTTGAAAAAATATCAAATAAATAAATAAATTTAGTTACTTTTATAAACAATATTATACTATCTCTGCATATGGATTTAGCCAAACTTAGGGAAAAAAATCTGCAACTAACAAAGCAGAAATTAAAGGAATCTGTAAATGAAGATAATTTAATAATTCAAACTGTAAGCAACTGTGAAGAATTAAATAAAATTCTTAACATGCTGGTTAAAAGGCTTAGAGAATGGTATGAACTGTATAATCCTGAATTCTCAAAAGAGGTATATGATAATGAATCTTTTGTTATCCATCTAAAGAAAAATAAAGGAGAGTTAGGTGGTGATTTAAAAAAAAAAGATATAGATATGGTTTTTGAGCTAAGTGAAAAAATCAAAGCTATTTATGAATTAAAAAAAAACGAAGAAATATACTTAGACAATTTAATGGATAATTGCTGCAAGAATCTAAAGGCAGTTGCAGGAATCCTAATAGGAGCAAAACTAATTGAGAAAGCTGGTTCATTAAAAAAATTAGCATTAATGCCTGCTTCAACAATACAACTGCTAGGAGCAGAGAAAGCATTATTCAGGCATATTAAAACAGGAGCAAAATGTCCACGTCATGGATTAATACATGAACACCCTTATATATTGCAGGCAAAAAACCAGGAAAGGGGAAAGAAAGCAAGATTATTGGCTGATAAGATTAGCTTAGCTGTCAAAATTGATTATTTTAAAGGAAAATTTATTGGTGATAAGCTTAAGGAGGAGCTGAAATGAAATACAAAATCTCTGGAAGTGTAATGCAGACTGTTAATTTTGAATTAAAAAAAAATGACAAAGTTTATTCTGAATCAGGAAATATGGCCTGGATGTCAGACAATATTAAAATGGAAACCTCTGCAAGAGGAGGATTTATTGAAGGAATTAAGAGAAGATTATCAGGAGAGTCAATTTTCCTTAATACCTTTACATGTGAAGATGGAACTGGAATTGTTACCTTTGCCTCTGAGTTTCCTGGAAAGGTTATTGTATTAGATATGTCCAAAGGAGAAATGATCTGCCAGAAAGATGCTTTTATGTGCGCTGAAGATTCTGTAAAATTGGAAATGCATTTTAGGAAAAGGTTTGGAGCTGGATTTTTTGGAGGAGAAGGATTTATTTTGCAGAAAATATCTGGAAAAGGAAAGGCCTTTGTTGAATTAGCAGGAGAGGTAACTGTAATTGACTTAAAAAAAGATCAAAGATTATTAATAGACACAGGGCATATTGCAATGTATCAGCCTTCTGTAGATTTTGACATTAAGATGATCTCTGGAGTTAAAAATATATTATTTGGAGGAGAAGGATTGTTTTTAGCTACTTTAAAAGGGCCTGGAAAAGTATGGCTTCAGTCAATGCCATTGGCTAATTTAGCTGGAAAAATTGGGCAATATATTGCTTATGGAAGAGAATCAGGAGGAGTCTCAAGAGGCGTGAGAGGCGCTTTAGAGGGCCTAGGACAAGGAATATGAACACAATAATTTATTTAATGCTGGCAATATTAATTTTTTTTATTCTTTTGATATTTGTATTTCCAAAATTATTGTATTTTTCTGTATTATTATACCATGCCTTTAAAAAAGATAAAATAAAAGTAAAATCCAAAAGCTATAAATTAAAAGACTTAAAGGAGATAAGATGAAAATGGAACAAAAATCAATAAAAGTTAATTGTAGTTTCTGTGGAAAAGAAATAGAGTGTCCTGAAGATATGATGGATGCTGAAAAACACGCTTGTTTTGAATGTTTTAAAAATTTAGATAAAAGGCTATCAAAAGAAGAAATCGAGAATGTTCATGTGGATATACCCCTTAATAAAAAAGATGAGCTTACAGATATGTTTGTTAATTCAATAATGGAAGAAGTATTTCCTCAATTATGGCATGATAAAAAATCAGAATTAAAAGAGATGTCAAAGAGAGAACTGGCTGAAACTATGTTTGCAGCAGGAGTTGCTATTACATTTAAAGGCATGCAAATAGAAGAGAATAATATAAAAGAAGAAAACAAAAAAAAAGAAAAATGAAACCACACAAATTCTATAATATCTATCAAGATGGGAAAAGACTATTAACTAAAAGCCTTGTTAAAGGAAAGCATTTTGACGAGCAGATTATCAAGGAAAAAGGAGAAGAATACAGAGTATGGGATCCTAGAAGAAGCAAATTAGCAGCTGCTATTGTAAAAGGAATTTCTCAAATAGGATTAAAGCCAGGTGATATTGTGCTATATCTTGGAGCTAGTTACGGCTATACACCAAGTTTTATTTCTGATATTGTCGGAGAAAAAGGATTTGTTTTTGCATTGGACTTTGCTCCCAGGAGCACCAGGGATTTATATTTTCTATGCTTAAAAAGAAAAAATATGACCTGCTTATTAGAAGATGCTTTTCATCCTGAAAATTATAAGGATAATATTACTGAAGCAGATTTTCTTTACCAGGATATTGCCCAGAGAAACCAAGCAGAGATATTTGTTAAGAATCTGCAATTTCTCAAGAAAAATGGCTTTGGAATATTATGCGTTAAGGCAAGAAGCGTTGATGTAACTAAAAAGCCCAGCCAGGTATTTAATGAAGTAAGGAAATATTTAGAAGATAAGATAACTATTGTTGATTACAGAACGTTAGAGCCGTTTGAGCATGACCACTGTGTTTTTGTTTGTAAGAAGAAATGAGTTTATTTTATAAAATTCTTAATATCACTTAATTTTCCAGAACTTCTTGTTCCTATTTTCGTGCAGCAATAAGCCCCACAAGCATTAGCAAACATTCCAATTTCTTTTAATTTCATATTCTTTAAAATTCCATAAGATAATCCGCCCATAAAAGAATCTCCAGCACCAGTGCTATCTAAACATTCTACTTGGTATGCAGGACATTTTATAATTTCGTCTTTATCAGCAATATAACAACCATCTTTTCCTAATGTTACTGCAACAATCTCTGTATTTTCTAATAATTTTTTAATTATTTCATTAATATCTTTTTCTTTAAAGATATTTTTTGCCGCAGATTCAGATAATTTAATCACATCAGCTAATTCAATTAATTTCATTAATTCTTCTTTTGTTCCTATTTTAGCTTTATTAATAAGATGATCTGGATTACCATCAATATCCACTAAAACTTTACTTTTTGCTTCTTTTGCAATCTCAGCTCCTTTAATTGCAGCAGCTAAAGGAATCACAGCAGCTTCTGTATGAAAATGTCTGCTTTGCTTAATTATATCTTTAAAATTTTCTTCTACAATTTCTGGAGTAAGTAATTTAGTAGCATTTGGAAAAATATAGATTTGTTTTTCTCCTTGTTCATCAATAATAATCCAACAAAACTGGGTTTTATCAATTTTTTTTACATAAACTTTTACATTATCCTCTTCAAATTTTTTTATTAAATATTCTCCTTGTTCATCCTCTCCTAACATGCCGCACCAAGCAGTTTTAAGACCTAATCTAGCAGCTTGTATTAGATTATTTGCAGTAACCCCTCCTTCATTTATAGTAATATTATCAGAAATAACTTTATTATCTTTATCAGAAAAACTTTTTACTTTAGCGCTTTGGTCTATTCCACATCCGCCTAATCCAACAATATCAAACATTTTTCAATCTCCTTAAATAATCTCTAACTTTTTTTAAATTTTCTTTATCTTTAAGATTTGATACTACTAAATCCGCTCCATTGTTTTCTAAATCTTTTCTGCTTGAAACTCCCGTTAATACACCAATTCCTTTATAATTCAATCTAGAAAGTTCATTTAAATATTTAATTGCTTTCGTATCCCTTTCTGAATCCCCAATATAAATAGTGACATGCGGGATTGCACTAAATTTATCAAAATATTTTCCGGTAGCTTCATAAATTAAAGATCCTTTATCTTCTCCTTCTTCTGCAAAAACACATAATCCTTTATCAACTACTTCATAAAATCCTAATCTTTCAAGCAAATTTTCTTGAATCCTTCTTGGACCAGAAGATGCAATACTTACTGCAAACACTTCTTTAGCAAGATATCTCAATGAGCTAGGATTAATGAGAATATTAACAAAATCAGAAACCTTGCCTGTTTCTAAATGTTTAATGGTTTCTTCGCCTAATCTTGAGACCAAATTACTAATATCAATTTGATTAATATTATTTATCTCTAGCTGACCTATTTTTAGAATTTCTCCACTTTCTAATATCTGCTTAATCTTATATTCCCAAATTTCATAATTAGTGTATTTTGCAAATTCATTATCACTATCTCTGTTAATTGGATGAAATAACATAGAAATAGTTCTTCCAAAAACATCACTGCTTACCTTTTCATATGCAATATTATCTAGCTTTCTTTTTTCTAAAATAGTGTTATCTACATCTAATACTAATAAAGAGCTCATTTTTAAGCTGCTATTTTAAGCTTCCTTCTAGCGCAAATCTTGTCGCGAGCTGCATAGAATGTAAGACCTTTTTCCATACATAACTTTCTTATTTTCATATCTGTTTCTTCATCTAAGTCATTTATAGGCTTTTTAATCTCCAATTGTTTTATGATTGCCATATTATTTTTCCTCCCACATTCCTGCCTTTTCAATTAAATTTCTTGCTTTAATGTAAAGTTCAGATGTTTCTGGAAATTCATGTTCATAAACAAAACTCCTTATACCAAACACATTAATCCCTATTGTTCCGTCTTCCCAAAAATCAAGATAATCTTCTTGGCCTGCAATAGCCTCTATTAATCCAGATTCCTTGTTTTGTTCTATAAATGATGGTCCGTCTCTTTCTTTCATTCCTTCATATACTCTTAATCTTTCAGTATCATGTGATCCATCAAATACTCTAACTACGCTTCCAACTCTCAATCTCTTTAATTCATCTAAATTTCTTACAGGAATCGGACTGATTTTTTCTACCATTTTTTTTTTACTCTGCAGCTCCGCCAACTACTTTAATATCTTCATGAGCATTCCTACATCTCTTACAAAGGTCATTTTTTACAATGCGAATTGCTCCGCATCCTGTACATTTGTCTGTTTTAGCCATTTTTAAACCTCAACTTAAGAATCAGCTTACATTACTGCCTTAAGTCATCTCTTTTAAAAACAGTGGATTTTTGCTATTTATAAATCTTTCGGTTTTGTTAGCATTCTCAAGTAGTTATTATACCAAATAATAAGTTTAATAAATAATTGAGATTAAATCAAGGATATGACTCTAAAGCTGTACAACACACTAACAAGAAAAAAAGAAGCATTTAAGCCAATTAAAAAAAATAAGGTAAACATGTTTGTTTGCGGGATGACTGTTTATGATTATCCTCATTTGGGCCATGCTAAAACCTATATACAATTCGACATTATTGTTAAATATCTAAGATATCTTGATTATGATGTTTTCTACCTTCAGAATGTAACAGATATAGATGACAAAATAATCCAAAGAGCAAGAGAATTAAAAATAAAGCCTAAAGAACTGGCAATAAAATATGAGAAGATATATCATGAAGATGAAGCAGAACTAGGCATTAATTCTGTAACAAAATACGCAAGAGCAACAGATTACATTAATCAAATAGTAAAACAGGTTAAAACTCTTCTGGATAAAGGATATGCATATAAGATAGAAGACGGCTATTACTTTGATTTAAGCAAATTTAAGGATTATGGAAAATTATCAAAGACAAAGGTTAAGGAATCTGAAAGAGGTGTTTCTAGAATAGATGAATCTGTGAATAAGAGAAATAAAGCTGATTTCTGCTTATGGAAATTTTCAAAGCCAAATGAACCAAACTGGAGGACTGAGCTGGGAGATGGAAGGCCTGGCTGGCATATAGAAGATACATCTATAACTGAAACTGAATTTGGAGTTCAATATGACATTCATGGAGGAGCAGTTGATTTAATCTTTCCGCATCACGAAGCTGAAATTGCCCAGATGGAAAGCGCTTCTGGAAAAAAACCTTTGGTTAGATATTGGATGCATACTGGCTTCTTAAATGTTGAAGGCAAGAAAATGGCTAAAAGCCTGAAGAACTTCATTACAATAAGAGATGCTCTTAAGGATTATGACGCTAAAGTTTTGAGGTATTTGTTTGCTTCTGTGCATTACAGAAGCAGAATTGATTTTTCTAAAGAATCATTAGAGCAATCTAAAACTGCTTTAGATAAATTAAATAATTTCCTGATTTATGCAAAGGACAAAAAAGAAATTGGAAAAGAATTTGACAAGTTTAAGAAAGATTTTTTCAAGAGTATGGATAATGATATTAACACTCCTTTGGCTTTTGCTGTTTTATTTGATTTAATCAATTACTGCTATAAGAAAGACGTTGGAGGGAAAAAAGTATGCGATTTTTTATTGGAAATAGATAACATTTTTAATATCTTAGAAAGAAAAAAAGAAAAAATTCCAAAAGAAATTCTAAATCTAGTTAAGGAAAGGGAAAAGGCGAGACAGGAAAAGAATTACGGCTTGGCAGACCATTTAAGAGAGAAAATAAAAGAAAAAGGGTATTATGTTGATGATACTGAAAAAGGAAGCATAGTTAAGAAATTATAAATTATTATCATTTGCCACTGACTCTAAGTATGATGATGAACCAAACGGATCATCTTTACTACCTCTATGTCTGGAAAATAATAAATTTTCTTTAAGCAAGAAAGCTGATAATGGATCTCTACACATGCATATACTCCCTCTATTCATTTCTTCTTGCATTAACTCTCTAACTTCAGCGTCTATTCCACTTTCCTCTTGTTGCTCATAATTTTGTTCAGGTCCTCCATAAACCATTGCTGCAACTCTTTCTGGCTCATGAACACTATCTTTTTCTTCTGTTGGATCATAAAATACTCCTAGAATATCCAATTCAACATCTGTTTCTTCAACCTTATTATCAATTGTTGCGGATACATCTTTTTTAGAACTCTCGAATCTTGCTGCTCTATGTTCAGCCCATCTCTCCTTCATATTGTGTAATTGTCCATAACCATTTCTGTGAACTATTCTGCTATACATTATTCTTCTTGTCGTATGTTCTTTCTCTAGTTCATGTTCATTTTCTTCTATTTCAATCACCTAACTCAATCTTAACCTTATTTCCATATAGTATTTCTTTGATATTATGCATCTCCTTTAAATCTTTTTCTATTTGTTTGAACTTTATAGGAATGGTTAAGAACTTGATTTCGCTTCTTAAGCTTAAATTATTGTCTTTTTTACTTTTCCATATTTCACTATTAAGGTTAATTATATCCTCTTTTGTTAATTCGCTCTTGACATTATGCTCAATTTCTGGAAATTTCTCATCATGAATATCTCTGTTTCTTAATTCTTTATATATCTTAAATGTCATTAAAGGCAGGACAGGAGCCCATAGCTTCAATATTATATCCAAGCAATAATGTAATGTATAGATTGCTGCATTTTCCTCTTCTTTTGTAAATTTTGCCTTTTCATTATATGCGCGATTCTTAACTAATTCCAAATAGTGAGAAGCAAATGTTTCCCAGATAAAATTTTTAATTAAAGCAGAGGGATTATGGAAATCATAATTTTCATATCTCTCTCTTGTGAATTTAATTATAGAATTTAATTCATCAATAATCCATTTGTCTGTTTCTGTTAATTCTCCTTTAACATCTGGAAACATTGAAATAAACCTAGCAACATTCCACAACTTTGTTAAGGTCTTTCCAGCTCCTTCAATTCTTTCAAAGCTGCATCTAAAATCTGTTTTTTCTAAATTGCCTTCTATTGCGCTCCATAATCTAAATGGCTCTGCTCCAAACTTATCAAGAATCTCTTCTGGATTAATGACATTTCCCTTGCTTTTAGACATCTTAAACCCTTGCTCATCAACAATATGGTAATTAATCCAAACATCTTTGAAAATAAGCTTATTTGTCAATAAATAATCCTTTAAAACAGTATAATAAAGCCATGTCCTGATGATTTCCTTGCCCTGCGGCCTTAATGAGCAAGGAATATTTTTATTAAAGAATTTATCATTCCTTGAATATTTTAAAATATATAATGGGCTAATTGAGCTGTCAAACCACGTATCAAAAACCCTTTCCTCTCCAATAAATTCTGTGCTTCCACATTTGCATTTTTTTTCTGGCTGGCTTCTCCAAGGCTGATAATATTGACCTTTTTTTGGAATTATAACTTCTCCGCATTTTTTGCAATACCATAATGGAACTTCTGTTGCATAATACCTTCTTCTTGAAATAGGCCAATCAATGCTTATAGAATTAATCCAATTAACTAATATCTGCCTTGATTCTGGAGCAAAGAAATTCATTTTTTGAGATAATTCTAACATTTTTTTTTTATAAGGAATTTGTTTAACATAGAATTCTTTCATTGCAATAAATTCAATTTCATCTTTGCTCCTTTCACAGATTGGAGTTCTATGGATTGTTTTCTTTTGTTTAACTAGTAATCCTTTTTCTTTTAGCTCTTCAATTATTTTTTTTCTAGCATCTTTAACTTTTAATCCAGCTAAGAAGCCAGATTTCTCATTCATTGTTCCGTCTTTATTTATTGCTATAATTGGTTCGATAGTCTGCTCTCTGAAAAATCTTATATCTGTCAAATCTCCAAAAGAGCACATCATCATTATTCCTGTTCCTTTTTCCATTTCTGCAGATGGATGAGAAATAATCGGAACTGCTTTTTCATATATTGGAGAAATAGCGTGCTTTTCATCCAAATGCTTATACCTCTTGTCTTGAGGATTAAAAATGAGCATTCCTAATGAGCAGATTAATTCCGGTCTTGTTGTAGAGATAATAATATTTTCATTTGTTTCCTTGCATTTAAAAATAATATCATTAAAAGCTGTTGGAAGATTTTCATATTCAACTTCTGCATCTGCTATTGTTGTCTGGCATCCAGTGCAGTAGTTATTGACTCTTTCATCTTCATAGATTAATCCTTTTTCATACATATCGATAAAGGTTTCTTGTGTCAAGGCTCTGTAATCTTCAGAATCTGTTTCATAAACTTCTCCTATTCCAGTTCCAATCTTCCAGGAATTAAAGCTAATTCCTAATCTTAAAAATGATTCTACAGAAGCTAAAGAAGCTTCTTCCAATACTTTATTGCAATAACCAATGAATTTTTCTCTTGGAATTTCGTTTAATTTAATTTTAAACCTTTTTTCTGCTTCCATTTCAATTGGCAGGCCATTTCTGTCTAGGCCAAGAGGAAACAAAACATTATAGTTAAGCATTCTTCTAAATCTTGCAAAGAAATCCATTAAGACATAGGTTGTTGCCTGTCCAATATGAATGGGGGTATTGACATATGGCGGAGGAGTGTCTATACTGTAAACCTTTTTCTTTGAATTTTCATCAAATTTATACTTCTCTGTATTCTTCCATTCTTCATAGATTGGCTTTTCAAATTGTTTATCCCAATTTTTCTCTGTTAGCTTTGGATTCATCTTATTTAGTTTTTCTTTTCTTTTCTTAACATTTCCATAACATCCTCAAATTCTTGTCTTTCAAATTCAATAATGCCTTTGAGACTCTCTTCTAATATTTTTCTAAATCCTTCTAATCCGCTTTTAGTTTTAGTATCTATTTTAAGTATTTGGTTTTTGATTTCTACTCCACACAAAATTTGCACTGCACCAGGCATATTGCTCAAAGGATTCCAATGCCCTTTTGGATAAGGTCTTACAAAAGCTCCGATAAATGTTCGTTTTTTAGAATAGCATTTATCAATTACAAGTAAATTCTTTTCTTCTAATTCCTTAAAAAAAGCAATAATTTTTTCAAAATCATTAACTTTATAATATGCATAACTAAATATCATTGGTTCCATACCTTTTGGAAGTTTCATATTGTCACCCATTATTATTTTAATTTAGATAATTTTTTGTTTAATTTTTTTAATCTTTCTAAATCATCTTTACTTAATTCTTTTTTTAAAACTCTATACTCATTCTTATAAGAATCCCTTGACATATAGCCAAAGTTTACTAATTCTCTTCTTATTAAAGCCCAGTCATCAAAATGTTTTCTGATTACACTGCCAACTTCCTCTTCTGTATAACTTTTATTTTCATTAAAATCTTTCATTATCTTCTGCAATATTTCCTGTTTTTTTAAATCGTTTCTTGGAAAAATCATTTTATAGAAACTTACTTAGGTTTATATATAAAATTTACTACTAAAACAAAAAAATTTAATAAATCTATATTTAATATATATTTAATATGAAATTATCAAGTAAGAGAATACTATTAAGGCCTGTAAGGGAATCTGACGCTAAAGATATTCATAAGAATATTAATGATTTTGATATTTACAGATATACTGAAAATATTCCATATCCTTATAAATTAAAAGATGCATTAGATTTTATTAAAAAATGCAAAAAAGAATTAAAAGAGAAAAAAACATATCATTTTGGAATTATTTTTGAAGGAAAATTAGTAGGTGGAATTGGTTTGCATAAAGCTGATCTTAAAAATAAGAATGCTGAAGTAGGTTATTGGCTTGGGAAAAAATATTGGAATAAAGGAATTGTTACAGATTCATTAAAATTATTAATAGATTTTGCATTTAAGAAACTTAAATTACATAAATTAAAGGCAAGAGTTTTTGAACCAAATATCGCATCTAAAAGAGTATTGGAAAAAAATGGATTTAAAGTAGAAGGATTTTTTAAGGATGAGATTTTCAAGCATAAAAAGTTCTATAATGTGCACCATCTGGCTCTATTAAGAAAAGAATATAAAGGATAAACCCCTTCTCATTATTATGTCCTGGGTTAGAAAATATTCTCCGAAAACTGGAAAGGAAATTATTGGCCAAGATAAGCAAGTTAGTTATATTGCTGATTATATTAATAACTATAAAAAAAAAAAGAAAAAAGCGCTGCTTATTTACGGGCCTTCTGGAATAGGAAAAACATCTTCTGCTTATGCAGTTGCCAATGATTTAAATTTAGAGATTTTTGAGATAAATGCCAGCGACACCAGAAATAAAGAAGAAATTGAAGTAAAGTTAGGAAATGTCATAAATCAAAGATCATTGTTTTCAAAAGGAAAAATAATTTTGGTTGATGAAGTAGATGGCTTAAGCGGAAAAGAAGATAGAGGAGGAATACAAGCATTGGCAAAGCTAATCCAGAAAACATCTTTTCCAATTATCTTAACTGCCATTAACCCCTGGGATTATAAGTTTTCTTCCTTAAGAAGCAAATGCGAATTATTGCAGTTTAATGAATTAAATTATTTAGATGTTTATGAATTTTTAAAAAAAATATGCAATAAAGAAAATATAGATTATGATAATATTGCTTTAAAATCATTAGCAAGAAGGCAGGTTGATTTAAGGGCTGCGATAAATGATTTACAAATGCTGACTAATGATGGAAAATTAACAAAAGAGGATTTGAATGAACTAGGAGACAGAAATAAATCAGAATCAATGATGAATGCATTGATTAAAATATTCAAAAATTCAGATCCAATAATAGCCAGGGACGCATTTGAGAATGTTGATGAGGATTTAGACAAACAGATTTTATGGATAGATGAAAATCTAGCTAAGGAGTATAAGGGTAAGGATTTAGCTTTGGCATATGATAAATTAAGCAAGGCAGATGTATTTAGAAGAAGAATAAGAAGATGGCAGCATTGGAGGTTTTTAGTTTATATCAATGCCTTAATAACATCTGGGATTGCTGTTTCTAAAGAGAAGAAATATAAGGAAATGGTAAAATATGCTCCAACAACAAGATTATTGAAGTTATACTGGGCAAATATAAGATATATGAAGAGGAAGAGCATAGCTGAAAAAATAGCTGAAACAACACATTCCTCAACTAAAGATGCTGTTAAGGATGTTCCTTATTTTCAGTTAATCTTCAAAAAAAATAAACAAATGGCCGAATCTATCTCTGACGAATTAGACTTGAATAATGAAGAGATTGAATGGCTGAAGAAATGATTTTAGACTATACAATCAATTTATCCATTTCTTTTGCAAATTCCTTTGCCCGTTGCAATGATGTCTTAGCTTTTGATTTTTTCTCAATTTCTACTGTTTTGTATTGAATTAGGCTTCGCTTATTTCTTTCAAATTCAAATGACTCAATTAACAAATCCGCTTTTATTCCAGCGAGGCTTAATGCCTCTTCTTTTGTCTGCTCATATTCTTCGATTAAAGAATCTTTTAATTTTCCCCTTACATAAACAATCAAAGCATCTGAAGTTACTTTATGAACAATTTTATCGCCAACTTTGTAGCCAAATTTTAAAAGAACTACATTTGCATAATAATACATTGCGTAGTATGAGCAGACTATAGTCCACAACTCTGAGAGATTCTTTTGATGAACTTCTTCTGCCACCCTTAAGCTTTCTTTTGCGTTTCTTAGCAGAATATTCATTATCTGCTTGTTTATAGCTACTTTTTTAAGCAGGCCTTCCTCCAGGTAAGATTTGACATTGCTTTCAGCTTCCTTTATTCTTTTATCTATTAGCATTTTCCATCAGCCTGTAATATTCTTCTATTCCAATTAATATAATGTTGCTTTTAAGCGCTTCGCTCACAACTGTGAATTCCCTGCTTTTTGCCATGTGAATAAAATTTTCATAATTTACTGCTGTTAAATGCATCTTATCAGGCAGAAGAGAAATCGTTGTTTTTATCTCTTTTTCATTTCCGCCAATTGTTAAGATGTCAATATCAGAATGCTTGTTTGCTGCTCCTTTTGCATAAGAGCCGAATAATATGGCAATAAAAGGAAATTTAAGCTCAGCTAGCCTATTGTGAAGTATAAGAAAATCTCTTTTTTTGAATAGATCTTCTTTTCTTTCGTATTCTGCTTCAAATACCTTACTGTCAAATTTATTTGTGAATTCGCAAATCTTGGAATTGCCAATTTTAGCGATTTTTAACAGGCCTTCTTCCTCAAGCTTCATAACCTGCTCGTATGCTATACGGTAATTTATATTCAGGGATTCAGCTATTTTTTTTATTGTAAATCTTTCTTCCTTCTTATCCAGCAAGAGCTTCAATATTTTTATATCGCTTTTCATAACTATTACCTTATGTAATAATACTATTACAAATAGTAATATATAAATGTTTCGGTGTTGGGGATTTGAGAAAGGTAGGCGCATTTAAGTTTTAAGAAAAATAAGAAAATGGCTGAATCTATATCTGATGAATTAGACTTGAATAATGAAGAGGTTGAATGGATGAAGAAGTAAAATAAAAAAAATATTTAACAAATTTTTCATAGTCTTCAGCTATCTCACATACAGAATTGATATTCTTTACTTTTCTTCAATAATATTTATAAATTAATGTTTATAATCATATATGAATGAAAAAACCAATGCTTTTTTTATTAATTTTATTTATCTATTTTTTACCTACTATTTTAACTGAAGAATTAAGTTGTCAATATACTGAAACTAAGGAAAAACAAGAAAGAGTTACTAATCTATATTACACTGATTCAGGTATTTTAGCAGGAAATGGTCTTGGGATTTCTAATATTATTAAAGGAAATATTTCTTCCTTTGATGTTTATAATCATTTTTCTTATAGTATTGATATAAAATTTTTTTATTCAGTTATTGGTTATAATGCTGGGTCTAAGGAATATCGATTTAAGATTGAACCTTTATCAACTGGTATAGTAAAAGAATATTGTGTTGAAAATGGAAAAAATGGACCTTGTGAAATTGTTGTAGACACTATTAAGTATGAAATTTTGAAACCAACAGAAATGTATTCAAAAAAAGAAGTTATGACTGTAAATAAAACAGAATGTAAAATCTGTCCAACTGGGAATCCTTGTAAAAATGATGGTGAAATGTGTAATAACTCAAATGAATGCGGTATTGGAAAATGTAATATCGCAGAGATTTGTGCAGTAGAAGATAAATGCCCTGAAGGAACTAAAGATTGTAATAATGAAAGTTGTTTGAAACCTTCTGTAAAAAAAAAAGGAGAAGCTTATAGTTGTGAATGGGAGTGTGAATCGAATCGTGGAAAAGATGGAATTTGTAAGATGAGTTTACTAGAAATAGTAATTTGGATAGTTAGCACTATAATCTTTCTTTTGCTATGTTATTTATTTTATGATATAGTTATTCCAATTATCAAAAGAAAAAATTTAGAAGAAGATATAAAAAATTTACGGGAATTGCGATATGAATTACAAGAACTTGAAAAAATTAAGGGTAAATCTATAATTGATATGGAGCGAGAAAAAGAATTAAAAGATCAAATAATTAAGAAGCAAAGAGAAATTGAAGAAAATGAAGATAATATTACTAAACCTTATCACAGTAAAACCCGAGCATTTTTCGAATGGAAAAATCCCAATATCAAAAACCAATACTATCCTTGTTATGTTAATAAAGATTTATATGGGGAATATACAATAAAAACTGATGTAGAAATACATAAAGATTTGGCAGAGAAAGAAATATTTAACCAATATCGAGATTTTTTTAAAGAGCATTATCCTACTAAGACCTTTAAAGAATTATTAGTCCATCACATTGATAAAGATATATTTAATTACGATTTACAAAATTTAATAATAATATCAAGAGACGAACATGATAAAATTAATCATGGTAACATAAAGCATGGAGATTGGAAATCCGGTATACAAGAGTTAAAAAGATTAAATCTGAAATCTCCACATATTTCAGAATTAAATACCTGACCATTTATTAACCATTCCACTTGCAGAATTCACAATCTTTTTTTATTTGGAATACTTTCTTTTAGTTATAAAAAACCTGTTCTAGAAAATAACAATAAAATTTAAATAATAAGCTAATAACTTTCTGATTATGTTATCAATAGAAGATATATCAGTATTTGCTAAGAAAAAAGGTTTTGTCTACCCTACTGCTGAAATATATGGAGGACTGGCAGGATTTTATGATTTTGGAAATCTTGGAGTAGAATTAAAGAATAATCTTAAGAATGAGTTATGGAAAGAGTTTACAAGAAGAGAAGACGTTATTGGCCTGGATGGAAGCATTATAACACATGACAATGTATGGAAGGCTTCTGGTCATGTAGAATCTTTTGAAGACTTTATCTTGGAATGCAGGAAATGTCATAACAAGTTCAGGGCTGATTTATTAATAGAAGATAAATTAAAGATTAATGTTGAAGGAATAAAAAAAGAAGATATAGACACAATAATCAAAAAAAATAATATCAAATGCAAATGCGGTGGAGATTTTTCAGAAGCCCAGCATTTTAATTTAATGTTTTCCACAGAAGTAGGGCCGATGTCTAGTTATTTGTCATATTTAAGGCCAGAGACAGCTCAATTAATCTTTATAAATTTTAAATTATTAATGGAAAACAACAGAATGAAACTGCCTTTTGGAGTAGCGCAAATTGGAAAAGCTTTCAGAAATGAAATATCTCCAAGAGATTTTTTATTCAGAATCAGGGAATTTGAGATGTTTGAGATAGAATACTTTGTTGATCCAAATAAATTAAAAGAATGCCCATATATAAAAGATGTTTTAAGGCTAAAATTAAATGTTTTAACAGGAGAAATGCAGAAGGATAAGAAACAGCACAAAGAAATGACTATTGAAGATATGTTAAAAAAAAAAATTGGAAATCCCTGGCAATTATACTGGCTCGCAATGTTCTATAAATTTTATCTTAATTTTGGAATAAAAAAAGAAAATCTAAGATTAAGAGAGCACTTAAAAGAAGAGCTTGCTCATTATGCTTCTGCCTGCTTTGATATCGAATATAACTTTCCTTTTGGCTGGAAAGAGATTCATGGAAATGCAGACAGGGGAAAATTTGATTTGACACAGCATATGAAATATTCAAAAACAGATTTAAGCGTATATAACGAAGAAACAAAAGAGAGAGTTATTCCATATGTTGCTTCTGAGCCTTCACAAGGAATTGAAAGAGCTTTCTTAGTTTTTCTTTACGATGCTTATAATGATGACAAGAAAAGAGGCAATATTGTTCTAAAACTAGATCCAAGATTAGCTCCAATCAAATTAGCAGTATTCCCCTTAGTTAACAAGTTAGAAAAACAAAGCAAGAGGATTTATGATGAATTAAAGACTTGCTTTAATTGTTTTTATGATAAATCAGGTTCGATTGGGCGTAGGTATGCTAGACAAGACGAAATCGGGACGCCATTATGCTGCACAATAGATTTTCAAACTTTAAAGGATAATACTGTAACCTTAAGGGAGAGGGATACTACAAATCAGGTTAGAGTTAAAATAAAAGAGCTAAAAGATAAAATATGGCAATATATCTATGAAGAAGCTAATTTTAAGGATTTAGGCAAGGCTGTTAAACAATAATTTTATAAATGATTTCTTAAAACCCATTACTTATGGAGATAACTGACTTAAAACCAAAACAAGGCAATGTTGAGCTAGTTGCAGAAGTAATTGATAAGGGAGAAGTTAGAGAATTCAATAAATTCGGCAAGCAAGGGAGGGTTTGCAATGCAAAAATTAAAGATGAGACAGGAGAGATAGCATTTACATTATGGAATGATGATATAGACAAGGTTAATGTTGGGGATAGGATAAAGATTGAAAACGGCTATGTTAATGAATGGCAAGGAGAGCTTCAATTGACAACAGGAAGATATGGCAAGCTAGAAGTTTTAGAAAAAGGAGAACCAACTGAAGAAAAAAAAGGAGAAAAAAAAAAAAAAGAATCAGAAGAAGAAAGTAAAGATGAATCTGAAGAGAGCTTTGACACAGAGGAAGAAGAGATAGAATAACCATAAATTTATAAATTAATTCTTTTAAACCTTATTCTTAGGGGACGGTAGCTCAGCCTGAGTTAGGCTAAGGAGAGCACACGGCTGAAGTTATGGTATGTTGAGCTTCGGCTATGACATATTAGATACCGTGGAATCAAAATAAGAAATTTTTGATGCGGAATGTCAGGGATTCAAATTCCCTCCGTCCCACTTATACTTCTTATATACTTATTATATTTATCCAGATGTTTTTTATTTCTAAAACCAATTTCTTTAATCCATTTTTCTAAATTGCTTCTTCCAGATATTCTTAAAGAAGAGGTGACTGAATCATTATAACCTCTTTTATCCTTTTGGATTTCATCTTCAATAATATTTATCTTAAACCCTTCCTTTTTCAAGAAATTGCCTACCTCTTTTACTAATATTTTACTCTTCATTTTTAAGGATACAATTGGGTAATATTCAAATTTTATTGAAGGTTTCTTTACTAACACTAATGAAAAATCAGTATCTGCTAATCCTTTTATAAAATAAATCATAAATTCATCATTGTTCTTTATCCACTTAGGAATACTTATTTGCTCTTTTTTACCTTTCTTAAATCCTATTTTTAATAAATAATTAAATATACCTTTAGATAGTATCCTAACATACCTTGTATTTTGATTTTTCTTTAAGTAGATACTAGGGTTAACGTTGAATAATTTTTTAATTAAATTAGTTGCATAATTTTCTAAATAATCTTTATCTAATATTTTATTACCAGCTACTTCTATAATATAAGAATATTTTCTATTATCGAAATTAATATAACCGTCGCCAGATAAGATTCCAATAAACTCAGCTAATTCTCTAGACGGCTTTCTAGATAAAACTAAACCTCTTTTAATATCATTTCTACTTAATTTTATTTTAGATAAATCAAATTCCATTTTAAATCACAAATCTTTTTGAGTTTAAACTATGTAAATGATTTTCTTATTTAAATACCTTATGCGAGAGTTTGTACAGTGCATTAAGGTATTGTTTATAGGGGCTGTAACCCGCAAATTTAAGGAATATAAGCCAGTGGACATTGATGTCCAGTGGAGAAAATCATAATTTGATAGTTTAAACAATATTAAGTGATTTAAATTAAAAGAATTTGATTATGAAAATTAAATATTAATATTTTCTTCTTAAGTCAACGTCACAACCATTATCTGAGCTGCAATAAAGTTAAATATAATCAATATCACAAAAGCAATAAATGAATAAAGAAGTATGCTTCTAGTCAAGTTTTTTCCAAACAAATATCTTTCATTTAATTTATCAGAGCCATTCTCAATCCCATTTATCAGTATTGTTAAAATGTATACTATCTGCACAATATAAAGCCCAACAATGATCTGGAAATAATAAGGCGGAACGCCTTCGCTGAATAATCCTGTTGTAAGAAGACTTGGAGACTGCTCAGTGCCTTGCGCAGCTATCAAGGCCATATGCTTGCTCAATTTTCCTAATATTGCTGCAACCATTGATGTTATTCCAACAACAATTCCAGATATTGCCGGAGCTAAAAAGCTGATCTGCGACTTCATGCTGCTTATTATGTCTTCCATCAGATCTTTTAGCCTTTCATTAACCCTGTGTATTTCTTTTATATAACGAGAAATATTTACCAATGCTTCTGCCGCAATCATTGGCCCTTTTTTAATTGATTCAATTAAAATACGCATTGAAGAATCTATGATATTAGATGGAAAATAAGTTATTGCTCCGATTCTTTTATTGAATATTGCTTCTTTTACGCTCATACCAACTCTTCTGATGTTTGAGCTGACAATCTCGAAAAATCTTCCAGAACTTGTTCCTTTTAAGACATCAGCAACCTTGCCAAATGCTATTTCTGCTGGAAGATTATCTCCCAGCCTATTGCCTAATTGGAATAATCCAGAGGCAAACTCATCTTCAAGCTTTTTCGCGTTTTCCCTTATTTTAATAACCTTATTTGATCTTAATTTATAGTATAGCCCAAAACCAATGCCAAGGGATATTGGTATAAATAATCCAAGAAGCGTTGCTCCAATTCCATATGGACCTCTAATTGATGTCTCTTCTTCTGTTGTAACTTCATGATAATCTAAAAAACAAAATTGTTTGCCGCAAGTAGATACTTCATCTGTTTTTCCAATGCCGAAATCAGTAAAATTTGGATTAAGGTAATGTATTAAAACAGGAGAAAAACCGATTAAAAATAATACTACTCCTGTTATTATAGCAGCATATAACGGGCTTAATTTTATTTCTAATTTTCCAATATTAATCAAAATATTCCTGTATTTTCTAAGTTCAGGATTTTCGCTTATATCTGTCTGGCCATAACCAGTCGGCCTTTTTGAAAGAATTGTTTTGCCTAAATAATATATTCCAATAGGAAGGGCAATATTGTATAATGTAGCTATATGATACCATTTTATCTCTGGCATAAATGAAACAATCAAAGGCAGTATAACCAATCCAAGAATTGGGAGAATTATTCCAATCATATGAAGCATTGTCATTGGATTTTTTAGATTCTGGGCATAATGCAGCATTTTTTCATAAGTTTCTTCTAACATGACATCCAATGCCTTATCTAAAGTTGTTAGCCTTCTAGATTCACTTGCTTCATATAAGCTTCCTTCGATTAAATGAAATGACTCAATAAACTCTAAATTCCATTTTCTCCATGTTTCCAGATATTTGTCTAAAGATTCTTTTATAGATTCATATCTTCCTGTTTCCATATCCCAGATTATCTTTTTAAGATCTAAAGATAGTGGGGGAAGGAGATGATCTGCTGCAAACCTTATTGCATTTTCTAAATTTGAAGTATGCCTCATATACGTAACAACATAAAAAATACATAGAACCATCTGGTTGCTTGCTTTTAATCTCCAATTATTTGCTAGAAAATTTGGAAGATTCTCCAATGGCTTGATTAAAACAGCTGCTATTATAAAAAAAAATAAAATAAAAAAAATTGATTGGATTAATACATAAGATAATAATGATAAGATTATAAATGACAATAAAGGTATTAAAATTGAGAAAGATACTGCTCCGGAAGGAGTCATTTCCAAATGGCATATGCTAATTGATTCCTGAAGAATCTTTGATTTTTTCTCATCTGGCTTAATCCTTAATGTTTTTTCGCTTATTTTGCATAGCCTTTCATAAAAAGTAAGCTTTCTAGGAATAATTTCTTTTCTAAATTGCTTGTATTCTCTGGAGATTATTGGCCTGGCTCCTAGCTCTGTTTCTAGCCTTTCTTTATATTTCTTGATTATTTCCTCTTCTTTCATCTATTCCTCTTTTTTTATTTTATTTTAATTATTTAACCTCAATTTTTCTTTCCTTAATTTTTTTTTTTAACCATTCTTCCCAGTCAAATAAAATCCTTTTTGGATCTGTATAGCCAGTTTCTTCTGAAATTTTATCTGAAATCCTATGGAATTCATCATTGCTATGTATAACAAATCTTGCTTCTAATAATTTAGGCATATTTGCTTTAATAGAATAATCAACTAACAACTTCTTAATATTTGCCCTTAACATTACATTATTCCAAAGAGCATCCCATGATCCAGCCCATTCTTTTACATTTCCAGCTATTGCTTTTAACACATCTGATTCTCCATTAATTAAATCTGCAGAAGGAATTAAGATATCTTTTCCAGAATCATATTTCATCAAATCAACAAAACCATGCTCTAATAACGGGTCATCTATCCATTGTTTTCTTACTTCTGTTATTTGAGTTACTCTTCTCCATCTGTGCAAACCAGCTGAGCTTCTAATCGGATTTGCAACAACAATTAAATCAGTTGCTTTAAATGATGTTTTTGGAACATTTAAGTCATTGACAACTCTATCAAATACACCATAAGGACTGTCTCCATGGATTGTTCCTGCAACAACATTTGCCATTGCCCCTATTCTCATTGCTTCGTAAAGTGCTTTCGCCTCCAAACTTCTAACTTCTCCTACAATTAATGCAGAGTCTCCCATTCTTAATGTTGTTCTTATTCCTTCATCAGCAGGCACTTCTGATGTGCCTTTTGTTAGAGCTGATGCCACTTTCATTGGCTGGATATTATAGCCGTATTTTCTTAATGCAGAAGTTGGAAGTTCGAGAGTGTCTTCTATTGTTATTATTCTATATTTCCTCATTATCTCTGTCAAAATACTTCCAAGCAAAGAGGTTTTTCCTGCTGATCTTGTTCCTGCTATTAACATTGTTCTTGAGCCGTCTATAATAAATGATAATAAGCCAGCAGATAAGGGATCAATCATACGATTTTTAATAAATAAAGGAAGGGTCCATGGCATGTCTCTATGCCTTCTAAATGCATACGCCAATCCAAATGGATTTAATGGCTCTGTGATAACAGCAACTCTTGCATATGCTCCTGGAATCTCCAAGCCTGTATCTAGAATTGGATTTGCCTCATCTAAAGGCCTGCCAGAAATCATCCTAAGCTTTGAAGCCCAGGATTCAGTATCTGTTTCTGTTGGATAGATATTTGTTATGCAATCTGTATAATCCTGATGGACAATAAATATCGGGGTTCCTGTTGGAGAGTTTATAGTTATATCCTGGATTTTTTCATCCTGCAATAGAATTTCAATTAAACCAAAACCAATAGTATATCTGACTAAAATGTTTGTTAATTCATCAATCTCTCTCTCCCTGAATCTATAACCTTTATTTGATGCTAATTCTTCAATTAAATCCCTCCCGACATTAAAGAAAACCTGCCTTACTCTTTTAGGATCTATAAATTCTGCTCTTGTTGGCTTATGCTCTGCCATTATATTTTTTGCCTGGTCTAATATCTCATACTTTTCTTCAGAAAGCTTGAATTCAGGGGGGGTAATATGATATAGATATTGGATAGTATCAGGCAAGCTAAAAATTGCAACTTCTGTATTCCCTACAGAATAATTCTCTAATTCCTCTCCTTCCATAGGATAAGAGGCCATTAATTTTGAAAACATGAAATCCGGCTTAATGTTTGATGAAAATATTTTTTCATAAACGCTTCTGTCTCCAATATTATAGCCAGCAACATAAGTTTTAACTGACTTAATTAATCGGGTTTTTTCTAACAAATCAATTAAATGCTTTAATAAAGATAATAATTTTTCATTTTTAATTCCTTTTTCTAATTTAATTTCCTCCCCTCTTAAAATTCTTTTTAATTTGACATAGCATCCTATAGGATCTGATTTTAATATATTAAAAATTAAATTCTGAAGCTCTGCATATTCTTTTGGCTCTTTAATATTATAATAGGAAATGATTTTTTGCTTGACAAAACTGTTTTGCAGCCTTGCAATTTCTAACAGCATTAAAGTCTGCTCATAATCATATTCATAATCTCTTCTTTGATAAAAAATGAGCTTTGTTGCATTGCCGACTTCTGCCAAGATGTCCATTGTTCTTGACATAATCATTGGATTTAACTCTAAAGAAGGTATATTTGGAAATTGCTCTAAATCAATCCTGACTATAACATCTTCTCCTTCTCTTGTCAGTTCATAGCTGAATGGCTTTCTTTTGTTGAATAACGGCATTTTCACCTTTTTTTATCATTTTGCTTCATTAATTCCAAGGCAATTTCAATGAGATGGGACTTATTTCTATATTTTTTTTTATCCTTAAGCTTAGAATCTATCCAACTAATCAATTCTTCATCAATTGTAGCGCTAATCGGCTTCTTGCCCATTTATATTCTCATTACATTCGAGAGTTAAGAAATAAAAATTTCTTAACTAATATAAAATATATTTTATATTTTTAATATATTTTATAATATATCATTATTTAAATCTTTTTAAACTACTATAGAATACTCACATAACTTTTATTATTAAGTTAGCAATAAGGATTAATATGCCTGAATTAGAGTCTAAGAAAGGGTTATTTAAAAGAGAAGCTCCTCCAAAAGACATTAGGCTAAATGAAGATGTCTCTGATCTTTCAAGAAGATTAAGGATATCAGAAGAAAGATATACTACTATTAGGAATAGAATCCAAGTAATGGACCAAAATATGCTATTGCATAACAAAAAACAGACTGCAGATATAAAAACAATAGATTCTGATATAAATGACTTGAAAAAAGAAATCAATGACCTAAATGAAAAAATAAACTTAATAATAAAAGAATTAAATGATTCTGCAAAAAAAGAAGATATAGAAGTTTTGCAGAAATATATTAATCTCTGGGATCCAATGAATTTTGTCACCAGGAAAGAAGTTGAAAAATTAATAAAAGAATTAAAAAACGAGTTAACAAAATAAAAAATAAAAAAATTTACTAACAACTGACTAAACAAATAGTAAATTTTATATATATAAATCAAGGCTATCTCAAAAATGGCATTTTGGGGAAAAAAAAAGGAAAAAGAAACTTCTGTTACTCTACCTATTGAAGCGCCAGGAGATGTTCCTATCGATAGAATCCTTAATATGAGGCAGCAAATGACAGATAACCAAATTATCCAAACACTGCAGAGAGAAGGATATTCTTCTTCACAGATTTTTGATGCAATAAACCAAGCTGATTTGAATTCTAAACTTCCAGAATCCCCTTATCCGCAAGAGCAAATGGAATCTCCTAACTATGAGCCAAGATACGAAGAGCCTAAGGAAAAAATAGAAGAATTAGTAGAGGTAATCATAGATGAAAAGTGGAATGAATTAGTTAAGGATATAACTAAAATTATTGAATGGAAAAACAAAGTTGAAAAAAAAATCGATGACTTAGATAAAAATATTAGTGATTTGCAGATGAATATTGATTCTTTAAAACAAAGCATTTTATCTAAAATCAATCAATATGATAAGGGAATATCTAATGCCGGCACAAGCATCAAAGCAATGGAAAATGCTTTCTCTAAGGTATTGCCAACTTTTGTAGAGAATGTAAATGAGCTAAGCAGGATCACAAAAAAAATAAAACCTTAATTCATTTTCGACATATACCTTACAACAAAAGATGCGATAAACAAAATTGCCACTAAACCAAGAACTTTAGGATGGGATATTGTTCCCCAGAATCCAGTTTCGCCTTTTGTTCCAACCTCTCCAACTCTGCCTTCTCCAGCTGATTCAATTTCTCCGCCTTCGCCAAACACCCTTCCTTTTTCTGAATAAACAGTTGCTATTGCCCCTATAACTATAATTAATGTCAATGATAGAATCCACCATTTTGTTGTTTCATGCTGGGATACTAATGACCAAAAATCAATATCTGCTTCTTTTGTTGCTCCAAACATCTTTATACCCACTAATAAAAATAAAATTCCAGAAAATAAAATTACAAACCAAGGAACAATTATTTTTATTATCTCCCCTGCTGTTTGGGAAAATAAAAAAAGAAAAGAAATTGCCAATGCTATAATGGCATGTATAGCTTTATTTTCTCCCAATAACTTTGTATACTGAAGCAAGCCATATACAACCACCAATACTAAAATAAATATGAATATAACTGAAAATTCCTCTAATGTTCCAACAGCATCTAAAAAAGTTGCCATTTTTGTTATTATTTAGGTTTGCTCCAGAGTTCTCCCAACTGCTTAAGGAAACCTTCTCCTTTTGTTTTCCCTGGTTCTTTTGTTATAAACCAAACCAAAATAGCAAATATGAGAATAATTAATATTAATGCCTGCGTATTTGGGTCTGACAACCACCAAAACCAACCGCTATACATCCACAGGTTAGCTGCTGCACCAAAAACATAAACAACTACTATAAAAGAGATTAAGGCTATCCAACCTGTTACTCTTCCCCCTACCCAGCTGACTTCAGCGCCCCATATCCCTACTAATAAAACCAACATTAATATTAATATGATAAAAATAGAAATTTGAGGAATAGCATTATTTAGTATATTAACAACATCTCTGTCATATGGATATGTTCCTGTTATATGCGGAATTATAACTAATAATCCTATAACCAATGCAACAACAACATTAAAATTTTTTCTATCTATTCCTAATATCTTAGATCTTTGCAGGATTGCAAAAATTACAGTAAAAATTAATAGAAATGGCAATAAAATATCTGTTAAGGTATACCAATCCCAAGACCAATAAACCAACTTTATCACCTTTTTTTTTTTTTTATTTATTTTAAAGATTTATTATATTCTATATATATAAATCTACTCTTTTTTTACTTCTTCTTTTTTTGGTTTTGATTCTCTTGTTATAAAATATATAAACAATATTATTACTATTACAAATACTATTGTAGGCAGCCAATCTTCTCCCCAGTTGTCCTGCATCCAATCCCACCAATATTCAAGCCATGTTTCTCCAGAATCTGTCTTTATAGCATTTAAGAAGATTAAAACAATACCAACAAACATTATTATCATAAATAAAATGTTCCATTTGCCCTCAAGGAAGATTTCTCCTTCTTTATAAAAACTGCCCAATAATAATAAAAAAGAAAAACCAAGAAACAATAAAATAACAGTATGGCCTGATACCTGTGTTAATATATCAACTAATTTTGATGAGCCGACAACAAAAAAAGCAATTACAAAAGCAACCATTGCATTGATATTTTTTTTTGTATATTGCTTTCCTTCAATAGTTTCTGTCCCTAAAACACGGCTTTTTTCCAGTATAGCAAAAACAATTGTAAATACAAGAATAAAAGGCAGGACAATATCATAAATTCCAATCCTGTCTAGAAAATCAATCATTCCAGCAAAGGTTGATTCCGGCATAATCTTATTCCTTGTAAGTTGATATTTAAACTTTTCGGTAAACAATTAAATTTATAAATTAAAAATGTATTTTTTTTTATTCTTATGAAGAATATGCTAAATTTTTTTTATGAATTAGGGCAATTAAAAAGAGTTAAAAGATCTGGCTGGTGGCTTTTAGGAATAGAAAATCCAGAGAGTGTTGCAGAGCACTCTTTTAGAACAGCTGTTATAGGCTATTTTTTAGCAAAATTAGAAAAAGCTGATGAAAATAAAGTAACTTTAATGTGCTTATTCAATGATTTGCATGAAGCAAGATTAAATGATTTGCATAAGGTTGGGCATAAATATATCAATTTTAGAGAAGCAGAAACAAAAGCTCACAAAGAACAAACCTATGATTTAGATAAAAATATATTTTCTTTGCATAAAGAATTTCAAGAGCAAAAAACTAAAGAAAGTATTGTTGCAAGAGATGCTGATTTATTGGAAAATGCTGTCCAGGCTAAGGAATATATGGATCAAGGTTATAAAGATGCTAAGAATTGGATTGATAATATTAAAACAATTTTAAAAACAAAGAATGCTAAAGAATTATTAAAATCAGTTGAAAAAACCAATTCTAATGAATGGTGGAAAAAATTAAAAAAAATATCAAGATGAAAAAATTAAAAAAACCAATAAAAAGGGAAAAAAAAAAATTAAAAAAACTAGATGATTTTAAAAATCAGAATTTAAGGGTTATTTTTGAGGATATAACAAGCCATAGAAAAGAGGTTAGGGAAATAGAGGAATTAACATTTAAACAATTACAAAACTTAAGAAAAAGGCTAGATACAGCTATCCTGGGAAAAAAAAGAAATCCAACAAGCTCTTTTTCTGATGAGGAAGATGAAGAAAGCAAGGAAGAAGAATAAATATGAATGAAGAGATAATATTAAAGCAGTGCATGGGCATAAAGAAAGAAGAGAACTTATTATTGGTTTATGACAGAAACAGAAAAAAAATTGCAGATTCTATTTACGATAAAGCAAAATCAATGGGTTTTGAAGCAAGAACATTAGAAACGCCTATTGCAAAAGAAAATGGTGAAGAGCCTCCTGAAGAAGTTGCAGAAGAAATGCTGAATCATGATGTTATTTTATTAATCACAACAAAATCATTATCCCACACAAAAGCAAGGAGAGATGCTTCAGAAAAAGGAGCTAGAATTGCCTCGATGCCGGGAATAACAGAAGATATTATCTCTAGATTAGATGTTGACTACAAAAAAATGGAGGAAAGAATAAAAAAAATCAAGAGCTATTTCTTAAAGGGTAAAAAAAAGGAAAAAAAAATTAAGGTTTTAACTGAAAAAGGAACAAATCTTGAGATGGAAATTGGAAACACCAGAATAGAATGCGACTCAGGAATTTATGTTAAAAAAGGAGATTTTGGAAATCTTCCAGCAGGCGAAGCAGGAATCCTTCCTAAAAATACAAATGGAATTTTTATTGTTGATGCGACATTTGCCGGCATAGGAAAATTAGATGAACCGATTAAAATAACTGTTAAAGATAATTATGCAGTTAAAATAGAAGGAAAAGATGCTGAAAAATTATTGGAAATATTAAATAGATTTGGAAAAAAAGCGAGAAATATAGCTGAGTTTGCAATAGGAACTAATGAAAAAGCAGAAATAACAGGAGCGACATTAGAAGATGAAAAAGTTTTAGGAACAGCTCATATAGCCTTAGGCAATAATCTTTCTTTTGGAGGAAATGTTGATGTTCCTTTGCATTTAGATGGTGTTATGTATAAACCAACTATCTATGTTGATAACAAATTAATAATGGAAAAAGGCAAATTAAAATGATAATAGGAGCAAGAAATGCAATTGAAGCTTATTTGAATGTCAAGGAAAATGAAAAAGTATTGATTATAACTGATAAAGAAACCTTGGATATAGGAAAGGCCTTTGAAGATGCAGCTAAAAAAAAAACCAATAATGTTAATTTATTAATTCTAGAAGATTATGGAAAAAGGCCATTAAAACTGCCTTTGGAATTAAAAAAAAAAATATTGGATTCCGATGTTATATTATTTGCAGCAAAAAAAAAATTTAATAAGATTTCAGAATTGTCAACATTAAGAAAACCAATTAGATTGCTTTGTTATCACAACAATAAAAGATATGCGATTATGCCTGGAATAACAAAAGAAATAATGGAGCAAGGCATGTCAGTTAATCCTAAAGAAATACAAGAGTTTTCAAATAAAATATATAAAATAGTAAAGAACTGTAAGAAAATTAAAGTGAAAACAGCTCTTGGAACAAATATTATTACAAAGTTTAATCCTAAGCTTAAATGGGTTAATAGTGATGGAAACATTGCACAACCGGCGCAAGAAAATCTTCCAGGAGCAGAAGTTTACACTTATCCTTATTCTGTTAACGGAAAGTTTATTGTTGATGGAGTAATCGGAGATTATTTTACAGAAAAATATGGCTTCTTAGATAAAACTCCAATCATTATAGAAATTAAAGATTCAAGAGCAGTTGATATTAAATGCAGCAATAAAAAATTAGAAAAAGAATTTACAAATTATTTAAAAAAGAAGGATGGCAATAGAGTTGGAGAATTTGCTTTTGGGACAAATATTGGATTGAAAAAAATGATTGGAAATTTACTTCAAGATGAAAAATTTCCTGGTTGCCATATAGCTTTCGGCAACCCTTATCCTGAAAAGACAAATGCAGACTGGAAATCAGATATACATATAGACTGCATTATTAAAAATCCGACAATATTTATTGATAATAAGAAAATAATGGAAAAGGGAAAATATGAAATTTAAAAAATTAATTAAAGGAAAGAATCTGAATTTAAGAAAATTAGAGATGAAATATAAAAGAGATATCTATGAATTAAGGCAGGACAAGGATGTTACAAGATTCCTTCCAAATAAATATCAGGAAAGCTTGAGAAAAACAGAGGAATATATCAATAATTGCGACATAAAATGGGGAATAAAAAGAACATTAAGCTATGTTATTGATGTTGGCAGGATTGCAGGAATAATCATGCTAAGCAAGCTGGATTTTAAAAATAAAAACTGCGAATTAGGAATATGGCTTGGAAAAGAATTTTGGCATAAGAATATCTCAAAAGAAGCAACTTATCTATTGCTGGATTATGCTTTTAATGAGCTGAATATGGAAAGGGTTTTTTTTTCCATAAACATTAACAATACTCCTTCAGTAAGGTTTTTTGAAAAAATAGGAGCAAAAAAAGAAGGCATATTGAGAAAGGCAAGGTTTGTTAATGGAAAATTTGAGGACAAGCTAGTTTATTCTATTCTAAAAGAGGAGTTTAAATAATCTTTCTGACCTCTTCTATAATATCGCAGATAATGTCAGCTCCTTTGTGAGGATACCAAAAGTTAAGGAAAGAGGTTGGCTCAAACTGTATTATCTTTTTATTTTTACTTGGAAAAAGTTGTTTTTTTGGACCTGTTGCTAGCTCTCCTTTAAAAACTTCTTCAACTGTTATTTTAGGAATGCCTGAATTTTTCAAGGCATTTTCAGCTGCTCCTATGAAATGCTCTGGGGTAAATTTGCTCTCTAATTTTTTTATTATATCTTTTTCCGCATACTTCCTTATCGCTATCAAATCACTTTCTAAATGAGTTTTGAATTCTATGCTTATTTTTTTTAGCTCAATTGTTCCATAAACCCTCATGATATTTGATACTACCCTTTCCTGCTCCAGCTTTACAACATTTTTATATTCTTTCTCTATGCTTTTGAAGAAATCACAGTATTTTCTATTTAATCTATCAATAATTTCCTTAAGGATGTTTTTGTCTATTCCCTGGTTGTCAAATGTTGTTAAATCCATTAAAGATGGAATTGCCTTAAGCCTTGGAAAAGCCCTATGGATCAGAACAATAAAATTCCCTCTTTTTACTTCATCCCAGAAATTGCTGTATATTTGCAGCCTGTTTTTGTAGTCTTCTTCATTTTTTGCAACCCATGCGTATTTTTCCCTATACTTCTTTAATTCTTTTGGCTCTTTATCGTCCATGAATTTCTTATACATATCCAATGCTGAATAAATATCCGGAATGTCTCTGTTAAAGTCAATTCCCCATGTTCTTTTTCTGCTCATATTAGAAACTATGAATCTTCCCCCTAATTTCTGCCAGCATAAAGAAGCAATTGTTTCTGAATAATCATCCCTGGACGTAGTGACTTCAAAAGCAGGCCCAGAATGAGGAGTTACAAATATCGGCTCTTCTCCTGACTCATACACACAATATCCCTTATGGAAGCTGATATCCATAAAAAGTAAAAATTTATAATGCTTTATATTTTTTTTTATATTATGCAAGTAAATAAAGAACTAATAGAGCATGTTGCTTCTATTGCCAGGTTAAAATTAAGCAAAAATGAAATAGAAAAATTCACTCCTCAGCTAAAAGAGATTCTTGAAGCATTTTCCAAAATAGCTAAGCTCAATACAGATAAAATTAAGGAAAGCTTCCAGCCAATTGAATTAAAGGAGCTTATGAGAGAAGATAATTTGGAAAAGTCATTATCTCCAGAAGAGGCTTTAGCTAATACAAAGCACAAGAAAGATGGTTATTTTAAAGGGCCAAAGGTGATTTAAAATTTTAAAAATCATAAAAAATGTAATTTTAGAGATAGTTCCGATTTTGGTAATGATTGGATTAATACCCTTGGTTAAAAATGACTATTTGTTATCCTTATTGTATATTGCAGTCATATTAATATCTTTTAAAATAAAATATGTGAAAAATGAATATAAAATATTTATTGCTGGTTTTATCTTGATGATTATTTTTGAATTTATTTTTATCTCTACAGGAGTTGAAACTTTTATTAGAAATTCATTATTTGGAATGCCATTATGGTTGCCTTTTTTATGGGGTTATGGTTTTGTTGCAATTAGAAGAGTAGGTGAGTATTTAATAAAATGATAAAAGAATTTATTAGCAAGGTTAAGAACAAGGAAATAGACCCTATTGAGAATACACATAAAATTCTGGAAAAAATAAAAAAAATAAACAAGGAATATCACTATTTCAATGAGATTTCTGAAGAGCTGGCTTTGGAATTAGCTAAAAAAGCAAAGCAGAATCCAAAAGGAAAGCTGGCTGGATTGCCTGTTTCTGTAAAGGATTGCATTTGTGTTAAAGATGTGGAATCAAGGAGCGGAAGCAAGATTCTTTCTGGCTATAAGCCTAGCTTTAATGCAACTGCTATTCAGAAGATTATTGATGAAGGGGGAATTATAATAGGAAAAACTAGCCAAGATGAATTTGGCTTTGGAGGATTTTCTGCTAATATGGGAATTGGATTTGAAAAGCCATTGAACCCTTTTGATAAAACCAGAGCATGCGGTGGAAGCAGTGGAGGAAGCGCTGGAATAACTCAAATGTTAGATGAGCATATTTCATTAGGAGAATCTACAGGGGGGAGTATTGTAAATCCAGCTGCTTTTTGCGGAGTAGTAGGATTATGCCCTACATATGGAAGAGTTTCAAGATATGGGTTAATTGATTATGCAAATTCTCTTGATAAGATTGGTCCAATAGGAAAGAAAGTTGAAGATGTTGCCTTGGCTTTGGAAATTATTTCTGGTTTTGATAACAAGGAGAGCACTTCTGCCAATGTTCCTGTTGATGATTATTCTAATTATGTTGGAAAAGAGATAAAAGGAATGAATATTGGCTTGATAAAAGAAAGCATTTCAGAAGGTGTTGATCAGGCTGTTAAAGACAGGTTTATGGATAGTGTCTTAATGCTGGAGAGCAATGGAGCAAAGGTTAAGGAAGTTTCCCTGCCTTTAAGCAAGTATGGATTAGCTGTTTATTATTTAATCGCGACATCTGAAGCTTCAACAAATCTTGCTAAATACTGCGGAATAAGATATGGCCAGCATGATGAATTAAAAGGAAACTTTAATGAGTATTTTACAAAAGTAAGAAGCGAGAATTTAGGAGAAGAAGCAAAAAGAAGAATTATTCTTGGAACTTTTGCTCGCATGAGCGGTTTTAGAGATGCTTTTTATCTTAAAGCAGCAAAAGTTAGAACTAAGATAATTGAAGAATATAAAAAGGCATTTAAGCAATTTGATATATTAATTAGTCCTACTGTGCCTATTCTTCCTATTAAATTTTCTGAAATTGAAAAACTAACCTTATTGCAGAACTATATGATTGATGTATTGACTGTTAGCCCTAATCTAGCTGGGCTTCCCCATATGAATGTTCCTATTGGCTTTAAGGATAAACTGCCCGTTGGAATTATGCTGATTGGAAATCATTTTGAAGAAGGCAAGTTAATGAAAGTTGGAAGTAAATTAGAATGAAAAAGAAAATGAAACATGAATGGCAAATGTGTAGGAACCGGTACATTCCAGCAATTTTACCTATCTTGGATTATTGGTCATGGGCAGTTGGAAAAAAGTTAAAGATTAAGAGAGGTATGACTGTAAATATCTGGGATAAGGGTTGGTATTCTGCTAATTGGGAAAGAAAAGGCAAGGAAGAATTAGCAAATCATGCTTTAAACCATTTACTCAAAAATATGAATAATTTAGACAAAGTTCGTGAAGAAGGAATTAAAGCAGGACAAAAAGTAGTAAAGCATTGTGAAAATTTTTCTAAGAACATTAAAAATAAAAATTATAAGAATTTTATTTCTTTTTTTGATGAATTAAGAGTTTTGTATAATATCTTCATAGAGAAGAGTATGGTTTATTGGCTTTTTACTGGAGAACTAGTTGAAGAGAAAATAAAATCATTGATAGCTAAATATTCAGAAGGTGAAGAACAAGAAATACTAAAAATAATGTCAATTCCAAAAGCTCCATCCTATAGTCAAATCGAAGAACAGAATTTTGAAGAAATTTTAAAGATTGCTAAAAAATATGGAATTAATGACAAAAAAACAAAATCAGCTATTGAAAAATTTTCAGAGAAATACTTTTGGTTTCCATACGAATATGTTGGGCCTGATGTTTGGGATGTTAAGCCAGTAACAAAAAGAATAAAAGAAGGTTTAGAAAAATTTGAAGCAAAAAAATATGATGCTAATATTTCTAAAAAACAACAGGAATGTAAAAGAAAATTCGACTTGCCTAAAGAACTAGTAGATTTGTTTGAAGTTTTACAAATAATTACTTTAATACAAGATGATAGAAAAATGTTTAATGCTCAAGCTTGTTATTATATTAATGGAATAATTGCGGAGAACTTAGCTGAGCGTTTTCAAACAAGTATAGAACACATTAGGTATCTTGAAGTAAATTTGTTAAATAAATTCTTGAAAGATGGGAATAAAGAATCATTACGTAAAGAACTTACAAAAAGATCAGATTTTTTAGTTGTTCTACAAACTGATAATGGTAGTGAACTCTATACTGGAAATGAAGCTAAGAATCAATTGAAGAAATTAGGGATAGAAATTGGCATAGAACTTAAAGAAGTTACAGAGATTAGAGGATGTGGAGCTAATCAAGGAATAGCGAAAGGGAGAGTTAGAATTTTATTAACTTCAAGTGGAGTCACTGATTTCAAAAAAGGAGATATTTTAGTAACGCCAATGACCACACCAGATTTTGGCCCATTAATTGGTAAGGCTGCAGCAATAGTGACAGACGAAGGAGGAATTACGTCACACGCATCAATTATTTCTCGTGAGTTTGGTATTCCATGCATAGTTGGAACTAATGATGCAACTAAGCTTCTAAAAGATGGAGAAATAGTAGAAGTAGATGCAAATAAAGGTATAGTTAAAATATTAAAAAAAAAAAAATGAAGGAAAAAGACATAAGGAAAATCTTAAATAAATATTCCTGGGAAAAATGGATTGAAAGACCAGCTGCACCTTTCATTATCTCTTTATTTACATATGCGACTACTGAAGAAGTTTTCAGAAAAGCAGGAGTTCCAAATGCTGAGCAAATTGCAATTTTATTTCAAAAAGGCTCATGGTATAATAGCGATGAGCTTAAAGCGCATGGAAAAAAATTGGTGACGCCTTTTCTTGATAAAAACTCAATCTTTAAGCTAACATCAAATCTGAAAATATTCTATAACCATTCAAAGAAAGCCTTGATAAAAATTAAAAAAAAGAAAAATCCAATTGAACAATTCAAGCAATTCTACAAAATAATCGCTATAGCAGGTTCCCACATGTTTTTATCGCACCTTATTGAGCATTACTATGATGATAAGCTGCTGATAGAAGTTCCAAAATACATAAAAAAAGATATTGGGAATTTTATAGGCGCAGCAAGCTTTCCAAAAAAAAAAACAGCCCATGTTTTAATGGAGGATATGATAAGGAAGAAGATTAAACCAGAGATTATTGCAAAAAAATACGGCTGGTTAAGGGTGAGGGATGCTGTTTCAGACCCATTTACTGCAAAAGATATTAAACAAATAAAATTGCATAAACCTGAAAAACAACCGAAAGTAAATATTCCTTCCCCCCTCAAACCATTATTCAAAGAAATCCGGGAGCTTGTTTTTTATCGAACCTACCGGGCAGATATTTTCTATGAATTAATATATCTTGCAAGGCCAATTTTAAAAAAAGTTGCAAAATACTATAAAATCCCTTTTAAAGAGCTGAAGAATTATCCAGCGCAATCCTTGATCTCTGGGAAACTGGAAAAGATTGAATACAATTTTACCTATGGCTGCTACAAGGGAAATTATTTTTTCAGTAGAATTCCATTAGTAAAAGATAATAAGCAAAAAGAACACAAACTGCTGACTGGAAACATAGCTTATCCTGGCAAGATTATCGGCAAGGCAAAAATCTTAAGATCTGTTTTAGAGCTGAACAAAGTAGAGAAAGGAGACATTCTAGTAACGCAAATGACCTTTCCAACTTACCTTCCTGCAATGTACAAAGCAGCAGCATTCGTAACAGATGAAGGAGGCATAACATGCCATGCAGCTATTATTGCAAGAGAGATGAAAAAGCCTTGCATTATTGGAACAAAAATAGCAACAAAAATTTTTAAAGATGGAGACTTAGTTGAGGTTGATGCAAACAAAGGTGTGGTGAGAAAACTTAAATAGGAACAAGAAAATTAAACTAATATGGCTTGGAAAAAACTATTGGCGAGAGAAGGTGTGGATCTTCCGACCATCTCCGGAATTGATTTAGTGTTCTTTGATTCCGTCTGGAGATATAAAAAGGAAAAAAAAGAATTGTTTTTCACACATTTCTATAATAAATATTTCACACATTATATAGGAATTGATGGACAAGAACTGGGCAGGTTTATTTACAATAAATATTTTAATTCTCCTGCTCAAATCAAAAAATACTATAAGGAAGGAAACAAATTTATAGAGATAATAAAAAAACAAGATAAGAAAAAAAACATTCTAACGCTTTTCAGGGAATTCAGAAGACAATTTAAAAAAGTGAATTACCTCTACAGCATAACCTCATGGCTTGGCATTGAGGCTTGGCAGAATGATTTTGACAATATTTTGTCGGAGATTATTAAAAGAAATAAACTAGAAAAAAATCGCGAACAAATAATTGCTTCTGCTTACATCCCATGGAAAAAAACAGCTTTGCTTGAAATTCAGGATAAGATAAGAAAATCAAGTTCAAGTTCTAAGAGACTGGCTAAAGAGTATCAATTCTTAAGAAGCTGGTCCGTAGTATGGTATCGACCCATTGACGAGAAATGGATAAATACCCTTGGAAAAAGACAAGCGGGGGCTGAGATAGAACTATTACCACAAAAAAAACTAATTAATTTGCTTAAGCCAAGCCAAAATGAAAAGCAATTTCTAAAACTTGCCCCTTATATAATTTTCTTTAAAGATTGGCGTGATGAAGTAAGGAGAAAACATTGCTATTACTGGACTTTTTTATTTGATAAGATTGCTAAACATTTTGAAATTGAATACAATGATTTAGGATACTTAACACTAGATGAAATCGAGGAATCATTGAAAAAAAATCACTTAAATAAAAAATCAATAAAAAAAAGAAAAGAAAACGAAGTTATAATCACAAGTGAAAACAACGAATTAAAAATCAAAGTGATTGATAAGAACATTCCGCAAAGATACAAAGAAATAATGAAAAGAGTATGGCAAAGCGAGAAAACAACTGTTGTTAATGGAATAATCGCCCAAAGAGGAGAGGTTAAAGGCAAAGCAGTAATTGTAAGGAGCTTCCATGATTTAAAGAAAGTTAATAAAGGGGATGTGCTCATAGCAAATACAACCCATCCTAATCATCTTCCAGGAATGCAGCGAGCAGCCGCATTTGTCACAAATGAGGGAGGCATGCTGAGTCATGCTGCAATTATCGCAAGAGAGATGAAGAAGCCATGCATAGTTGGAACAAAAATAGCAACAAAAATATTTAAAGATGGAGATTTAGTAGAGGTTGATGCAAACAAGGGAGTTGTAAAAAAGATAAAATGATTCAAAAATATAAAAATATAAATTCAAAAAATTATGATTTTCTTTGGTCTGTAGGCGGAACAAGCTATTTTTTTACTTCAATCTGGCTTCATCCAGAATTTACAAAAAGAGATTTTGTTGTTTGCAATGTTAAGGAAGACCATAAACTGTACATATCAAAAAAAAACAGAAAGATTCTTTCTTTGCAAGGGCTTAATTTAATCGCTAAAGATTTTAAGTCTTATGAAGATAAAATTAAAAAAAGTACACAATTTACTATAAAACTTTTTAGAGAAATTAAAAAAAAAGATATTGATAAAATGTCTAATAAACAATTAGCTGTTGATTTTAAAAAAACAGCAAAATATGCCCAAAAACTATTTTATGATTATTTCTGGACAGAATATTTTTGTTTGGATAAAGTCACAGAAATTCTAGAAAAAGGCGATCAGTTTTATAATCTTCCATTGATAAAGAAAAATATAGAAAAAATGTCTAAGTTAAAATATGAGCAGCGCAAATATCTAAATCAAACTTTTTATCCTGGAAACATATTTGAAAAGTATTTTGAAGTTATTGCAAAAAGATTAAAATTAAAGAAGATTTATGATTATGGTTATAATGAATTAATTGATATGCTTAATGGCAAGAAAATAAAAATTCCGGATAGATCTATTTTTGTAAAAGGAAAATTTTCTGGCTGGAAAGATATTTTTGGAGAAGAAGCTAAAGAAATTATTAAGCAGCTAGACATTGATGTAAATGTAAAAGAATTTAAAGGCCAAATAGGGAAGGAAGGTTATTATAAAGGAAGGGTTAAAAAAATAGAATTCAGCTCTAAAACTGATTTTTATAAGGAAATAAGAAAGATGAGAAAAGGAGATGTTCTTGTCTCAGGTTCAACAGGACCAGAGATGATTAAAGCATGCCATAAGGCAGGAGCTATAGTTACTGATGAAGGTGGAATAACTTCACATGCTGCAACTGTTTCGAGAGAATTAGGAATACCCTGTATTATTGGAACAAGAATAGCAACAAAAGTCCTTAAGGATAATGATTTAGTTGAAGTAGATGCTAACAAAGGTATTGTAAGAAAGATAAAATGAAAAAAAAAAAATTCACATCAAATATTGTTATAGGAATAGAATGTCATATTAATACAAACTCAAAAACAAAACTATTCTGCGGCTGCAGCAATACTCCCTCAACTGTTCCAAATTCTCAATGCTGCCCTGTTTGCCTCGGTCATCCAGGAAGCAAACCTGTTTTGAATAAAAAATGCGTTGAGCAGGCATTAAAGTTATGCTTAGCATTAAACTGCAAAATATCCCCTGAATTAATATTTTCCAGAAAATCATATTTTTATCCTGACATGGCCAAGAATTATCAGATTTCACAATATGAAATTCCTCTTGGAAAAAATGGAAAATTAATTTTAGATTCTGGAAAAGAAATCGGAATAACCAGGGTTCATATGGAAGAGGATCCTGCTGCTTTAGTTCATCCAGGAGAGATTGCTAAGTCAAGTTATGTTTTAATTGATTATAACAGAAGCGGAACACCTTTAATTGAAATAGTTACAGAGCCAGATTTATCTTCGCCAGAAGAAGCCAGGGAATTTATGAATCATCTAATTACAATATTGAATTACTTGGAAATATTTGAGTTTGAAACATGCATTGTCAAGGCAGATGCCAACATCTCAATCAAGGAATCAGGATATGAAAGAGTTGAAGTAAAGAATGTTACAGGTTTTAAAGAAATTGAAAGGGCATTATTCTATGAGGTTGCAAGGCAGAAAACAGAAGTAGAAGATGGAAGAAAGATTATTAAGGAAACCCGCGGCTGGGATGCAGATAAAGGAATAACATATTCATTAAGGCAAAAGGAAACAGAAGAAGAGTATGGATATATTATAGACCCTGATTTAGTAAGGATTGGAATAAGCAAAGATTGGATTGAAGATATTAAAAGAGAAATGCCTGAATTAGCAAGGGAAAAAGCTTTAAGATTTACAAAAGAGCATAAGATAAAAGAGATTGATGCTAAGATTCTTTCTCAGGAAAAATTACTTGGGGAATTATTTGAAAGAGTAGCAAAGGAAATTGATCCTGTATTAGCAGCTAAATGGCTAAGGAGAGAATTAATAAGAGTTCTAAACTACAATAAAAAATCATTGCAGGAAGTTGAGATTGATGAAAGGAATTTAATTGAATTGTTGAGATTAATTGAAAAAAAAAAAATTACAGAGCAAACAGGCCAAAGATTAATGGAAAGGTTAATTGAGAAGCCGTTTAATGTTAAGGAATATGTAAAACAGCAAGGAATGGAAATAATAAAGGAATCAACAGAATTAGAAAAATACTGCGAAGAAGCAATTAAGGAAAACCCAGATGCTGTTAATGACTATAAAAAAGGAATTGAAAAGGCGCTGCATTTTATAATGGGAAAAGTTATGGCTAAGAGCAAAGGTAAAGCAAGCCCTAAAGAAGTGACAGATATCTTGAAGAGATTGTTGAAATAAATAAATTCTATAAAGAATAATTACCAAAAAGACCCCTGTGGACTAAGGCGCATCTTTTATAGATCATACTTTTTGTTGTATTAAAAAATTCTTCCTCTTTCTCTTGTAAAATTGAGTCTATATGATCTAATCTTTTATTATACTCTATATCTACTTCTCTTCTCCTTCTGCTACAATAATCTTCGTGATAATCTATTTCTCTTCTCGATTTATGTAAATTTACTAAAAAATCATCAATAGACATTATAGTTGTAAATATGAAATTATTACTTATCCCTCTTTTTTTTAATTCTTCTTCTGTTATTTTAGACAAGTACCCTTCATCTATAGTAGAATACTCGCAACTACAACTATTAAAGAGAGGTACTGGAGCGTTGTTTGTACCATAATGCCCGCCATCTATTAAAATCATATTTGATGGACCTAAATTCAAAGTGGACTTTATTCCATATCTATTGTATTCCCTTTGTGTTGGAATCAATAAACTGGGTTCAAGATTTAGCTTTCCAGCATAAACAAACCAATCTCTCATAAATTCTACAAATGCTTCCCTCCCCATTACAGGCAATGGATTCAAATTTCCGCTTGTCTTATGTAATCTGATTTTCATTTTCATTTACCTTTTTATTGAATTCATTATATTAACTATACCTTTACTTATTTCTACAGGATAATGTAAGCTTTGTGTGATATCAAATAACTTTTTATCAAACTTAGTGTATTGACCTGCAGTATATTTTCTTATTTCATTTAATGATGGTAGATTTTTGACAAGATTTCCTTTAATAATAACTGGTTCTAGAAGAGGTTCACCAGGCAAATCTTCATTTTCTAATCCAATAATATCTTCAATAAAAATATTTCCATCGAATTGCCTAAATACCTGTTTTCTTCCACCATAACTTATCTTTTCAGGAGAGAATTTTGCCTTTGGCTTCCAATATCCATTTTCTTTTATTTCAGCTAGCTTGTAAACAATCTCAATTTTTGGTGAATCTGAAGAAGTTATTACTTCTGTTGCAACACCATAATGGTCGAACTTACTTCCTTTTTTTTTGAGATCTAAAATTTTATACTCGTCTATATTTGAAAGAGCTGTGATACCTACATAACTTAAACCATTTTTATCAAGAGCCTTTCTAGCTTTTTTCGATAGGTTTGATAAATCTCCGCTATCAATTATAATTCTTTTAAGATGTTTTCCTTGTTTTTCTAATTCCTTTGCTACTATTATTATATTCTTTAATCCTTGGTCAAAACTATAAGTGTCAATCATAACTGATCCATTTGGGTCTGTCTTCAGATAAGCACGAAATGAGTCTATCTCTTTTGGGAAAGATGTAACAAAGAAATGCGTTGCTAATCCACCTACTGGGGGAATATTATATCGTTTTGAAGCTAACATTAATGTTGATTGGTTTATTCCCGTTATATAGGCTGCTCGCATTGCTTTTATACTTGCTTCTATACCGTGGGCTCTTTGTTCTCCTATGCCCACAACAGCCGGTTTAGCTGTTTGCACTACTCGTGATATCTTTGAAGCAATAAGTGTTTGAAATCCAACTACGTTAAATAAGAAAGATTCTATAATTTGTAATTGCCCTAATGGAGCAGTGATACGAATTAATGGTTCATTTGCAAAACATATAGTCCCTTCTTTCATTGCATAAACATCTCCTGTAAACTTGAAATTTTTAAAATAGTTAAGCACTTTATCTGAAAATCTAAATTGCTCTTTTAACCATTTTATATCCTTTTTACTAAATTTCAAATGATTTAAAAGATAGATTATTACATCTTCTAACCCGACAAAAATCAAATAACTTCTATTTTTAGGCAATTCTCGTACATATAAATCGAATGTAGCTTCTATATCTTGCATATTTGCTTCTATATGGGCTGCTGTTGTAAGAATGCAACGCTGGGAAATATAACTAGAAAGGTCTTTATTTGATATGAAAAGTTCTTGGTTTTCGGTTTTCTTCTTCTTCATTAGGTTGCCTCTATTGTTGTAAAAGAATAAGCGAGGATCTTGTCAAACTTCTACCAGATTCAGTTCTATCTACATATTCCAAAAATCTTACCCATTCAGCCTTTCTCTCATAAGGTAGCCCATATGCCTCCACAAGATCATCTATTGCTTCATCAAAACTATGAATTCTTTGATTTGAATGTTTTTTAAACAATTTATTAAAAAATCCTTGTGATTTTAATGAAATTTTAATCTTACTCTCATTCCCTATAAATATCCCTTCATGAGTGTAATTAAGAGATCCTTCTTTGAATTCCATATTATACCACATAGGAACTTCGATCAAGTCTCTCGAATAACTAACAGAAATTACATTTACAGGTGGTTCATTTAATAGATGTGTTAAAAGTGTTGCATAATCTACAGAACAATATTCACCAAACCTCTTATCTTCAGTGCCAACTAAATAAATTGGTACTTTTGATTTAGTATATTCTGGAAAAGCTCTTACTAATCTACTTACCTTAAAATAACCATTTATTCCTTTTTCTTTTTCTAAATCACTTGGGTTTTCAATGATTTCTTTTCTTTCATCTATTAATTTTTTCATTTTTATTTACCTCTATGATTTTATTATAAGATAGTAGTAGCAAGTATCTATTTTAATTTATGTTGTATGTATGCTTACAACAATATAGTAATATTTATATATTAAAATAAACTAAATTTTGCTATGGACATAGAAAAATTACAAAAAATTGGATTAAACACAAATGAAGTAAAAATCTATTTAGCCTTGCTTAAACTTGGTTCTGCGCATGCAGGAAGAATAAGCAAAGAAGCCCAAATTAACAGGACAACAACATACGATAGTTTAGAAAGATTAATTGAAAAAGGGCTTGTAACTTATGTAATTTCAGCAAACAGAAAGGTGTTTAGGCCTGTTGCTCCTCAAGTATTATTAGATCAAATAAAAGAAAAAGAAAAGATTGTTGAAGAAACATTGCCTGAACTAAATCAATTATTTAAGCAAGCTAAAGAAAAAGAAGAATCAAATATCTACAAGGGAAGGAAAGGAATAAAATCTGTTCTTAATGATATTTTGAATTATAAAGAATACATTGCTTTTGGCTCTTCAGGAAGATTTTTAGAAATAATGAAGCATGATTTTGTAATATTCCAAAAAGAAAAAGAAAAAAAAAAAATTAATGCAAAAGTAATCCTCTCAGAATCTTCTAAAAATACAGAGCAAGTGAAATTAGCTTATAGCAAATTTAGATATATCCCTGATGAGTTTACTGCTCCTACAACGACATTTGTATATGGGAATAAAACAGCAATTATTATTTGGAGTGAAATACCTATTGCTACCTTAATTATAAGCAAAGAAGTTGCAGAATCATATAGAAAATATTTTGAATTATTATGGAAAAATGCAAAGAAATAATGTTAAATCGCCTAATTGGAAAATTATTTTAGGCATTTTATAGCAGGTAACTATTTTTTCTTGTTTCTGTAGTCACCTAGTTTTTTCTTTAATTCATTATATTCTTTCATAAAAAGTTTTATTGTTGGCTTTAAATCGTGATTTTTTTCATATGCTTGCAATGATGCATAATATTCCAGCCTATTCTCGAAGTCTATATTTATTGGAGGCAGGTTGTGCTTAATCAAAATATTATTCAGCAAGATTCTTCCTACTCTTCCATTTCCATCGCTGAACGGATGAATATTCTCAAATTGATTATGGACAACTGCTCCAAGAATCAATCCAGGATATTTTTTTTTGTTATTTTTGTACCATTCTATTAATTCATGCAAAAGACGATTTATTCTTGCCTGCGGTGCTCCTTCATGTACAACATTTCCTTTGCTGTCCATTACAACCACCTCTTCCCCTTTCTTTCTTAATTTTCCAGCAAATGGTTTAGAATTTTTAAATATAATTTTATGTATTTTTTTTATAAGCTCTAAAGAAAGTTGTTCTTTATTTTTTCTGATATATGAAATTGCCTCATCAACCCCATATGCTTCGGCAATGTCTTCTTTTGATTTATTTGGCCACTTGTCTTTTTCCAGCAGATCTTTTACCTCGTCCTGATTTAATTTGCTTCCTTCTATAGCATTAGTATTGTAAGTAAATATTTTTGAGAATTCTTTCCAATCCTCTTTTGATAAATGGCTTATTTTTAAGGGTATTTGAGATTCAAGCTTTCTTATTGAATCTATCTCTTCCTCTGAGAGTTCCATCTGAAGCGGATCTTTTATGATTTTATATTTGTGTATTTCCTCCAGTATAAGTTTCTCAGCTATTTTTTTCCTTTCCTCCAATAAACCTGGCTTTAAGTCCTGCCCCAAATATTTTCTAAATTTATGAATTTTAGAGCCCTCTCTGTAAGAATATGCCAAGAAATATTTTATTCGCTTTCCCGCTTTTCTCTTCTCAATATACATAATTACAATATAGGTGGCTACATATTTAAATCTTTTGATATTAGGTGACTACATTTAATTAATTTGTAGTCACCTCAGCAAGAGCTCTTCTTAAATTGCTGTTATTTTAGTTTATGCGAAAACCGTCGATGAAATAAAAACCTTTAAAAACATCTGTTAAATCTTAATTTCTATGGCTATTTTCAGGCTTAAGAGAACTGTAACTTGTGGAGAATTGACAAAAAAAGATGTCAATAAAGAAGTAAATCTAAACGGCTGGGTTCAAGCAAGGAGGGACCATGGCGGAGTTATTTTCATAGATTTAAGAGACAGATATGGCCTAACTCAGATTGTTTTTAACCCAAAACATAATAAAGAATCGCACGAAATTGCAAATAAATTAGG